>OGOH01001080.1_pt1 | contig 20173 bp, 21 predicted proteins | sample 1552571 | NCBI WGS metagenome assembly OGOH01 (sample SAMEA2580170, study PRJEB22360) | human gut metagenome | biome: human gut; feature: human-associated habitat; material: faeces | place: Denmark | collected 2008/2010
CCGTCCGGGTCCAGCCCCGGCACAATGCGGATGGCATCCGCACCGGGCGTTACCTGCGCGGCCAGCGCGTCAAAGAGCTGGCTGCACAGCCCGAAGTGGGTGAATTTCAGGGCGGTGTACTCGTCATACACCCGGTGCACGGCGTTGGCCGTCTCGCTGGCCTTGGCGCTGAGCAGGGCACCGATCTCTGCCTGCCGTGCCCGCATGGCCTGCGCGGCTTCCAGCGCCCGCCCGCCGCAGACGATGCTCAGGCGCACGCCGCCCTTATAGTTTTCAGCGGCCAGGATCTTGATCTGGCCCACCGCGCCGGTAAAGGCGGTGTGGGTGCCGCAGCAGGCACAGACATCCGCCTCGGGGATGGTCACGATCCGCACCTGCCCCTCGATCTCCTTTTTGGAGCGGTAGGTCAGGGCGGCCAGCTCCTCCCGGGTGGGGTAGGTGATGTTCACCGGTACATTCTCCCAGATGATGCGGTTGGCGGCAGTCTCGGCCGCTTTCAGCCCCTCGGCGGAGATGGGGATGTTCGTGTCCATCCGCACGGCATCGGAGCCGATGTGGAAGCCCACGTTCTCGGCCCCGAACATGCTGTGCAGGATGCCGGAGAGGATGTGCTCGCCGGTGTGCTGCTGCATCTTATCGAACCGCCACGCCCAGTCGATGGCCTGTGCTGCTTCGGCCCCGGGCACCGCCCCGGCGGGCAGGGAAGTGACCATGTGCCAGATGACACCCGCCTGCTCGTGGACATCGGTGACGGTCAGCACCGTGCCGTCGGCAAGGGTCAGGGTGCCCCGGTCGGCAGGCTGGCCGCCGCCCTCGGGGTAAAACACCGTGCCGTCCAGCGCGATGCGCCCGCCGCCGGTCCGGCTGTCCGGCTCTGCGGCTAAAATATGCCCCACCGCCTCCCGGCGGTAGGCATCGTGTTCATAGTATTTTTCGGTTGGCTGCATAAGCACCTCCTAATATAAAAACAAGTATACCACGTTTTTTGCCTGTGGAAAATAGTCTGCGGTTATGTTATGATAGAAAACAGACAAGCCCCAGCAAAAAGTTTGAGACGAGGAAGGATTTACAATGCGTGAAAGTGGTATTCTGATGCCGGTGTCCAGCCTGCCCGGCCCCTACGGGATCGGCTGCTTTGGCAAAAAGGCAGAAAAATTTGTGGATTTCCTTGCGGCGGCAGGCCAGAAGATCTGGCAGATCCTGCCCCTGAGCCCCACGGGCTATGGGGACAGCCCCTACCAGAGCTGCTCTGCCTTTGCGGGCAACCCCTATTTCATTGATCTGGATGCTCTGAAAGCCGAGGGGCTGCTGACAGCCGCCCAGCTCAAGGCCGAGCCTTGGGGCAAGGACCCGCTGAACGTGGATTACGGCACCCTGTACACCAGCCGCTACAAGGTCCTGCGCGCCGCCTATGCCGCCTGGCGCAGGCAGTGCGCGGGCCAGCACGGCTGTGCCCATTACTATCCGGATGCGTACTATGCCTTCACGCTGGAAAACGAGGGCTGGCTGGAGGATTATGCCCTCTACATGGCCCTCAAGACCGCCAACGGCATGAAGAGCTGGACCCAGTGGCCCCGGGAGTACCGCAAGCGGGAGCCGCAGGCGCTGGAATCTTTTAAGGCAGAGAACGAGGAAGAGATCGGCTTCTGGAAGTTTCTGCAGTACGAGTTCAGCATCCAGTGGAAGAAGCTGAAAGCCTACGCCAACGCCAACAACGTGCAGATCCTGGGCGATATCCCCATCTATGTCTCGGCAGATTCCGTGGATGCCTGGGTGGGCGGCCCGCTGTTTGAGCTGGATGCAGACGGCGGCTTTGCCCGGGTGGCAGGCTGCCCGCCGGATTACTTCTCGGCAGAGGGCCAGCTCTGGGGCAACCCGCTGTACAAACAGCTCACCATAAGCAGACCGGATATGCCTGGTGGATCCAGCGTGTCCGCCATGCGCTGGGCATCTATGACTTGCTCCGCATCGACCACTTCCGTGGTTTTGACACCTACTGGGCCATCCCGGCAGACAGCACTACCGCCAAGACCGGCAAGTGGGAGACCGGCCCCCGGATGGAGCTGTTCAACGCGCTGGAAGGTGCGCTGGGCAAGCTGCCCATCATCGCCGAAGATCTGGGTGAGCTGTTCCCCAGTGTGCGGGAGCTGCTGGCAGACAGCACCTTCCCGGGCATGAAGGTGCTGCAGTTCGCGTTCGGCGGCGGGGACAGCGAGTACCTGCCCCACAACCACGTCAAGAACAGTGTGGTCTACCCCGGCACCCATGACAACACGACGCTGACCGCCTGGTGGGACGAGAGCGCATCGGCCAAGGAGAAGGCTGTGGCCGCCGCCTACCTGCATCTGACCGGCTGTCAGCCCACCGCAAAGGAGGTGGCCGCTGTCAAAACAGAGGCGGCCCGCACCGCGCTGCTCCGGGCTGCGCTGGGCTCTGTGGCCGACCGTGCCATCATCCCCATGGCTGACTGGCTGGGCCTGGGCGAGGAAGCCCACCTGAACAGCCCCGGCAAGCTGGGCGGAAACTGGAGCTGGCGCGCCGCCGATGGGTTTGACACTGCCGCGCTGGCCAAGCGCATTCTGGCGGAGTGCGCCGTGTACTGCCGTACATAACCGGGCAGGAAACCCGGAGTGTGTTTAGCAGTTTGACGAAAATGTAAAAAAATACGTTAAAGTTTGTGCGTTTTGCTGGAAACGCCCGGCACAAGGTGGTATAATTCCGGTAATGGGGCTGCGCTTTCAGCGGCCGTGTGGCAAAGCTGTGCCGGAAGGGAGAGAATCCGGCACCGGATAATGGGGAAAAACGCATGAAAAAAGAATGGACGGAACAGGATCTGCGCGCCTTTGCAGAAAACGCACAGACCGCCTTTGAGGACGTGACCCTGACGGAAGCCGATGAGGAGGCCGCGGACACCTGGCAGGACGATGGCCTGCAGGTGGATTATGTCCTGCGCAATGGGCAGGTGGACTGCGTGCTGCGCCGCCTGATCGAGGCGGACGGCAAGCTCTGGCAGCTGCAGATGACGGCTCCGCTGGCGGGCAGCGACCTGCCGGAGGATCGGATGACCGCGCGGGAGCGGGAGCTCTGCCGGGACGATATGAATCACGATTTCCTGACCGGCGTGTTCAACCGCCGCTATTTTGAAACGGAGTTCTGCACCCGGCTGGATGAGTGGACGGATGCCCACCGCTGTGCTTCGCTGGCGCTGGTGGCGCTGGACGATGAGGATGGGATGCGCGCCCGGCAGGGCGATGCCGTGATGAACCAGCTGGTCTGTTTTGTGGCCAACCAGTGGAAAAAGTACTACGACCGCCCTGCAGAGCGGGTGGTCTGCCGCCTGACGGACACGCTGTTCGCCATCGGCTGTGCGGATAAGAACTGCGCAGAGCTGGCCGAGGAGCTGAACGGCATTTATGCCGAGATGCCCCGCGCGTGCGTGGCATCGGTGGGCCTGATGCGCCGGGTGCCCTTTACCCAGTCCATCGGCTGCGCCTGCACCGGCGAGGTGCGGGGCAAGAACTGGGACGCACTGTATCAGCTGTGTGAGCAGCGCCTGAAGGCGGCCCAGACCGCCGGCGGCGACCAGATCTGCAGCAAATAAACCGAATGCATAAAATCCCCCTTTGCGGTACAAGCTAGTGCCACAAAGGGGGATTTTTGTATGGAAAATCAGAAAAATGATAACCTGAATCTGCTGGAAGCGGTGGTGCAGAACACGGAGATGGGCAAGAACACGCTGGAACAGATCGTGCCCATGACCGAGGACCCTGCCTTCCGGGCCGAGCTCCTGCGGGAGCGGAACCTCTACCGGGAACTGAATCAGGAGGCCCACACCGCCATCGAGGCCTGCGGCGGCACGGCTCAGGGCCAGAGCATCATGGCAAAGCTCAACACCAAAATGGGCATCGGCATGAAAACGCTCACCGACAGATCCACCCGCAATCTGGCCGAAATGCTCAGCGAGGGAAGCAGTCAGGGCGTGATGGACTGCATCAAGAGCCAGAAGGATTATCCCGATGCGGCCCCCGGTTCCAAGCGCCTGATGCAGAAGCTGCAGGACCTGGAGGAAGAGAATCGGCTGAAACTGGAGCAGTTTCTGTAAAGGCCGCTCCGGCTGCTCAGAGTGCTTCCACCATGGCTGCCACGATCCGGGTGGCGGTAGCCACGTACTCGGCGATGCTGAATTTCTTCACCACCAGCACCTCGTGGCCGTCCTCGTCGGCGTTGTCGCTCATGGCCCGCAGGATGACGCAGGGCACATCGTTCTTGGCGGCGATCTGGCTCACAGCGGCACCCTCCATCTCAACACAGTCGGGGGCGCATTTGGCCTCAATGGCGGCCTTGGTCTCGCTGTCGCCCACGAACAGGTCGCCGGTGGCGATCTTGCCGGTCAGGGCTTTGACCCCTGCCTCGGCGCAGGCTTTTTCAGCGGCGGCGATGAGGGCCGGGTCACCGGCGTACTCCTTCAGGTAGGGCGGGTTCTGGCAGATCATGTCCAGCTGGGCATCGTGGTAGAGCACCGTCTTGCCAATGACCACATCACCAATGCCGATCTTGCTGGTCATGTTGCCTGCAATGCCGGAGAAGATGATCTTCTCGGCACCGTATCGGGTGATGAGCACCTGAGTGGTGGCGGCGGCATTGGCCTTGCCCATGCCTGCACAGCAGACCACGACCTGCTTGCCTGCCAGCGTGCCCCTGTGATACTCCACGCCGCCGTAGAGCTCCACGGTGACATTTTCCAGCTTTGCACACAGCTGATCGACTTCATCGGGCATTGCGCCCATAATACCGAAAATCATAGGAAACCTCTTTTACGATTTTAAATGGCCGACGCGTGCGCTCTGGCCATATTCAGGGGAATGACTCTTTTTAATTCAGGAAGGCTGGGGAACGAACCCTCTCAGTCATCGCTGCGCGATGCCAGCTCTCCCAAAGGGAGAGCTTTTATGGCTCTTCCGGTTCGCTGCAATCGAGCTCCCCCTGAGAGGAAAGACTTCCCCCGGCCGGGGGAAGATGTCACGCAGCGACAAAAGGGGGAATCTGTCAAAACCGTCGGGTTTTGACTGAGAGGGTTTCCCTTTAAACGTTGAACAGGAACTCGATCACATCGCCATCGTTGACAACGTATTCCTTGCCCTCGGTGCGCTGCAGACCCTTGGCCTTGACGGCGGCGTAATCGAAGTTGTTGGCTTCCAGATCGCTGTAGCCAATGACGCTGGCACGGATGAAGCCGCGCTCGAAATCGCTGTGGATCTTGCCGGCAGCCTGCGGTGCCTTGGTGCCCTTGCGGATGGTCCATGCGCGGCACTCCTTCTTGCCGTCGGTCAGGAAGGAGATCAGGCCCAGCAGATCATAGCTGGCAGTGATGAGGTTGTCCAGACCGCTGGCTTCAATGCCCATTTCAGCCAGAAAAGCCTTCTTTTCCTCGGGAGAGTAGTCGGCGATATCCTCCTCGGTCTTGGCGCAGATGGGAATGTAGCGTGCGCCCTCTTCCTTGGCGCGTGCGGCCACCAGCGGGACATACTTGTTGTTTTCGATGCCCTCCATCAGGTCGTCCTCGCCCACGTTGCAGGCGTACAGCACCGGCTTTGCGCTCAGCAGGCCCATCTCGTGCAGCACAGCCTGCTGCTCGGCGTCACCCTCGTCAAAGTCGAAGCTGCGGGCGGGCTTGCCGGCGCTCAGGTGGTCTGCTAGCTGCTGCAGCCAGGCGGCCTCGGCGGCGGCACCCTTGTTGTTGCCGCTCTTGGCGGCCTTGGCCATGCGGCCGGCGCGGTTCTGCACCACTTCCAGGTCGGACAGGATCAGCTCGTAGTCGATGGCGTCAATGTCCGAGATGGGGTCCACGGCCTCGGCCTTGGAGACGTCCTCCACCACATGGATGATGTTGTCGTCGTCAAAGCAGCGCACCACATGCACGATGGCGTCGCACTCGCGGATGTGGCCCAGGAACTTGTTGCCCAGGCCGGCACCCTGGCTGGCACCCTTCACCAGACCGGCGATGTCCACGAACTCCACGATGGCGGGGGTCTTTTTGTTGGTCTGCCAGATCTCTGCCAGCTTGTCCAGACGCTTGTCCGGCACGGCCACGATGCCGCTGTTGGGCTCGATGGTGCAGAAAGGATAATTGGCCGCCTCCGCGTTCTTGGTGGAGGTGATGGCGTTGAACAGGGTAGACTTGCCGACGTTCGGCAGGCCGACGATACCTAATTTCATAGTTATGATTTCTCCTTTTATGATGTAGATGATAAACAGCTATATTGTACGGATATAAGTTGTTTTTTGCGAAAACTGAATTTGGCGTTGGGTGGGTAAATCGGATTCACTCACCCTTTTCTCACCCTTTTTGTGCTTCCTGCGCCTTTGCGAACTGCACTACGGCTTTCTGCATGGAATCGTCGGTCACATGGACATACCGATCCATTGTTGTTTTGCTGCTGGCATGACCCAGCAGCTTTTGCAGGACTTTGGGCTGCATTCCGCTCTCAATGGCACGAGTAGCGTATGTATGACGCAGAGCGTGCATACAGAAACGTTTGATCCCTGCTTCGTCGCACAGCTTGTAGAGGTGGGTGTCGTAGGAGCTGTTCTTGGCAGGCATTCCGGTGCGCCAGTTGATGAACACCAGATCACGCATGACCAACTTTCGCTTCTGACCAGTCTTACGATCCATAAAGGTCAGGACAGTGGACAGGCCGTTCGATTCGTTGCGGTATTCTCTGGTGTCGTAGATTTCCCGCAGGATGCCGTAAGCGGTGTCAGTCAAAGGAATGGTGCGATAGCTGGATTCCGTTTTCGGAGGGCCAGCACGCCACACGCCCTGCTTGTGACGATACTCCAAAGTTTTGTTGACGGTCAGAGTATGCTTTTCCCAATCAATAGCATCCCATGTCAGACCAATCATTTCACCAGTGCGTAAGCCTGTTTCCAGAATCAGCGCATACTGAGCGTAGTTATGGGAATGCTTGGCAGCATCCAAAAACTGTTTCTGCTCAGCTACGGTCAAAAAGTGGATATCATCAGGTGCACGAACGGGCTTTGTGTAGCGGACACCGTCCATTGGGTGTTTGGCAATGAGGTCGTTCTCTCTGGCGCTTTTGAAGAACGTACCCATTGTCATATAGGTCTGCCGGATGGTTGAACCGGCGTAGTCGTCCTCCATGGCGTTCAAAATCCGCTGACAGTCGATCTGCTTGACATCGCGCAGCAGCATAGAACCGATGAATGGCTGGATGTTGTGCTCGTATCGCTCACGATAATTCCGAACAGTGTTCGGAGCACGGTTGCCAACGACATCCTTGACCCATTGATTGAACCATGCGTCCACCGTCATATTGGGCGATGCCACAGTCCGACCTTCAGGGTGTAAGCGTAGATAGAGCTGTTCCTGTCGCCAATTCTTGGCTTCTGGAAGGGTCTTGAAGCAGCGTTCCTCACGCTCACCGTGATAATTTCGGCAACGGGCATAGTACAGACCGTCTTTTCGCTGACCAAGCCCTTTTCCGAGTTGTTTTCCTTTAAGATTTTTGCCCATGTTTGTGGCTCCTTTCGAGATAAAAAGAACCCACACAACACACTTTATTGTATCATGTGGGCGTGGTTTATGCAAGCCCTTCAGCGGGCGTTATAGGGTATCAGATGGCGTACTGCTCGTCCAGAAACTCCTCAAACTTTTTCCGCTTGATTCGCTTCGTGTTCCCTACGAACACAACGAACTTGCAGCCATCCTGCGAGGCGAGTTTAGCAAGACGGTTCTGCCCTACACCAAAATAGATAGAGGCCTCCTCGATGGAAAGCAGCCATTTTTCACAGAGCGGCACGAACGGGACGGACTTTTTGATGGATGTATCGGTGTTCGGAAAGGGGAATGGTTCCGAGTTGAGATCGGCTGCAAAATTGGAAACAGCGGTGGACATGTTGATGTTGGTATGAGTGCTCATAGTGTTTTCCTCCTGAAATTAAAATTGAATGCGAAGCGGATTGCTTCATGATAAGCATATCTGCTTGAATTAGCGTACATTTTGCCTTATGGTGTGATAAGCGCTTGAAAGGAAATCTGCGCATCATCCTGTTGAATCAGTGAACTGAAATCCATGTTCGGGTAAGAAAAGGTTGCCGGTTGCACTTGTGCTGGTGGCCAAGAACAGTTATAATTACCATAATATGAGTTCATAGGAACGGATGTAAAAACGGCAGATCGAAGCAGCTGCATTTGCTGGGATTGACTTTGCTCTTGTGGAGCAGAAGATTCATCACGAAGATACAGCGGTTCAATGGAAGGCTCCGAAGGCGAATCCGGCAGCAGAGGACAGGCGTTCTCCGTTACGGTTTCCGGTTTGCTGGGAGCGGCTTCTTCATCGTCACAGTCATCAAGAGCGTCCAACGACAGAAGAAGGTCGATCTGCGCTGGGGGCAGGATCGGTTCTGTATCGGAAGGTACCGGAATCGCCAGCGGGCCATTGGCAGGAACGACATCCTCTGGTGACTTACTATGGACGACCAGTGGCTTGGTAGTTGGCGTATCAGAATCACCTACATAAACTGGGCCGGAGACCATGAACTCACCAACCTGAAGACTCTTTAGTATGGAAGTCAACTTGGTTCCACCTGACGAACTAATTAAACGGGCGCACATACGAACCTCTTCATCCGCTGGCTGGAAATACATTATATATTTGCATTGCTGAAGCAAAATCCGTTGCTCAGACTTGAACACACGAATGCTCTGGGCAACCAGCAAGCAGTACAATCCGTATTTGCGACCCTCGTTGAGAATTTTTCCCAGTGCACTTGTTTGGTGCAATGGGAAGTTACTCAATTCATCCAAGTACAGGAAAGTGGGTGGAAAATCCTCGTGAGTGGCTTCTCGTAACAGTGCTGCAAAAACCACCTCTTCAACGATGTGTTGCGTGGATGACGGAAACGAACCTAATTCCAGCAAGGTGATGCCGGGGGAAAACTCTATGTCACCATCCTCAAAAAGCTTTTGTGCAAATAGGGGTGCCAAGGCGTTTTCCAAACCGGGCGCAGAGCGTGAATGAGAACTCTTGATCTCCTGATGTAGGTATTCCAGCACTTCATTCGGAGCCGGTGAAGCGCGAAGCACCTCTTTTAAAAGAGACCGCGATAGCTGTTCTTGTGCATTCGACAGAGCGATAACGGATGTGATAGTATCAGCGAAAGATGCAGCCGCATCCGCTGGATTATCTGATGCCCCGAACAAATGCAGCTTGAGTGGCTCTTGAGACACGTCCTGACGATGTACATACGGTTCTAGTTCTACTGGAAAAGACACAGCGTGCCGATGATCTATGGCTACGATCCGAACACCTGACTCCAGCAGCCCCCTTGTAATATTGTAGGAAAGAGTAGACTTTCCTACGCCGCTTTTTCCACAGATAAAAATGGAAGCGTTCCCTTCCTTGAGTTTTTCAACGATTGTAACGGCTTTTTGATAGGTAGAGCCTATTTTCAACTTCATGGTTCCGCTCCTCCTGCTTTAATCAGAATCTTCATATTCGGTTAAGCAACTGCACTTCAAAGTCAAGAGTCGAGCATCTACATAGGTTCCGCTGTTAATGCGAATCTTTTTGGCAGAGCTGAACTCAGAGAGCAGATGCTCACTTTGCAAACGCGAAATAACATCGGGTGCACTATATCCCGGTGTATACTCATGGAGCAGAGACTTCAGCAAAGACCCTTTCAGAAGGAAAGCATCCTTTTTTTGGACGATGTCCCGTTCAGGGTCATAGCTGGAATCGACCTCTTCATAGCGTATAAAGCGAATATCACCGGCTTCGCTTGCCGAAAAGAGTGCCTTGTGTAAAATTTCCTTTGCGTTGCAATCCAGCGAGCTGTCCCACTCGGATAAGCAATTATTGATGTATGCCTGACAGACCTCGTGTGTTGTTTGCGCTGAATCCGGCTGCTTAAGGAGTTTTAATGCCCAGCAAAGAACAGCGGATGAAACGCTTAGAAGTGCGATTTCATTCCGAAAGGCGCATTCTTCATCCAAGGAACCTAAAGCAGTTGTGTAGGATTGCTCAACGATGCGCTCAAAGGCATCTGGGTTGTGCTCAACAAGGGTACACAGCTTGCTAACAATTTCTGTCAGAGGCAGCGCGGCTGCATGGCCTTCCTCATGAGGCAAGAACAGACAGTGCTTCTGCTGCAACTCAGTAATGCCGTTCGTAGATACGATAAGGCACAGCGGAAAACGAGGCTCTGTTTTAGTCCGCGTAATCAGCGTTGCAAAATTCGTCTTTGAACGGTAGTTGCCAATGGTGGCTGTGAGCATCGGATCGTCACCGGATATTGGAAGCAGGACATCGGGGCCGTGCTGATCGAGCATTTCATTGAAGTGCTTCGGTATATCGTCAGCGGTTATCCATGTTGGAACAACAGCATCATCGTCCCCAAAAGCAAAGAAACGATGAACGCCCTTAAATTTGTCAGGAATTCTGGTTTTGATAATCCCTAAAATTCCGGATAAAACCAAGGAAAGCCGATTTGAGCGGGTGGTATCTACTGCTGGAGTAGCTAAAGCTTCTTTCAGCTGCGGCGTATAGATCCAGCGACCATCCGCTGATTGATACCATCCAACAGGAGGCAGCAAGTACGGATGTTCAGTGTCCAAAATTGAACTGATGAAAGCCGCCAATAAATCTGCCCATTGTTTGCTATCGGCGGTATAGTAGAGGACACCACCAGCAGACATGAACTTCTTCAACAGCTTCTTGGGACTAAAATCGTCTTTTTCCAGCCAGAGTTCACCGGGTGGCTTGTATGGAATGCGAAATGACACATAAATCCATTCGGTTGTTTTGTCACACTCGATCTTCTTTACAACAACTGCTTTGAAATCATAGCAGGGCGTGAATGGTCGCCGGATTGGTCGAGTGTCGTTCGGAACCCGTTTCTTAATGATCCAAGAGCGTTTGTAAATATCTACATCGAATCCAAAATTATCGAAGTGATTAAACTCGGCCAAGAACGCTTTTAGTTCAGCTTTTTGGGCAGGATCACTCTGTTGCCGAACTAGTCGATTGTGTACTTCTTGTCGGTAGGCCGCATCTCTGGCATCTATATCCATTTGATGCGTTTCCATGTCAATGAACTCCTGACCACTGCTGTCGATATAGGTACAGGCAGGTACAGAAGTAAAATCTCTGGGTGGATCGTGAACTCGATTTGAGACTATGAATTTGCTACTCATGGTAAAAACCTCCTTTTGTGAATATGTTTTCTTGTGGGCAGTCTGACCGTTCCATTGGCGTGTGCTGCCCGCTATGAAATTATCAAGGTGCGGTACAGTAGAAAGGCATCGGTGAACGTTGCCCGCTACTGTGGCTTAGATTTTAAACGAAAACAAAAATTTTTGCGGCAAAAAATCGGTCACAAAAAATCGATCTTGTGATCGAAATGGAGATAGAAAAAATACTGTGATGTAAGAAGGAGAAAGGATATGCAATATCAGGGAGGGCTAGAGCAACTGGTACTTTACTCTATAGAAGAAGATCTGAAAAGAGATGCAGTCAGATTTGCTCCGTGCTGTACAGATGATTACGATGGAGCGATAGATGCGATTCTTCGAGCGACATTCAGGCTATATAGACCATGGGAAAACTTTAACATCAATCAGAATGGTGCTAAATCTTTTTTTACTAGTAATGCATTGATATGTGCATTACTGACGTTTAAGTATTTATCAGCACGAGATATATCATTCGAAAAAATAGTGTGCAATCCAATACTAAACGAAGTTGTAGAAAATAATGAGGGGTTGAAATACGAAATAAAAGCATTCAATGAAAATTGTAAGAAAATTTATAATAGAAACGATCGATGGGAAGAAAAAATTAAAGAAGAGCTTTTTGGAAAAGATGCATATATAGAGCAACTAGAAGACTTCTTGTACACGAACAACTTTTCGTTGAAAGTTCCATCTACATACATCTTTTTTTCACAAGAAAAAAAAGGATTTTTTGGCACCGGTAGTGAGAGAGATTATATGGGATATTGCAGAGAGCGAACAAACCGAAACTATCGACTATAAAATGGTGGAGGTGCGACGATTATTCATTGAGCATATGAGAGGTAGAGGGTCGGTAATAGGATGGGAATGGTTGGATGATAGTAATGAAGGTCAAAATCAAAGAGCTCGAAAGAGTGCTTTGGTAAAAGCATACGATGCTTTTTGTTATGAACTGGTTAAAATTGGAAATAAGGCTTATGAGAGCGAGAGCTATAGCGAATATATGATGAATGAGTTTGCAAAGGAAATGATTTATCATAGTAGAGCTATTACAGAATTTGAAAATTATTTGATGGGTTTGAAGAAAATCTCCCGTACAATGGATGTGAATATATTAGATGTACTAGAAGAGGATGCTCTTAGGCACCTGAGAAATTTACGGTTAAAATGCACTACTCCAGTAGTTTTCGGTACGGATGGGGTGATTTTTGATGAAAATGATTTTTCTCGAAGAGCATATGTCGAATTTTTAAAAAGTGTGACACAAAGAATCTACGTTGTCGCGGGAAAGGATTCCTTAAAAGCATATGATATATTGAAAAAATATATAGACAACAGAAGGCAGGAAATGCCACAATTAAAACACTTGAAATTGTTGGAGGCACCAAGTAAACAAAACAAATGTAAGATATGGGCAATCGGTGGAGTCCTCAACGCGATTTCACCAACATGGATATACAGTGTAATACCGGAACGGGAAACGCAGAAACCGGATGAATTAACAATGGATATCAGCATGGGTATCAGCGATATAAGATGACTTCGACACTCTAAAAAAAAATAAACTCAAAGTGCGCTAAAATTTCGGGCGAAGGCGGAATTTCAGAGCAAAATTTTTTCCAATTGTCGAAAATGCTTCTGTTGAAAGTAAATAGAAGATAACTAAATGGGCGATCACGCAAGTGGTCGCCCTTTCTCTGTATCTGGCGTGATTTGACCTTCGGCAACATTATAGTAACTCACAAAAGGAGGATTTACCGTTATGTTTGATTGCTATGACACTCTGATCACTCCAGAAGAAGTTGCCGATATGCTGGGATGTGGCATGAACACTACCTATAAACTTTTGAAGTCAGGAAAGATAAAGGCCATGAGAATCGGCCGATCTTGGAAGATTCCCAAGAGAGCAGTGCAGGAATATATTGTACAGGAATCTCACATGAAATCAGTTGGGTGGTAACATGAAAAAGCCCACATGGATGGTGTTCCATGTGGGTTTTCTATTGCCTGAAAGTAGTGCTTGATGGAGTGATGTACATACGGGTAATCCAATGTTAATGCTAAATAATGTAAGGAGCAAAAGGAAGGTGGAAGTTAATCTTTATTAATGACACTAACATTAGGATAAAGCGGCTGAATGGAATAGTTGTAGTACAAACAGTCGCACAAGAGCAGCCGAATGTGTAGTGTATATACATTTGGCTATTCTTGCTAGGAGGGGGAGGCGGATGCCGTCATAAATAATATTTTATTCTATAAATTCTCATCTATATTTTCAATGATATTAATTTATCTTTATGAAATATATGAATAGAAAGAAGGTGCTTATAATGGGAAATATCTTTAGTATACGATTGACAGATGAAGATAAAGTTCATTTACAACAGAGAATGAATGAAACTGGTAAAAATGCCACAGAAGTATTTAAGAGTGCAATCTACTTTACTGAAATAGATGCAGACCTTGTTGATGAAATCATATCTAATATTGGATATTATGCGAGTAAAAAAAATTGGGAAGGGGTAAAAGAGGAGGTTCATAGATATGTGTTATATCGAACTCAAAAATGAGAAGTATGAAACTTTGGAAGATTTAAAACGGTTACTGCATTATATTCTTAGATTAGATAAAACAGCAGAAGATAGTCAAAGAGCGAATACTATAACAAATACCTTAGCAGGTTGTCAGCCAGCGATGATTCCCAATGAATATTTGTGTGATCCGAGTTCAGTTTATCATCTGATGCTTTTTGAAGTCAGGAGAAGACATAAAGGTATTCCGCAGTTTGCAAAACACCGCATTGTTTCCTTCGCAGCAACAGATTGTATTTTGCCACAGGATGTAGTATCTCTAGCAGAAAGAATAGCAAGTATCTATGCGAAGAAAGGTTATATTACAGCCTATGGAATTCATGCGGATAGATTTAATGTACATATTCATTTTGCAGTTTGTGCAGTATCGTTTCAAACACAGAATATGTTTCATATTCAATGGAAATCTGAGTGGAATATGCTTGTAACGGTAACAAATCAATGGAAATCTGAGTTTGACGAACTGCTTCAAAATAATATCCAAATGAGGCAGTCAAGAGAAGCTGCATTGTATGGCGATGATATCGTTCGATACGGAAGCATTCCTCGGACAGCAAAAGGTCAAATGATTCAGAACAGAAAATCAAAACGCAAATAAGAAGGGAGAATACAATGGATAAGTTTGATGAAAAAGTTATCGGTTACGAATCTACGAAAGAGATTCTGCGTCAGATTCTGGATATTCTAAAAAGACCGGAGGTTTATAAAAGAAAGGGCATTTCTATTCCAAGAGGGCTGCTGATGGAATCTGATCCTGGTCTTGGAAAAAGTCTGCTGGCATCTATCCTGATGGAGGAATCTGAACGAAAGCCCTTTGTTTTTCGTAAAACCAGTCAGGAAAACAGTTTTCTGGATGAATTAAGGGCTGTATTTGCTATGGCGAAGGAGGACGCACCTAGTATACTGCTCTTAGAAGATTTGAACCTCTATGTAGAATCCACCTCTCCCTATGCTCCGGAATGGGCTTGTCTGCAAGCCTGTATTGATGATGCAAAGGATACAGATCTTTTTGTGATTGCTACTACTAACGATACAAGGTATATGCCACCATCCCTGTTGAGACCGGGTAGATTTGATTATGTAATCTATCTGCAACCTCCGATTGGAGAGAATGCAGAGAACATTGTCAGCTACTATCTCAGGGATAAAGATTTGGCAGAGGATGTACTGATTTCAGATATCGTCAAGGCTATGCCCAAGGTAAGCTGTGCTACACTGGAAACGGTAATGAACCTTGCTGCGCTGAACAGTGTCTATCAAGGTCATGAGCACATCCAGAAGGAAGATATCACAGAAGCTCTTCTTCAGGTGGTATATAAACTCCAAAAGACGGATAAGGAAACTGACTCCACAGAGCGTCAACTAATTGCAGTACATGAAGCTGCCCATGCAGTGGTCGGAGAAGTTCTTCACCCCGGAAGCATTGGAATTGTTACGGTTCGCGGAAACCAAGGTGTAATCGGTGGTATGGCAAATGGCTGTGCTACTTATGCACAAAATGAGGAGGAATTTCTGGATGAAGTAACCAAAACATTGGCAGGCAGAGCGGGTGTGTCTCTGATCTATGGTGTTATGGATATTCAGGCATCAGCCGATATAGAGCAAGCAGATAAGCTCATGGATATTTGGCAGTGTCACTTTGCAGGTGGTGGCTTCGTAGGAATTGAATCAGGGGACAACAGAATGTCCGAGCAGAGACTTTCTTATAATGAAGCCATCAAGTCAGCAAAACTGGAAGAACTTTACCGAAGAGCATATAAGATTCTTCATAATAATAAGTATTTTCTGCTTGCTGTGCAGCATGGTCTTCTGGAACATGAAACGCTTCTGAACAGTGACCTTGCAAAAATTCGGGAATCTTGTATCTAAAACCTATTATTCAAAATGATAAAACGGTCAAGTCCTTCATGGGCTTGACCGTATTTTGCTGCGGAATAGTTGAATTTTATCTTATATAAGAAGCTACAAAAATACAGCCCGTGAGTGAGACGCGCGTGTCGAAAGTGAATTTTTGCAAGCGCCCCTGTAGCACACCCATTCTGAAAATGGGTGTGCCGTGAGAGGGTGCTCGCGGAAATTCGCTTTTGACACAAGCGGCACACGAGCGGAAAAATTTTATTCCTCTTCTTTTATATATAGGAAGGAACGCAACATTTGAGAGACCGCTGTTCTTTGAGCAGGAGAGAGTTTAGCCCAGAGATCAAGAATTTCTTTTTGATCGGGGGTTAAGTAAACAGAGTCTTCCTCTTGGAAGAACTGGGAGAGCGAGATACCAAGGCCGGAGCAGATTTTCTCAAGAGAAGCTACATTGGGTTGAAGATTCCGTCTGCGCCAAGTAGAAATGGTAGATTGTGTCAAGCCAGAATTTTCTGCGAGGGCATACTCAGACCAGCCACGGGAAAGGCGTTCCCGCTCAATACGGCCCAGGATATCAAATGTGGGCTTCTCTCGTTCCATGGTTCAGCCTCCTTGGATAAATCGTAGTGTGTACTTACGATTTTATTGTCTGGGTGCTTGACCCATAATTGTATATATCGTATAATATTTTTAACACAAAGCGTTCCATATCCGTACGAACGACCGAACGACAGACAAAAAGGAGCAAATTATTATGGAAGAGGTTAAAAAGGTTCCGGACGAAGAAACCGGTGGCGGCAGACAAAATACCATGAAAATTCTTGATAAGAGAGAAGAAGCGTGGGAAGAAAAGAAAAAGTCTGACGGATGGAACGGGTATCACGTCCTTTTCACCGAAACAACGCAGTTTCTGATTATCTGGGAAGATATGAAGAAAAAACTGAAAATCGCCTATTTTGCAACGTTGGCATTTTTAATCTTATTTGTAGTTTGTTTAGGCGGAGCGGGCATTTGGAACTTTATAGAATCAGCTTTGCTCAGCGCGGTCGTGCCTATTATATATGGCCTGTTTTGCAGAGATGACATTTATCTGAAGGTGTTCGATCCAGCTCGTGACCAAGGGGCATTATATCTGCCAGAAGAAATGACTTGGGAAGAGGCAGTAGATGTGATTCGCCGAGGATTTGCAGCGCCAGAAGTAGAGCAAATCACAGATACAGCGGACACAGTGGTGTTCCACAGCAAAAAGTACGGAGCATATCAGGTTCAGAATACAGAAAATGGTCTCAAACTCAGTATTTTGAGTGTCCCCAGTAAAAAAGAAGAAAACAAGTCGCGGTATTATCTGTTTGGAAATATGATCTATTCGCAGATTATCTCGCTGCTTTACCCGGAAATGCTTTCTGCCGTGCAGGTGGAGCAGGAGAAGAAAGCGGTTCATGGGTATCTGAAACAGAAGAAGATCATAAATCTGGTTGCTACCATCGCAGTCATCGTTGTGATTGCAGCAGTTGCGTCCGGTGGATTCAATATGGACTCCATAAAATCATGTGGGTTGTCGGACAGCCAGATGCCCAGTATTTTCAGTGCAGATGCAACGCTTGACGAGATTTTTGATACATATTTCGATGATTCTAAATGGGACAATTATAAAGAAGACGGCAAAAAAATTGTAACCTATACCGGTGATAGAGTCGTTGAAAGTGGAAGAACACTGCGGTTTACATTCTATTTTGTTCTGAATTCGGATGATACTTTTAATTTGGATCATGTTACCAGCAATGGAACGGAACTGGACTGGCTTCAGGAAATGATTATTTTGAACATGCTGAATGAATATTATCTCGGCATGAATAAAACAACATCAACGAGTGTTGCAACAAGGGTAGAAAGCGAGGTGGCGGTATCAGATAATACGGTGTGGAATGATTCGGAAAACAGTACCTCTGATTATACGGAGGAAGATTCTGATGACGAGTACGCTTATATTAGTGGTGCGGATAAAGTTATCGACGAAGTCTGTGGTACGGTCTGGGATGGCTGGGAAAACGATGATCCGGATCATCCTGAATTGGATGAGATCACCTATGGCATGGTCATGGATTATCTATTTGAGGATTCTACCTATTACAGTTGGTATTATGATGACACAACGGGCAATGTAATAATGGAAGGAACCTACACTACATTTGATTATACAATGGGTATGGCCGATGAACCGACTGCCTGTGATGTGAAGCTGACCTTTACGGTGGATAACGATGGGAATTGGTTCGTTTCAGATTACAGTGGTGATGAATTTGACACAGCAGACGAATTCTTACAGGTGGCATACGATTTCTACTATGAAGGAAACCGCCTACTATGAAGGAAACCGCTATTGAACTACGTGCGGTATGGTGTAAAAACAAAGAAGATGGTAACACTGCTTGACTTCGGCGGACGACGGTTTAAAATGATAAGTCAAATTCAAATGGAGGTTTTGATATGGCTATGAAGGTTATCAAATGCCCTGATTGTGGGCACGAGCTGGCACGAGTGATCCTTGGAGGCGGAACAAATCAGACAAAAAGCTGCGCTGGTTGCGGCTCTCGTTTCCGTATCATCAAAGATGCTCGTACTGGCAGCGTCAGAGTAGAGCGTGCATAACAAAAAATAAAAATGTGCAGGGTAGCAGAAACGCCGCCCTGCACATTTTTGTTAAGTAAAGGATCTGAGCACTGTTTTCAGTGCTTCACGCTGCTCCGGGGAAAGTCGGGCAAGAAGTTCTAAAAACTCCTGCTTTTCCTCTGGGGTGAGCCTGTTCTCCGGCTCAGAATGATTTTGGTGGCTCATAAAAGATACTTGCTCCTTTCGGCAAATCCTGTTCAGCCATCAGTTCAGCACGAATCTGACGCTTATATTTATAATAGGTATTCCGGGCAAGACCGGTGAGCTTCATGCACTCGGCATCGTCAAGTGTGCCGCCAAAGGTCTTGCAGTGGGTACGGATAATCTGCTTGGCTTCTCTGGCTTTTTTCGTTTCAAAGCCAATGCCTTTCTTACGGCCAACCTGCTTGCCGTTCAGCCGGGCGGTCAACAGTCCCTCACGGGTGCGCTGGTGCAGATCGGCAACTTCTTTTTCGGATTGTTCAAAGGCCAGCTTGATCTGCTCTTTTGCCAAGGCCATCAGATACTCGTTGATGCCCTTCAAGATGAAGTCCACATTTGTCCCTGTCATGGCAATGCTGCCGGACAGGGCTTTTTTGTAGGTCTCGGTGTCGATGTGGTGCTCTTTCAAAAACACCAATCGGACGCCCTTATGATAGAGGTCTTCGTACAGAGCAAAACCTTCTTCTGCATTTCTGGACATCCGGGATACTGAATCGAACACCACCGTATCTCCTGCTTTCAGAACCCGGTAGAGCTTCAGCCACTCTGGGCGAAAGATAGACGTGCCGGTATAGGCTTCCTGCACGATATGGGCAGTTGGGTATTCAGCCTTGATGTTGCGGATCTGACGGTCAATGCTCTGCTTTGCCGTAGAGATGCGGCAATAGCCATAGATGTTCATGCGTCTCCTTTCTGGTTCAAAGATAACGAGCGACATTTTTAAGACTGTGTTTTGCACCTTGAAATGGCCTGAAAACGGCCGATTTTAATACAAAACAGAATATACGGTATTTTTAATACAGTTTTAGTGGGCATAGGTAGTCATAAAATCAGAAATGGTAGTGCACGGTTTGTGATTGGCGGTGTCCTCGCCATCCAAAGGAGCGTAGTTCCAGTCGGTGTCCTCGTCAATATATCGCCGCCCATTGTCCGGCAGTTCCAGCGGTTCCGCAAGGATGATGGTGCCCCAGTGGTTGACCATCACGAAGGGTGCGATCTCACAGGGAATACCACGGCATTCATCATCGTGCCGCACATCGTAGGCATACAGACCAGCAGGAACAGAATCCCGCTTAATGCGGACACTGGTGAACAACGCGGGTTTGCCGCAGACGGTGATTTCCTCATAGCATTGGGTCATTGCATCAAAAGTCATAAATCATTCCTCCTTAGATTTCAATGATAAAGGCTCTGAAATTTTCCTTGTAGAAATCCATCTCGTGCTGCGGCAGAGAAGTCATGTTCCCCTCGGTGTCACACCCAGCGAGGAATCCCGGCCCTGCAAGAACATCTGCACCATCCCACAGCGGACGATTGAGCGGCAGGCCAAGCAGCTTGCCTTCATCATTGCAGACCAGTGTAACTTCGGAACCGGAATCATGCAGGGACAGACATTCAATGTTACCACCGACAAATTTCTGCATAGCTTCAAGCGTATTGTCTAGCTCAATTTCCTTTGGCAACTCCATCGGAAAGAGTGCAAGAACTTTAATCTTTGTTTCTTTCACTTTGAAATCTCCTTATGCTACGTTCAATCTAGTGGCCTTATAGCAGTCAGCGCACATTCCCTCATGGGTGGCTGCAAACTCTGCCGCCTGCA
>OGOH01001093.1_pt1 | contig 20019 bp, 16 predicted proteins | sample 1552571 | NCBI WGS metagenome assembly OGOH01 (sample SAMEA2580170, study PRJEB22360) | human gut metagenome | biome: human gut; feature: human-associated habitat; material: faeces | place: Denmark | collected 2008/2010
TATAAAATATATTCCTAACTTTATTAGGAACGCATCTAATAGCGCTGCGAATAAATACATTCCGTATAAATTCATAAAAGTTTATATAATCGTTCTCATACATGAATATTTGAAATTTAATATCTTGCTTCAAATATTTATACCCACCTCTACGAGAAAACATATCATCGTCTGCTCTAACAGAAACTAATACATCATGTAAATTTGCCATGATATATCCTTTTTTCATTAAACGCAACCATAAATGATAATCTTCAAACCATAAAAAATCTCTATAATTACCACTACTTATTACCGCTGAGCGCTTAAAAAGTACAGTCATATGACGAAAAGGATTACGTTTTTTAGAAAATTTTACTATTTCATCATGAGTCAATGGTAAAATAGTTGCACTGTCAGGAGCATTTATATTCTTACTGAATTCTTCAATACAAGTACCAAGTACAGCCACCTCTGGATGGTTAGCAATATACGTTAATTGCTTTTCAAACCTTTCTAATTTTGAAATATCATCTGTATCCATTCTAGCAATTAATTCATTAGAACATGATAAAACACCATCTCTCAGTGCTAATCCTAGTCCCCTATTTTCTTTAAATTCTAAAAATTTGAAGAATTCATATTTAGTAGAAAACTTATCTAATATCATTTCTAATTCATGTGTTAATGTTCCATCTTTAACTATCACAATTTCATTCGGAACAATTGTTTGTTTTAAAATACTATCAATCGCCAGCTCCAAATATTCAGCCTTCTCATTTTTATACACTGACATTAGTACAGAAAAATTTTCCATTAATACGCACCTTTTCTAAATAAAACAACTTTTAAAGTTCTGAATAACATAACTAAGTCTATCCATATACTCCAGTTACGTACATACCAACTGTCGAGCAGAACACGTTCAGAATAATCTATATCGCTGCGTCCGCTTACTTGCCACATTCCAGTTATACCTGGTTTTACCATTAGATAGTCACCAACATATTCACCATAACGTTCCAGTTCTTCTTGAATAATCGGCCTTGGCCCTACAAGGCTCATTTCACCTTTAAGAACGTTAAATATTTGCGGCAACTCATCCAAACTGGTTTTACGCAGAAAAGCTCCTGATTTTGTTACTCGCGGATCATTCTTCAGTTTAAAACCATGTGCCCATTCTGCTTTTACTTCAGGATCATTTTGTAATAATTCTTCCAACTTTGCTTTAGCATCTACGCACATACTCCGAAACTTATAGCAAGGAAAAGGCTTCCCATTTTTACCTATACGCATATGCTTGAAGATTACTGGTCCTGGCGAATCTTTGTATATCCATAGTGCAATAAACAATAAAAGTGGTGATATTAAAATAGTCCCTACCAAAGTCACTACAAAGTCAAACATTGTTTTTATATACCTATTCAACGGTCTTGCCAGATTGTTTTTTAACCGTAATAACATCAATTTTTCATTAAACAAACTTTCTACTTCAATTCCACCCATTGGTATACCAACAAGGTTAGGAATAATTCCCATATTTTTCACAAGTGGCTGCACTTTATAAATCAGTTGTGTCAATTTTTCTTGTTCTAATCCAGGTGCAGCTATTAAAATATTCTGAACTCCAGTCTGTCTTACGACACTTTCTACATCAGCAAAACCGCCTAAAACCGGGAATTTCTTTAAAATACTTTCTTCAACATTATTATCTTCCAGTAGTCCAATTATTCTATAGCCCATACCAGCATCACCAATAATACCATTTACAAGTAATTCTGCTGTTTTACCAGCACCAATAATCAAAACTGGGATTTGTAGAAAATTAAAATATTCTAAGATTTTTTTTATTAGATAACGAAAAACAGTCAATGAAAAAAAAGTTAACCCCCAAAATAAAACAATGAATAATCTTGAGGTAGAATTTGTAATTTGACCTATATACAAAACAATAATTACTGCTACAGTCCCATAAATTGATGCTTGAAATAATTTCTCTATCAACTTCCAAAACTGCATTCTACGATTGTAAAGTTGTTCAACATTTATAAAAATTAAATACAACAATGGGAACACAATCCAAAAATTCAACCATGAAATATGCAGTACCACCCCATTAGGTATTAAGAAATTACGTATAGCAAAAGCAACTTGTTCAGCGCTAACAATTGCAATATAATCTACTATAATCAAAAGTATCGGCAGTAAGAAAGATGTATATCTATCTGCTGCCGATATTTTATATTCACTAAAACTATGCAAATTTTCCACGCTCCTGAAACTATCTAAAATGAATAATACGAAACAGATCGCAGCGTACTTTCATTGTAATAAATTTTATAATTTTATTTTATCATATTTCTATTATTGTAACACTTTTGTTATAAAAAAGCTATATTTTAAAGCAATAATATGGCTTTTTTATTTCCCAATCCTTTTAAATTCTTTCATAAATAAAAGCAGTTTTATTTATGAAAGAATTTAAAATTTAAGAGTAAAAAGAGCAGTAACCTTTAAGGTTACTGCTCTTTTTACATTATTCGTATTTTATTTAAATTCTACTTTTAAATGCTGTCGTTCTACTAACCTTTGGAATTTATATTTCGGATAACCAACCATTAAAGCGCCTACTATTTTTTGCTTAGCCGGCACTTCTACCAAGTCAAGCAATGGTTTATATCCGGCTATACCACAGGTTTGAATAAATCCGGCAATAGTCGTTCCCATGCCGATAGTCGGTGCATAAAGCTCCGCATAAGCCCAAGACTGTTCTGCATTACTAACACCAGTTGTATTTAATCTACGGGCCAATGCAAAAATCACCATCGGTGCGTTGCGGGCAATAATATCCTGACCACGCTCGCGATAAGCTCTCAATACAGTAGTAAAATATCTGCTGTTAGAACTTCCTTCTGCAATTTCCTGTTCCATCCACTGTGCTGTAGCCTCAGCAATAGCTCTGATTTTTTCCTTATCACTAATTACTATATAATACATTCCCTGTGAATTACCTGCTGTTGGCGCATAGCGACATACTTCAAGCAGTTTACGTACATCAGACTCAGTTGGTGGCTGCGGTTTAAACATACGAACTGATCGACGCATCCGCAAAAAATTATATGCAGTTTCAGCATCTAAAACAGGCATCGGCAGTGGTAATTGTTCTTCTAGCGGCACATATTTATTATCCATAGCAGCCGTTGGGCAAATAGCAACACAATGGCCGCAGCTCATACAACCTCTATCAAAATTGCATTCAGGTCCAAGCTCTCCCATTGATAAAATACATGATGGACACGCCTCTACACAAATACCACATTTTATACATTTATCATAATCAACTTTCAGTAAGTCCATCTTCTAGCACCTCAATCTTCGAAATGAATGAATTCCAATCCGCTGAAGTCAGTATAAAATTGTGCATTTTTAAAAGCTTTGGCACATAATTCTTTATCTTTATTAACAACACCGTCAGCATTGGCGATTCCCAAATAAGCACAAGCAGACTGTGCTGCAAAAGTTTGAGCATGTTCCAATAATGCCTGCTTATCAGAATCGGCAATAGTACCTTTATTGGGATAAACATCAGTAGCCACCAAAATAAAAATCAACTGCTCACCTTGCTTAGCAACTACATGTGGAATCTCACTTTTATTAGGTTGAGCGAATTCTATTTCAAAACCTTTTTCAGTAAGATGCTGCAGCAATACCTGTAATCCAAACTCATGAATTTCTTGAGTATTCATTAACTCAAATGCCATGAATCATTCTCCTTTGCTATATTATAGCTTTATTATATCATAAAAAAGCTATCTATCTCCAGCGATATTCTAAGTACTGTTATCCAACAAAACTATTATCACAAACATTTAGATAACAAAATAAAAAGCCTGCTTTTTTAGCAGGCTCAATTTACTGGCTCCCCGAGTAGGACTCGAACCTACAACAACTCGGTTAACAGCCGAGTGCTCTACCGATTGAGCTATCGGGGAATAAGTCTTTCAACGAAGAATATTATATTACTCTACGATATTATTGTCAATGTTTTTATTTAACGCGTCAGCTTGTAAATAAGCGCGTTACAAATAGCTGCAGCTACATTACTGCCACCCTTACGGCCACGAGCAACTATATAAGGAATACCAGTTTTCATAATGATTTCTTTAGATTCCACAACATTGACAAACCCAACGGGAACACCAATAACAAGCTCAGGCTTAATCCTGCCCTCTTTTACAAGTTCATCTAAGCGTACTAAAGCCGTAGGAGCGTTACCAACAGCAATAATTACAGGCCCTTCTACTTCACAAGCTTTTTCCATACAAGCAGCAGCACGTGTAGAACCAGCTTCTTTCGCTCTTTCTGCCACATCAGCATCTGCCATAAAGCAAACTGCTTTGCCGCCAAGCTTATTTAAACCAGGTTTATTTATACCCACGCAAGCCATATTAGTATCAGTAACTATAGTAGCGCCCTTTTTCAGTGCTTCTAAAGCTTTCTCTACTACACCATTCGAAAAATGCAGCGTACGTGCATAATCAAAGTCAGCAGAGGTATGAATAACCCTTTTTACAATACTAACTTTCTCTGGATCAAGCTGGATCTCCCCCAATTCTTCAGCAATAATCTCCATACTGCGTTTTTCAATATCAGCCGGTAACACATTTTGTAATTCCATATTTTCTACCACCTTTCTTAAACTTATTTTTCAATTCCTACTCTTGCCGGTATACCCTTATCAAAAGGATGCTTACGCTTACAAACCTCAGACACATAATCTGCTAAATCAAGTAAAGCTGAAGACGGTTTACGTCCAGATAAAACAACCTCTAAACTCTGCGGCTTATTTTTCAGAAAATCAATTAATTGTCCTTCATCAAAAACACCTGTATTACAAGCACCTATAACTTCATCAAGAACCAATAATCGTACTTCTTCCTGTTCCAGTTTGGTCTTAATTCTAGCAAATAACCGCATATGCTCCCGCAGGACTTCCTGTTTCTCATCCGCAGTCATCTGAAAAGTAAATTTTTTAGTTTCTTTACCCCTTAAGACTTCAATATTTGAAAGCAATTCTAAAGATTTCAATTCTCCGGTAAGACGGCTTTTTAAAAATTGTACGAATAATACTTTATTGCCATGCCCCGCATAACGTATACTTAATCCTAGACAAGCAGTAGTTTTACCTTTCCCGTCCCCGCAATAGATATGAATTAACCCATGCTCCATCTTACACACCGGCTTCCAAAATCTCATAAATTTTTTTCATATCAATATTTTCACGTATACTATTTGCCAAAATATCATACTGCTGCTTTTTATAATCATTAAAATTAATAGTTTTAATATCGTCTGGCTTCATACCCTTTTTAGCAAGTAAAGCTTCCACCACAGATTTAGCAATACCTTCACCATCAAATACTCCATGCACATATGTACCATATACGTTCATAGTATCACTAACATTCTGAGATCCTTCTGGACTTATTTCACCTGCTTCGTGAATAGGTTTCATCAATGTCAACGATTTACCATCATCAAAATTAGTTATGCCGGAATGTATTTCATAACCATAAAAAGAGCGGCCGGTTAACGCGCTGAAAATACCTTTTACTTTGCCAAAATATCCATCTACCTGAATAGTGCGTTTTTTCTCAGCAAAAATGGTTTCAACATCCAAAAGACCTAATCCTGCAGTATCTCCGCCTTCTTCTACTCCATATGGATCCGAAAGATTCTTCCCCAACATTTGATAACCGCCGCAAATACCAAAAACCACTGTACCAGCATGAGCGCGTTTCATTATCTCTGCTTCCAATCCATTTTGACGCATCCATTTTAAATCACCAATAGTATTTTTTGTTCCCGGAATAACAATCATATCCGGATTTTTCAACTCTGAAACTGATTGCACATAACGCAGCGATACACCTGGTATAAGTTCAAAAACATTGAAATCAGTATAATTAGACATTCTTGGAATACGGATAACAGCAATATCTACTGCCTGTACTTCTGTATGTGTAGTTAACCGTTCTGATAAACTATCCTCATCTTCAATATCTACATGCAGCATTGGCAATACACCAACAACAGGCACCCCCGTTTTCTCTTCTATCATTTTCAAACCAGGACGCAGTATCTCGACATCACCGCGAAATTTATTGACAATGATACCTTTAACCATCGCTCTTTCATCTTCCTCAAGCAACATTAAAGTTCCGTAAATAGAAGCAAAAACACCTCCTCTGTCTATATCGGCAACTAAAAGCACCGGTGCTTTTGCCATCTTTGCCATCCCCATATTAACTATATCCTGTGATTTTAAATTGATTTCGGCTGGACTTCCAGCACCTTCGATAACAATCACATCACTACTTTCGGATAATTGACCATATGCTTTCATAATATCAGGGATCAAATTTTTTTTAAATTTGAAATATTCTGCAGCTGTCATAGTTCCAATAGCTTCACCATTAACAATAACCTGTGAGCCTGAATCACTGGTTGGTTTCAGCAAAATAGGGTTCATCAAGGCACTTGGTTCAATGTTGGCCGCTTCTGCCTGCACAACCTGCGCTCTTCCCATTTCTGCACCATTACGAGTAATAAATGAGTTCAATGCCATATTTTGAGATTTAAAAGGTGCTACTTTATAACCATCTTGATTAAAAACACGGCATAAACCAGCTGTCACCAAACTTTTACCTGCATTAGACATTGTTCCTTGTACCATTATAGCTTTAGCCACGCATATCACTCGCTCTCATTAAAAATGTCAGGATATCCTGATAATTATTTATTTTTACTGGTATAGCAACAGTATTGATTTGTGCAGCAACTACAGGAACTGCATTTTTATTATGTTTGCCATTAATAGAACTTGTTACATGATCACCACAAATAACAATGCGTAAAGGTTCCTGTATATTATTTATAATTTTCTCTAAAAACTCTTCGTCAATAGCACTTATAAACTCAGCTTTGCTCTGATAATCATATCTGTGTGCTGCTTCATCTGCACCGTTAAAATGCGTTAAGACAAAATCATATTCTTTCAACATATTTAAGGTCGCTGTTGCCTTGGCAGCAATATCAGTATCTATATCCGCTGTCACTCCAGCGATTTTAGGAGCCGTCAAATGCAATCCTTTTGCAATGCCTCTGACAATTTCTGCTTCGCAAATTGCTGCACCTTTCAACCCATGCAAAGCTTGAAATCCAGGCAACGTTTTACGTTCTGAAGGCCCCCAGGGATAAAGCATATAACGAATGTCATCATGATTAAAACGTTCCAACCTTTTCGCTGTTCCTTCAATAAAATGCTTTAACAGCAAAGACTGCTGTTTTAATTCTCCTAAAAGCAGGTCAACATTCTTTCCCATACTCTCGTGAGGCGGAGAAATAACACAATTGTCCAAAATCCTTCTGTCTTTATCTAAAATCAACAGATTACGATACATAGACAAATGCATAAATTCTATGCCCTGCCAAAACTCATCGCATGCTTTAGCTGCTTCTGCCATGCTTTCTGCCGAAAGTCCCTGACCATTAAAAGATACCAGCGTATTATCTTTGTCTATTGAAACCAGGTTACAGCGTAATACCATCTCATATTCCGAAATATCCCTACCATGCGCCAACAATTCCAAATACGCTCTATTTGTTGGGAAATCCCGCTGCTGTATACCAAGCAAGCGCAAAATACAACTCAAACTTTCAGGAATGAAATCATTCTCACAAATGCTTACTTCACTGTATGTTCCCAGCTTAATAAGAGTATCGATATTTTTATGTTCAGCATATTGGAAAGGTGTCAATCCATTCAAAGCAGGAATATGATCATCACCTAAGCCATCAATAATTACCAATAATGAGCGCATTACGTCTAACTTCCTTTATCGCTTTAATTAAAGCCCGATTTGTATATCGTGTTTTTACTGCAATTCGATAATACGTTGGCCCCAAATTATGGTAATTATTACACTCTCTAATCAAAAAGCCATGCTTACGTAAAAGTTCTGCCAAATTTTTAGGTTTCTCCAATTTAAAAAATATATAATTGGCCTCAGAACCAAATGTTTTTGCTCCCAAGCCCTCCAATTGTGCAGTAAGATACTGCCGTTCAACACGAATCAACTCTTTGCTGGCCAGTAAGTAATTTTCTTCATCTAAAGCCGCAATACCAGCTGCTTGTGCCGGAATAGAAACATTCCAGTCCTGACCATTTTCATGCAGTCCTTTTATCAACGACACATCAGACGTCATGCAATAACCTAAACGTAAGCCTGGCATCGCATATGTTTTTGTAAATGCTTTCAATATAATAAGATTGTGATATTTATCTAGTTTCGAACATAGCGAATATGCTTTATCGCCATCCACAAAATCCATAAAGCATTCGTCTAATAGCAGCTTTGTACCTGTACGGCAGCATTTTTCCAATATCTCCAGCAATAAATCTTCATCTATTAATTTCCCAGTCGGATTATTAGGATTGCATATTACGACCAAGTCTACTCGGCTATTGATTCTTTTCAACAGATCATATCCTGCAATAAAGTTTTTTTCTTCCTGCAATTCGTAATAAGTAAATTTACAATCAACTGTCCGCAAAGCTTTTTCATAATCAGCAAAAGTTGGAGCCAATAATACAGCACGGCCAGGTTTGACTGTTAAGGCAAGTTTAAATAAAACATCAGCAGCACCATTGCTTATGAAAAGATATTCTTTTTTTATATTCAAATATTTAGCTAATTTCTCTATTAGTTCCCTGCATAAAGGATCTGGATAATTAACGCAGTTTTTGATTGAATTCTTAATAGCCTCTTTTACAGATACAGGTAAACCTAATGGATTAACGTTTGCTGAATAATCAACAATATTTTTCCCTAAACTGTTATTTTGCTCACTGTAAATATCTCCACCATGTACAGATTTATACATATTTTCCACCCTTTAGCTTTTAATAAAAAGCTCCAGTAAATAAATTAATGCAAAAACTAAAATACTTAAAACAGCTGTCATATACATCAAATTATTAGTCTGGACGATATCTTCCGGTTCAACTTGTCTGATATCATCACCAATAGTATCTTTAGGCACCCATTTTCCAAAATAAAAATGTCCGCCGCCTAACTGAATATGAAGAGCGCCAGCAGTTACTGATTCCGTCATTGCAGAATTAGGACTTAAATGATTGTAACGGTCACGTTTAAAAATCTTCCAGGCTTTTTTTGCATCCAAACTTAAAAGATAAGCTGCAACTATCATACATATTCCAGCAACACGCGCTGGAATATAATTAGCAAAATCATCTAATTTTGCCGCACAACGCCCAAAATATAAATATTTATCATTTTTATAGCCAACCATGGAATCCATGGTATTTATTCCTTTATAAAGAAACGCAAGCGGAGCTCCGCCGATAAACATATACAGCATTGGAGCAATAATTCCATCTGCAGTATTTTCAGCAACAGTTTCAACTGCCCCTTTAGTCACTTCTGATTTTGTAAGTTCTTTAGTATCCCGTCCAACTATCCACGAAAGTTTCATTCTAGCATCTGTTAAATCATTATTTTTTAACGCAGTATAAACTTTCATACTTTCTTCACGTAAACAACGCGTTGCAAAAATTTGATAACACATAAAACTCTCTACAGCAAAAGCCAACCACGGATTGATTTTTTCTGCCAAAGCCAATACTAAAAATGGAACACAAAACGAAAAAGCAAGCACTAATATTACTAATACAGCGCCTCCTACCAATAAGCCACGCGAGCTTTTTCCAAAAATACTGCGTAGCAGCTTTTCTAAAAAGCTTATCAAATTTCCAATTAAACAAATCGGATGAGGCAGCCAACGCGGGTCGCCAATCAGCAGGTCTAAAATAAAGCCCGCTATAATGGCAAATAAAAGCATCATAATCCAATTCCCCTTAAATAAATACTAACAGCTAAAACCATCAGTAGATCAATCCCGTTTTTTTGCAAATTCATCACAGGCACGAATAAAATTTCGTGCAAAATTTATATTTCCCCATAAGTGAATGTGTGGATAGCCAGCATACAGAACTTTATTAGCATGACTACAACTCCATTCAGAAATTCCTGAAGCTTTCAAGGCTAAAAAATCATGCCCATTATTATTACTGTCGGAATAATGAAACTCATGTCCATTTATTTTCTCACCGATTTTGCAAAAAACATTATCACTTTCAGCAGTCAATGTTATATATCCAAAGCGGTTAAGCTTTGCCGTCATAAAGGTTTCTCCGCTTATTGCACCTGTCCACTCATAAATCTCTCCCGAAGTTGCTTGAAAACGCTCCAAAAGATACATGAATCCACCGCATTCAGCAAAACAAGGCTTACCTATTTTTAGAGCAGTTTTAATGCTTGTACGCATTGATATATTCTCTGCCAGCTCTTTTGCATAAAGCTCAGGATAACCTCCTCCTAAAATTATTCCATCACATTCTGGCAATTCTTTATCAACAAGAGGACTAAACGTTATTAGTTCGGCACCAAACTCCTGCAATAAATCTAGAGCGTCCTGATAATAAAAACAAAAAGCTTTATCCTGTGCTATTGCTATTTTTACTTTAGCTACACTTGCAACAGGCTGTTCTTCATAAACAAGATCCTCAGCACTGTTTGCAATACCCAGCAATTCATCAAAATCAATCGTTTTAGCTGCCTGTTCTGCTAATCTGCTGATAATTTCCTGCAAATCACCAATTTCTTCTGCGGTTACTAATCCCAAATGTCTGCTTTCAAAATTGCAATCATCCATATGAGGCAAATAACCGACCAATTTAACACCTGTTTCCAACTCAATTACTTCTTTATAAAACTTATAGCTCATAGCAGTGACATTATTAAGTATTGCGCCTCGTACATTCGCGTCAGGTCTGAATTCTTTAAAACCTTTTATTAAAGCTGCCAAAGACAAAGCTGCACCTTTTCCATTGATGACTAAAATAACCGGCGTTTTAGTTACATGAGCTAAATCATAAGCACTGCACTGCTCTGTTTTACCCATACCATCATAAAATCCCATAGCGCCTTCAAGTACGGCTATATCACAATCACAAGCATTTTTTGCCAGCAAATACTTTGTTGTTTCCCTGCCTAACATAAATAAATCCAAATTACGTGACTTAGCACCAATTACGCGCGAATGAAACATTGGATCTATATAGTCGGGACCAGATTTAAAGGCGGCTACTTTGTACTCCTGATCAAGCAAAGCTTTCAGCAAGGCACATACTACAGTAGTTTTTCCACTGCCACTATTTGGGGCAGCAATCATGAAACGAGGCAAAAACATTTCAGACATTTTACTCACCCTTTTTCAACGCAGTCATTATATAAACAGGGTTTTGGGCCATCATCAAATTATATGCCCCTAGTTTTTTACCACGGGCGGCAAAAACATTAACAATCTCTAAATCATACTCTGAACGGGTTTTATAATATTCAACAACTTCTATTAGTGTTTCTAGTGTAATTGCATTGATAACAACCCGGCAGTCAGAATTCTTTGTATAAATAATATCAAGCATTTTGCATAAGTTACCACCGCTGCCGCCAATAAATACGCAGTCAGGAGCAGGCATATCAACAATTTGTTCCGAAGCTTCTCCGGCAACAATATCCAAATTATTAACAGCAAATAACGCTTTGTTTTTCTCAAGTAATTCCAATGCCAAAGGGTTGCGTTCAAATGCCCATACACGTCCAGCTTGAGCCTGCAATGCCAATTCTATCGAACAAGAACCTGTTCCCGCACCAATATCGTAAATATTATCCGTTACTTTTGGCATTAATTTGGAAATTGAAACAGACCTCACCTCTTGTTTCGTCATTGGAACTTTACTGCGAATAAAAAGATCATCATTTAAACCATGGACAGTGTATTTAAAGTCATTAGCATGTTCATTCAAAATCATCATCACAGACAAAGAAGGAAACTCCAATTTACTGATTTCCGACGCCGTACCATAAGTGATTTTTTCTTCTGGATAAGAAAGGTTTTCACCAACATATACCTTTACATCTGCCATACCATGATCACAAAGTTTCAGGCATAGTTGATTAGGAGAATGCTCGCCTCCGGTAAGTGAAAATACTTTACTGTTTTGCGCTACTGCAGCAATTAGATTTTGATTTCTGCCATGCATACTGACAATTTTAGCATCATCCCAAGCTATATTTAATTGTTGAGAAAAATAGACCAAGCTGCTGATGCCACAATATCTGCGGCATTCACAATCAGCAAGCTTACCAGTAATCGTCTTGGCTAAACTGAAAAAGCCTACATCACCAGAGACTAACACTGCTACAACATCTTTTTCAGCATCAGCTTTTTGACATATTTCAGTAATTTCTGATGATTTTATGGTGTCAAAAAGACACTTCCCTGCTCCAAAAGCAGCAAGCATCCTTTTATCGCCTATCAAAATATTACTTTCTTCAATAGCCTGGCGAGCCTGATTTGTTAAAAGCTCTGGATTACCTGGCCCAATGCCGACGATATTTACACGTAACATATTAAATCTCCTTTTATATTTTTACTTACTGTTTCCATAACGGTCTTTCAGTACCTTTACTATCTCACTATAGCCTGTTCCCTGCTCTTCACCATTACGGGCAATAACTATCAGTTTGGCGCCTGCTTTTGCGGCCGCCTGCACCTTTTCTTCAAACCCGCCAACACTGCCGGAATCTTTTGTAACTAAATATCTGGTGTTATACCTTTTCAACATCTCTATATTAAGCAGTTCAGAAAAAGGTCCCTGCATACAAATGATATTAGCAGGCTTATAACCCAACTCCAATGCTTTATTCAATGAATCCAGCATTGGTAAAATTCTTAAAGCAATACGCTCTTTGTAATCAGAAATAGAAATGAACTCCTGCAATGTTTTACTGCCTGTAGTCAGAAAGATATTACCTTCAGTATGGCTCAACAGTTCAACGGCTTCATGAAAATCACTTACTGTGATACAGTTTTCATGTTCATCAGCAGTCGGCCGCACTAAACGCAGATATTCGCAGCAGGTTTCTTCACAGGCTTTTTGTACTGTAGCTGTAACGATCGTCGCATATGGATGCGTCGCATCTATAACACAATCCGGCCTGTTTACTGTAATAAACTTGCGCATTGCGGCTAAATCCATACGTTCTGTCACAATATGCAGATTTGGTTGCTGCTCAATCAGGCTGGCACCATATTCAGTCGCTACTGAAACATACAGTATAATATCAAGCCCGGCCAGCGACTTGATAAGATTACGCCCTTCACTGGTTCCGCCAATCAGCCAAACTACGGACTTCATTACAGTTTATAACCTCTTGGAGTCACTAATTTGCCATTAATAACTTCTGTTTGCGAATTGCCAATGATAACAGTCGAGAACATATCTACCTCTTTATCGCGCAATTCCTGCAAAGTAGTGATTTCATAATTTTCACCATCACGTCCAATGTTGCGTACAATACCTGCCGGAACATCAGGGCGCTGGTTTTTCAGCATAATATCACAAGCCTTTTGCAGATAATCATGACGTTTAAAGCTGGACGGATTATATAAACAAATACAAAAATCAGCCTGAGACGCGCAGTCTAAACGCTTTTCAATTTTTTCCCAGGGAGTAAGCAGATCACTTAAAGAAATCAGGCAAAAATCGCTGATAAGCGGCGCGCCTAAAACCGCTGCACCAGAACAGGCAGCTGTAATACCAGGAACGACTTCAATTTCCAGTTCAGGATGTTCTGCAGCAACCTGATACATAATCCCTGCCATACCGTAAACACCGGCATCACCGCTGGAAATCATCGCTACAGTTTTTCCTTTTAATGCTTCTTCAATAGCGAGCTTACAACGGTCTACCTCTTTACGCATACCAGTAGTTAAAAATTCCTTACCGGCAAAATCATTTTTTATAAGATCGATATATACATGATAACCTGCTATAACATCACAGCTTGCCAAAGCAGCTTTAGCTCTTTGGGTCATTTGTTCGATACCGCCGGGTCCAAGACCGACAACATAAACTTTTTGCGTCATATTGATTCTCCTTCAAAAATATATTTAAGATAGTTTTTCAAAATCAAGTACGATATCCTCTTCAGCAACAGCCAAAGTCACGCCGTTCAAACTGCATTTAGATAAAACTATACTGCCATTTTGGGCAGCTAATACTGCTGAACGCTCACAAACATTACTGACGCCTACAACTGATCTAACAAAATCAGAACTACTGAATTCTCCTTCTGCGTTTTGTAATTCTTCCGCAGTAAAAAAACTGATTGTCCAATTATATTTAGCAGCAAAAGCCAGCAAACCGGCTTCGTCTTTCTTCAAATCCACAGATGCCACACCGGCAACAGTCCGTAAGTCTATACCGAGCTCTTTAAGTTCAGGTAATACTAAAGCTTCTATGCTTTCTAATGTTGTTCCGCGCCGACAGCCGATTCCCAAATAAATGTTTTGCGGCCACAACTGCACTGTTACATCAAAAGGCTTCACCCTTCTGTCTTTAGTAATAGCTACACCCACAGAACCTTCATCTTTATGCACCATCAGACGTGGTAAAGTACTGATAATTGGATAATCAGCAACCAATCCAACTTCCTGTCCATCAACTAAAGCAGCAGCAAAATCTTTTGCTGCTTTCATACTGTTGATAATCATATTATTACGCGCCGCCCATTCGTCTACAGCAAACAGTTTATTCACATCTGTAGCTGTAGTGACAACAGGAATGGCTTTTATAGCTTTCGCTAATATTTTAGCAAATCCATTGGCACCGCCGATATGGCCCGATAATAACGGTACGACGAAGTTTCCGCCTTCGTCTACGGACAATACAGCAGGATCAACTAATTTATTCTTTATATACGGAGCTATTGTCCTCACTGCAATTCCTACAGCTCCAACAAATACTATCAGCTGGCACTCCTTAAACGCATCCTCACAAGCTTTATTATGATCCGTCATCGCTTCCAAAAGTATTTCTTCTTCAGCAAATTTTGGCATAGTTAAACAACGCACTTTAAAATCAAGTTTTTGCAGTTCTTTGCCAATATTTATACTTAGCCTGGCTCCACGTCTGGTAAAGGAGTATACTACAGCCTTCATTTTATTTTACCTCTGGCTTTAAATCCAATTTGCTGGGATCTGCCGCACGGTATCCATGTGCAAATGTAGGATTATAAAGCTCGCTGCGGTCATAAATATTACCCAAGAAGTTACCCACAGTAATCAAAGCTGTTTTGGTAATGTTATGTTCTTTTGCCGTTTCTGCTAAAGTTCCTACTGTGCAACGGCATACTTTTTCGTCGGGCCAGGAAGCTTTATAAACAATAGCAGCAGGAGTATCAGCAGTATAGCCTCCGGAAATCAATTCCTTCTGCAATTTTTCCAACATGCCACTGGAAAGGAAAATAACCATTGTTGCTTTATGAGCTGCATAATCAGCAATTTTTTGTTTATTAGGTACAGGTGTACGTCCTTCCATACGGGTGATAATAACTGATTGGCTAACATTCGGTAAAGTATACTCTGCATCTAGGCAGGCAGCGGCCGCACAGAAAGAACTTACTCCCGGAACAATTTCAAAATCAAGGTTATAACTGCGCAAAAGATCTATCTGTTCACGATGGGCGCCATAAACGCTAGGGTCGCCAGTATGCAAACGCACAACCAATTTGCCGGCCTGAGCCGCTGGAACCATAGCTGCAATAACCTCTTCCAACGTCATTTTGGCACTGTCCATAATAACGCATTCAGGTTTTGCATATTTTAGAAGCTCAGGGTTAACCAAAGAGCCGGCATAAATAATAAGATCAGCCTTTTCCAAAAGTTCTTTGCCTTTAACAGTAATCAGATCAGCGGCACCAGGGCCTGCACCAATAAAATAAATCATTATTTGTCAAACTCCTTTTCCTTAACCAAAATTACAGAAAAATAGCTGCTGTTAGGATCAATCTCATTGAGATCACGATATACCTTTTCACCCGGTAAACCACAGCGTTCAACCATGGCTGCATTCTTAATCAACCCGCGTTCTTTTAATTCGTCACGTACTCTGGCAATTTCACTGGCAGATTTCATTAATACCTTATTACCAGGTCCATCAAGAAATTTAGATGCTTCTTTATAACTGCCAGGTAGCACAATAAGCGGTTCTGCCCTTTCACATAAAGACACATTCAGCTTTGCCGCGACAGCACAAATAGAAGTTACACCTGCAACCAATTCGGCATCATAGCCAGCTTTCAAAACAAGCTTATGCACATAAATGCAGGTTGCGTATACTGTAGGACAACCAAGAGTAATGAAAACAACATTTTTGCCTTCATCAAGCAATTTTATTACAGCATCGGCGCCCTCCTGATGAGCTTTATCCATTACTGCCATATCTTTTGTCATCGGCATATAAATAATAAGCTGTTCTTTTTTATCAAGATCAACTACCTGATTGACAATATTTTTAGCAGTCATGACATCGGTATCACCTTTAGGCAAAGCAACAACGTCACATTCTTTGAGCAGACGCACTGCTTTTAAAGTCAATAATTCCGGGTCCCCCGGTCCGATACCTACACTGTACAATTTACCTCTCATGTTTTTCATCCTTCCTGTTTGTCCTTTAAATGTAATTTAATTAGTTCGTCAGCAGCTGCTGTTTTTCCTAAAATACCATATACGTTAGAAAACATCAGTGCTGCCGTTTTTATTTTACCATGCACGCGATGCTGCATGTAAAAATCAATACGTTCAGTAACACCACTTATTACTTCTTCAAAAATACCTTCACGCTGCAAAATCTTCACTACTTCATCTGTAGTCGGACAATCGATAATTTCTTTACCAACTTCCACTTTAGCACCGGTAAGCAGTGCCAAAAGAGCCATTAACTCTGTGCGGCAATCAGCATATTTTGAATGGGTATTCATCACACCTTGCCCTAGTTTTACCAGCTTTCCTGAATGGCCTATTAACAGCAAGGTCTCAAAACCCTTATAAACCGCATAATCTAAAAGTTCCCCAACAAAATTACTGCAGGTCACGGCATCATCAATATTAAGTCCCAGTACATCACGAGTAAAGTCTTCTCCATAATTGCCAAAAAACACCAGCAAATTTTTATTTCCAGACGCTGCCTGTGTATCAATTTCCACATACATTGTTTCTATCAAAGCTTTTTCACTCATTGGTTCAACAATTCCACTGGTTCCTAAAATAGAAATGCCACCTAAAATACCTAAACGTGGATTGAAAGTTTTCTTGGCAATTTCAACGCCTTCAGGAGCTGAAATAGTAACTTTTAACCCTTGTTCATATCCTGCAGACTTCATTACTTTTTGAAGTTCGTAAACAATCATTTTCCGAGGTGTCGGATTAATGGCAGGTCCATCAACATTACAGGCCAATCCTGGTTTAGTTACATAGCCAATGCCAATACCACCTGATAAATTTATCCCCTTTTCTGCTGTTTTTTCTACAGTAGCATAAATCAATATCCCATTCGTATCATCAGGATCATCGCCACTGTCCTTACGAATAGCGCATGTTACGCTCATTTCAGTAATAACAGCATCTTCTGGTTCCAAATTAAGTATAATACCTTTTGGGGTATCTATCTGAACAAAATCAACACGTTTACCTGTCAGAAGCATCATTGCAGCAGCCTTGGATGCTGCAGTCGCACAACTTCCAGTTGTATAACCACAACGCAAACGTTTCCCTTGAGAAATCTGATATTCTTCCATGCGTCAACCTCTTCCTGAACAAACATCTTGCTAAAGACATTCTGCCACCTAGTATTTTTTACTAATAATTAGAAAAGACTCCTGCCGTTTCCGACAGAAGTCACAAAGATACAAGCGCATACTTATCCTTAAAAGATACAGCTCTCTTGCCATCTCCATCACTCGTGGATACAGCTTTCACACATAGGCAGGCACCTGACTTAAACGCCTCAGCGTTATTACAGTGGCGGGACCGTGTCGGATTTACACCGATCTTGCCATTTACGCCCTCACGGGCACCTAATAATATCAAATTACCGTATCATTATAGCATAAAATTCAGAAAAAACCAATGGAGATTCTTATTAAGTTTTAAATTGATCTTAGCCTAAAAGTAATAGGAACATATGTATAGCAACGTATTTTTTGTCCAACACCATTTTTAGCACCGCTAAAACGCCAGCCATAGCATGCATCAACAGCAGCATCATCTAAAGCAGCATTACCAGAAGATTCTGCGACAATGACAGATTCAACTTCACCGTCGTAGCCTACCAAAATGCGCACTGTCGTCGTTCCTTCAATGCTGGCACTTCTGGCGCTGCTTGGATAGCTAGGTTGACGACTTTTTAACAAACGCGGAGGAATAGCAGGGTTTGCCGAAGGATCACCGCCAGCATAGCCGCCACCCTCTCCAGTACCCATTCCAGAACCTGTTCCGTCACCTATACCAGTACCCACTCCAGCACCATGTCCGCCGCCTGTTCCAGTTCCACTGCCAGAACCACTGCCACTTCCATATCCACTGCCTTGGCCAGTACCATAACCACCACCACTGCCAGTATTTTCTTTCACATCAGCACCGGCAATATTTTTACTTTGGGTCTGTAATTCCTCAGATACATTTTCATTGACTTGATTATTCTGCTGTTGTTGATACACTTGCTCCTGACGATTAGTTTTTTCAATTATATCGTCAGTATTTATTTGGCCGGATTTTTTTATCTGCTGTTGTGGCTGCGAAGCACTATGCTGTTTATTTTGCAATGCATTCGCTTTCGCTGCTGCCAAATCTGCTTCTGTAGCATCGGCTGGCTTCATACCGCTGCCTCCTCCTCCGCCGCCTCCTCCGCCACCGCCAAAAACTGCTATTTCGACGATCTTATCATCAACATGGCTGGCAGCGAATAGACCGGCAAACGCCAAAACAAGAAATACAAATAAATGAAATCCTAATGAGCCAATAAAACCTATTTGGAACCTCTTTTTAGAGTCATCCATCATTCACCAGCTCCTACATCCGTTGCTAAACCAAACCTTTGAACTCCTGCACCTTTTAATCTATCCAGCAAAGTTATGACTTTACCATAATCTGCATCTTTGTCTGCCCTAATAACGATTGAAAAACGCGGATTGTTTTTCTGTTCCATTTTTGCCTGCATAGTTAAACTGGCAATGTCAGTCTGTTTATCACCAAGCCAAATGCTACCGTCCTTTTTTACAGAAACGGCAAAGGTTGTCTGAGTGTCAACTGCCGAAAATTCCGCTTTAGGCAACTTTATAGGAATTGTTTTTAAATCAACCATATACATCGTACTAAGCATAAAAAACACCAGCAGAAAAAACATAATATCGATCATTGGTATTATCATTAGCTCAGGTTGTTTAAGGCTTCTGCTATCACGCAGTTTCATTAGATGTCACCTCTGCTTTCAGCCTCCAGCAAAGCCGAAAAGCATTGTTCCATATTAGTTATGGAAGTATCCAGACGCTGCGCAAAATAAGAATGCGCACATAATGCTAAAATGGCCACACATAAACCGCTGGCAGTTGCAATTAAGGCTTCACCAATGCCACCCGTAATTGCCATTGGTTGTCCTTCCTGCAGATTAAAAATACTGAAAGAACCAATCATACCAATAATAGTACCTAATAATCCAAGTAAAGGAGACATTGTAACGATAACACCAAGATAATGCAGGCGGTTACGCAATTTAGCTATAACAAGCCCAGCTTGAGATTCCATATAGGCAGAGTGCCTTGTACAGTCGCCAGACAAAACCATAGTCTCACGAATAATACGTGCGCACTCACCAGCAGACGCTGACGCCAATTGTTCAGCACCTACTACATCACCTTTACTGATTAAAGTACAAAATTCCTGAGTAAACAGCGAACCAGAATCAGCAGTTTTATAATACAAATACCGCTCTATAGCTATCGTAACAACTATTATTGAACACAATAACAGTGGCCACATTACCAGCCCGCCTTT
>OGOH01001094.1_pt1 | contig 19996 bp, 17 predicted proteins | sample 1552571 | NCBI WGS metagenome assembly OGOH01 (sample SAMEA2580170, study PRJEB22360) | human gut metagenome | biome: human gut; feature: human-associated habitat; material: faeces | place: Denmark | collected 2008/2010
GCATGCGTCTGGCAGGTGTGGAGGGGGTTGTCATTCACGAACGCAGCGAACTGAAAGATGCCCTCGAACAGGCAATCTCCGATAAGGAAATCGGAATCATCCTTCTGACTGAAAAGTTCGGCAGGGAATTTCCAGAGATCATCGATGAAGTCCGTCTGCATCACAAAACACCTCTGATCATTGAAATTCCTGACAGGCACGGAACCGGCCGTAAACCGGACTTTATCACTTCATATGTTAATGAAGCAATCGGACTGAAATTGTAGGCAGGAGGTAACACTATCATGACAATAGACGAAAAGCTGCAGCATTTTTATGAGGTTTCCCTTGAAGAAGCCCGTGAAGATGCAGCGCAGGCGATTCAGGAACATAAAAAGCTGCTTTCCGAAAAGCTTGAAGAGCACAGACAGCTCAGCCGCCAGAATGCAGAAGCAGAAGTAAAAGCCGAAACAGAGCATGTCCGTCGTGAAGTCAACAAGGCTCTTTCCGCCGAACAGATCACTCTCAAAAGAGACTGGTCCAAAAAGCAGGAAGAACTGAAAGAAGCTCTTTTTGGCGAAGTGAGCACCAAAATCAGAGACTTTATGTCAACTTCCGAATATGAAACATATCTTTGCCGGAAAATCAAAGAAGCACTGGATTTTGCCGAAAATGATGAGATTCATATTTTCCTTTCCAGCACTGACAGGGAACGTCTGGATGCGCTTATTCAGAAGACCGGCATTTCACTTCAGGTCTCCGGAGAAGATTTCATAGGCGGTATCCGTGCAGAGATTCCGCACAAAAATATCCTGATTGACAATTCATTTGCAGCCAATCTCGATGCCATGCGCAAAGAATTCAAATTTGACGGAGGAATGACCCATGAATAAAACAGGTATTATTTATGGCATCAACGGTCCTGTTATCTATCTGAAGGGTGACTCCGGATTCAAGATTTCCGAAATGGTCTATGTCGGCAAAGATCATCTTGTCGGCGAAGTCATCGGTCTGAAAAAAGGCATGACTACCATTCAGGTATTCGAAGAAACAACAGGGCTTCGTCCGGGCGAAACCGTTATCGGTACCGGCGATGCTATTTCCGTACTTCTCGGACCGGGTATCATCCACAATATTTTTGATGGTATCCAGCGTCCTCTGGAAGAGATTGCAAAAACTTCCGGAAAATATATTTCCCGTGGTGTCAGCGTAGATTCTCTTGATACAGAGAAAAAATGGCACACACACATTACTGTAAAAGAAGGAGATGTCGTAGGTCCGGGCACGATCATTGCCGAAACACAGGAAACCGCTTCTATCCTTCATAAATCTATGGTACCGCCAAACATCACCGAAGGTACCGTTGTCAAAGCTGCTCCTGATGGAGATTACACCATTCTGGAGCCGATTGTAACCATTGAGCTTCGCGACGGAAGTACCAGAGATCTTGCGCTCGCACAGAAATGGCCGATCCGTATTCCGAGACCTACTCATGTACGTTATCCGGCAAGCGTTCCGCTTGTCACCGGTCAGCGTATCCTTGATACTCTGTTCCCGATCGCAAAGGGCGGTACAGCTGCTGTTCCGGGTGGTTTCGGTACAGGAAAAACCATGACACAGCACCAGATTGCAAAATGGTCCGATGCAGATATTATCATTTACATCGGCTGCGGAGAACGTGGAAACGAAATGACCCAGGTTCTCGAAGATTTCAGTAAACTGATCGACCCGAAATCCGGTAACCTTATGATGGACCGTACCACGCTGATTGCCAACACATCCAACATGCCTGTTGCAGCACGTGAAGCATCCATTTATACCGGTGTCACACTTGCAGAATACTACCGTGACATGGGTTATGACGTAGCGATCATGGCAGACTCCACCTCCCGTTGGGCCGAAGCTCTCCGTGAGCTCTCCGGACGTCTGGAAGAAATGCCTGCCGAGGAAGGTTTCCCGGCTTACCTTGCATCGAAGCTTTCCGCATTTTATGAGCGTGCCGGCATGATGCAGAATCTCAATGGTACAGAGGGTTCCGTATCTATCATCGGTGCCGTTTCCCCACAGGGTGGTGACTTCTCCGAACCCGTTACGCAAAACACCAAACGTTTTGTCCGCTGCTTCTGGGGACTTGATAAATCTCTTGCCTATGCAAGACACTTCCCGGCTATCCACTGGCTGACCAGTTACAGTGAATACCTCGAAGATCTGACCCCATGGTATCGCGATCACGTATCACCAAAATTTGTAGCAGACCGAAATCAGATCATGGCGATCCTCAATCAGGAAAGTTCTCTGATGGAGATCGTAAAACTTATCGGAAGCGACGTTCTTCCGGATGATCAGAAACTGACGTTGGAGATTGCCCGTGTCATCCGACTCGGATTCCTTCAGCAGAATGCCTTCCATCAGGAAGACACCTGTGTCCCAATGGAAAAACAATTCAAGATGATGGAGATCATCCTGTATCTGTATGAGAAATCAAAAGCCCTCATCAACCGCGGCATGCCGGTTTCCGTACTGAAAGAAGACAATATCTTCGAACGTATCATTTCCATCAAATATGATGTTCCGAATGATCAGCTTGACCGATTTGATCAGTATCAGAAAGACATCGATGAATTTTACAACAAAGTATTAGAGAAAAACGGCTGACAGGGGGAACGAGATTTATGGCAATCGAATATTTAGGATTAAGTGAAATAAACGGCCCTCTCGTAGTTCTGGAAGGCGTCAAAAATGCTTCCTACGAAGAAATCGTAGAATTCCACATGGACGACGGAACCCAGAAGATCGGTCGTATCATTGAAATTTATGAAGACAAAGCAGTTATTCAGGTATTCGAGGGAACAGATAATATGTCCCTCGGCAATACCCATACACGTCTGACCGGCCATCCTATGGAGATCGGACTCTCTCCGGAAATCCTCGGACGAACCTTCAATGGTATCGGACAGCCGATTGACGGTCTGGGCGATATCACACCGGAAGTAAGCCTCAACATCAATGGCCTTCCGCTGAATCCGGTCAAACGTGAATATCCGCGAAACTATATCAACACCGGTATTTCCGCAATCGACGGACTGACCACCCTGATCCGTGGACAGAAGCTTCCTATCTTCTCAGGGAACGGTCTTCCGCACGACAAACTGGCTGCACAGATCGTACAGCAGGCTTCCCTCGGCGGTGATTCCGATGAAAACTTCGCAATCGTATTCGCTGCTATGGGTGTCAAATACGATGTCGCAGAGTTTTTCCGCCGTACCTTTGAAGAAAGCGGTGCTTCCGACCACGTTGTCATGTTTTTGAATCTGGCAAATGACCCGGTTGTAGAACGTCTGATCACGCCAAAGGTTGCACTGACAGCTGCGGAGTATCTGGCATTTGAACAAAATATGCATATCCTCGTTATCCTTACCGATATGACTTCTTTCGCAGAAGCCATGCGTGAGGTCTCTTCCTCAAAAGGAGAAATTCCTAGCCGTAAAGGATTCCCGGGATATCTGTATAGTGAACTGGCAACCATCTACGAACGTGCCGGTATTGTACAAGGCGTAAACGGATCTGTAACACAGCTTCCGATCTTGACTATGCCAAACGACGATATCACACACCCGATTCCTGACCTGACGGGATATATCACCGAGGGACAGATTGTACTTGACCGCCCGCTTCATGGACAGTCAATCTATCCTCCGATCAATATCCTGCCATCCCTTTCCCGTCTGATGAAGGACGGTATCGGAGAAGGTTTTACACGTGAAGATCATCAGGATCTTGCCAATCAGTTATTCTCCGCTTATGCAAAAGTTGGAGATGCAAGAAATCTGGCTTCTGTTATCGGTGAAGATGAACTTTCACCACTGGATAAGAAATATCTGGAATTCGGAATCGACTTTGAACAACACTACATCGGTCAGGGTGTTAATGAGAACCGTACGATGGAAGAGACTTTGGATCTGGGATGGAAACTTTTAGGAAAACTCCCTAGAGAAGAACTCGACCGTGTTGATACGAAGATTCTTGATAAATACTATAAACCTGCTGTAGAAGACTAGAGAAAGGAGGGAGCTTCATGGATCCACGTACATTTCCAACAAAGGGTAATCTGATGCTGGCCAAGAACTCTCTTGCACTTGCCCGGCAGGGTTATGATCTGATGGATAAGAAGCGTAACATCCTGATTCGTGAACTGATGGATCTGATTGAAGAAGCACGCACCATACAGGAAGAGATTGATTCAACATTTACTTATGCGTATCAATGTCTGCAGCGTGCTAATATCGAAAACGGTATCAGCATGGTAGAACAGCTCGCCTACACTGTACCGATTGAAAATTCCATAACGATCCAGACGCGAAGTATCATGGGAACCGAGATTCCTCATGTGAAATATGTACCGGACGCCGGTCAGCCGACCTATGCCTTCAGTACCACAAAGGAATCGATTGATATTGCCCGTGAGGCCTTCCGCAAGGTAAAAGACCTTACGATCAAGCTTTCCATGGTTGAAAACGCTGCTTACCGTCTTGCAAGTAATATCAAGAAGACGCAGAAACGAGCAAATGCTCTCCAGAACATTACAATTCCAATGTATTCAAATCTGGTCTATTCGATCACCAATGCACTGGAAGAAAAAGAGCGTGAAGAGTTCACGCGTCTGAAAGTGATCAAGAGAATGAAAGAGAAAAAAGCCTCCGGTTAACGGGGGCTTTTCCTTTCCACAGGATACTATTCTCAGTATGCCTGAATTCTCATATTGCAACAACGATCTGATATTCTTTTTCAAAAGTCTCTCCGCTCTCCACCTTGTTAATTCCAGGCTTCTCAGAGATTTCTTTATCAAATCCAATATTATCGCATCTTCCCATCCATGGTTCCAGGCAGACAAACGGTGCGTCTTTTACAGACCAGATTCCATAGCTTGGGAATCCTTCTGACTTAACTCCCACATACGGAGTTCCGTCTTTATGACAGATCCATGCTTCTTCAATCTGCGTATTATCAAAGATCAACGCATCGTTCTCAAAAAGTTCTTCCGTCAATGGGTAAGTCTCCTCTTCCAGTTTCATCTCATGCAGTTCTTCCGGATCAGGAGCCATTTCTTTCATATTGATCAGACAATATTTTAATTCTTCTTTTCCAGGGAACTTTAGAATATAATCTGTCTTTCCTTCCTCGTTCTTTGCAAAGCGGAAGGCCGGATGCGCTCCGATTGTGAAATAAATTGTCTCATCAGACGGATTCTTTACTTCCCATTTTACATGAAGTACATTTTTTTCCAGTGTATAAGTAATGAAAAGTTCAAAATCAAATGGATAAACTTCCTTCATCTCTTCTGTTGATGTCAGAAGAAAGGTTGATGTTTCTTTGCCTGCATGAATACATTTGAACTCACTGTCTCTTGCAAATCCATGCTGTGATGTCGGATACTGTGTGCCGTTGATCTTCACTGTGTTCTTATAGGTTTTTCCCACATTTGGAAATAGCACCGGTGAATGACGTTTCCAAAATTTGGGTTCTGCATCCCAGAGAAGATCTGTATCTGTTTTCTTGTTATACAGTTTGGTCAGCTCTGCACCGTGCTCAGCAATCTCTACGCTAAGCACATCATTCTCCATTTTAATCATGCTTTTTGTTCCTCCTTTATTCCCCTTTAATTTTTATCGGACTGCTCTACCTGTACGCAATTGTCTACCAGATAATCCAGTACTTTATCACGAAGGATTGCATCTTTCAGAACATCTTCTCCCACCTGCTCTTTGTAGGTATCCAGATCTGCTCCGGCTTTGTCCGCATACTCCTGCATTCCTTCTTTATATTCCTTATCAGACGGTTCCAGTTTCTCTTTCTTGGCGATCAGTTTTACAGCTTCTTCAAGCTGAACAGCCTGCTTTGCTGAGTCTTCAATTTTTTCGTTAAATTGATCTTCTGTCATCTTCAGATAAGTTGTAATAAAATCACTCAGCTCTACTCCGTACATCTGTGCAATCTGTGTATAGTAATCATTTGCCTGTTTCACCTGCTCATCTACTGCACCGTCAGGATATTTATTTACCTCTATCTGATCCAGTAAAGCAGTCTGTACTTCTTGTTTCAACTGTGAATTACCTGAATCGTCCTGCTGCTCCTGAAGAGAATTTTTTACCTCTTCCTTGTATTCATCAACCGTCTTGCTGCTTTCACTATTATTTGCAACCCACTCGTCTGTAAGCTCCGGTGTTACTTTCTGATAAATCTTATTCAATACAATGTGGAAATTCGCCGGTTTTCCTGCAAGATCAGAGCTCTGATAATTCTCAGGAAACTGTACAGTGATATCAAACTCTTCGCCGGTATTATGTCCCACGATCTGGTCTTCAAATCCCTGATAATCGCCTGAAGCTCCGATAAACGATCCTGATCCAAGTTCCAGATCATATCCTGTAGCTGTGCCACCGTCAAATGCAACTCCATCCAGAGTTCCTGTATAGTCAATATTTACCCAGTCTCCGCTCTGTGCCGCGCGGTCTGTTACATCCTGTTCTGTCGCAGCAGCTTCCAGTCTGGACTGTACCTCCTGCTCTACAGAATCATCGGACACCTCTTTTTTGGCAACCTCTGTTACTTCAAGTCCTTTATATTTGTTCACTGTCACATAATCATTAGACAACTTACCACTTCCGCATCCTGCTAAAGATGCTGTCATCAGAACTGCTGTAAGAACCGCAATCACTCTTTTTTTCATTTTCCTGTTTCTCCTCTTTTATCTTTTATAATCTCTTATTTATTTTTTGTCTTATCCACTATAAAAGTGGTGACAGTAATCTGGAAAACTGTTCCTTGAACCGGATCAGTAAATTCCTCTCCTCATATATCTTTCGTGTCACTTGCGTACTCATTGTCATATCATTCTCAAAAGCTCTTTCTAACCTCTGCACTGTACGCTCACTATAGATTGTTGCATTCACTTCAAAATTCAGGCCAAAACTTCGGATGTCCATATTCGCTGTACCTACACAGGCAACCATGCCATCTACTGATAATGTCTTTGCGTGAAGGAATCCATTATTATAGACATAACATTTTGCGCCTGCTGCAACCATCTCCCCAATATAAGAATACGTTGCCCAGTAAACGAATGGATGATCTGGTTTGCATGGGATCATAATTCTGACATCTACCCCGGATCTGCTTGCAATCTTCAACGCATCCAAAATGGACGCATCCGGTATGAAATACGGTGTCTGTATATAGACATGATTTCTTGCACTGTGGATCAGATGAAGATAATTGTCATGGATTGTCTTCGTCTGTGAATCCGGTCCACTTGAGATAATCTGTACCGGATCAAATCCATGCCTGTCATACTGCGGAATCTCAAACAAATGATCTTCCAAAAACAAGTTCTCATGAGCTGCATAATTCCAATCCAGGACAAACCTCACTGCAAGAGATGTGACCGCTGCACCTTCAATACACAAATGTGTATCTCTCCAATAACCAAACTTTTCGTCTTTTCCAATATATTCCCTGCCTACATTGAAACCACCAACAAAGCCAACCTTTCCATCAATCACGACAATCTTTCTGTGATTTCGATAATTCACACGCATCTGAAGCTGTCCCAGAATCGCCGGGAAGAATTCTGCGACCCGAATCCCTTTGCGTTTCAGCCTGAATGCCGGCTTTTTCCAGGCGATCCCAATCGCTGTTCTTCATTCCACGACATCCCATACTGTCAAACAAAACTCTGACTTCTACACCTTCATGTGCTTTCTCGATCAATACCTTCTCTATATCCTGCCACACTTCATCATTCCTGATAATATAATACTGTACATGGATATATTTCTTCGCACGTTTCATTTCCTCGATCAGTGCATGAAACTTCTCTTTACCATCTGTATAAATACGGATATCATTATTATCTGTCAGAACTGCCTGTCCGGCCTCCAGATTATAAAGCACAAGATCCCGGAACCGGTTAAGTGCCGGACTCGTCATCTTCAGCTGCCTGTGATAAATGGTTTCCTCCTGCCTTCGCACAGCGTATTTCAGCTCACCTTCAATCTCCTTTGCCTTAAACATCTTATTCTTGTGATAATCCTGCCCTATGATCAGATATAGAATAAATCCGACAATCGGAATAAAATAAAGCAAAAGCAGCCAGGTCCATACTGCCTGCGGTGATCTTCTTTCAAAAAATACAATAATCAGAGATAAAAGAATATTAATGATAACGATATTCTTCATAATAAAATGAAAAACCATCACCACTGTGTTCCATATTGTCTCTGCCATTCAACTCTCCCTTTCTCTTAATCAACGTGAAAATATTATTGCTCACTATACTCCATCACATTCTTCGGACAGCGCTGTTATCTCTATCTTTCTGCAAACAATAATAAACCACCATAATACATAGTATACTCGGTTTACGTCTTAAAAGTAACCCCAAATTGTAAAATTGTCCCCTGTCTGCTTGCACTTTGTAATAAAGAATGTTACAATATTAAATGCGAATTAAGCGGAAAATAGTATATAGGAGGGTTTTATCGTGAGTACACCTATGATAATCATGCTCATCGTCCTCGTAGTTCTCATCGGGGTTTGCGTAGCACTCTATTTCTTCGGAAAGAAAGCGCAGAAGAAGCAGGCTGAACAGCAGCAGCAGATGGACGCAGTTGCGCAGACCGTCAGCATGCTCATTATTGATAAAAAGAAGATGAAGCTAAAAGATGCAGGACTCCCGGCCGTTGTTCTTGAGAATACACCAAAGTATTTAAGACGTTCTAAAGTACCGGTTGTAAAAGCAAAGGTTGGACCAAAGGTTATGACTCTGATGTGTGATGTAAAGGTTTTCGAAGTTCTTCCGGTGAAGAAAGAAGCGAAAGTCGTTGTAAGTGGTATCTATATCACAGGCATTAAGAGTGTCCGCGGTGGTCTTGATATTCCAGAGAAAAAGAAGAAAAAAAGATTTTTCTCAAAGAAAGAAAAATAAAAACACCATTAAAATAAGTTCAGTCAAACAATTCGACTGAACTTATTTTTTTAATTCTTTTTCTTTTGTTCTTTTCTCACTGCTTCATATTTTTTCAGCTCATCCAACGCCTGGCCACCCATCAGATACAGGATCACTGTATTGAATACCGTCATCAGCCCGATCCCGACATCGCCCAGATCCCATACAAATGTGTACGCTGCGATTCCTCCGATGAATAACATCACAAGTGCGAGCACTTTATATGCTGTCTGGGATGCCCAGTTGTCTCCAAACAGATAAGCTACATTACTTCTTGCATAAAACAGAATTCCAAGAAATGTAGAAAAACTGAACAGGAACAGCATCACTGCGATAAAAATCACCCCTGCTTCTCCAAGATGATATCTCATCGCTGTCTGAAGCAGTTCCATTCCTGCAAGTCCCTCAATCTGATCCTGTGGAACAAGCAACATGATCATCGCTGTACAGCTGCAGATTACAATTGTGTCGATAAATACGCCCAATGCCTGAACAAGTCCTGCCTTTACCGGGAGATCACACTCTGCCGCGGCCGCTGCACATGGAGCAGATCCTGAACCAGCTTCATTTGAGAACAATCCTCTCTTCACTCCATTCATCAAAACAGCTCCAAAACCACCTGCTGCCACCTGACGGACTCCAAATGCTTCCTCAAAAATACGTGAGAACACACCCGGTATGCTGGACAGATTCGTAAGGATCAAAAATACTGTGATCAGGAAATAACACACTGCCATAATCGGAACAACAACATCCAGAACCTTTACTGTTGCATTCTTTCGAAGCACGATCACTGCTGCCAGAACCACTAAAATCACAGTTGTATAAATCGGTGGGATAGAAAATGCATTTTCAAACGAAGACGTCACTGAATTACTGATCACCTGGCTAATACCACACCAACAGATTAATCCTGAAATTGCAAATAATACCGCGATCACTGAATATCTCTTTTTCTTTCCTTGATGTTCTTCCATGTAGTGATGGATATAATATGCCGGACCTCCGCGATATCCTCCATACAACGGATCTTTTTCTTTATGAAGCTGTGCAAGTGTTGCCTCAACAAATGCTGTGGAAGAACCGATCAGTGCCGTGACCCACATCCAGAACACTGCTCCAGCCCCGCCGGCTGAGATGGCTGCAACAACACCTACCAGATTCCCCATTCCCACACGGGTTGCTGTTGATACAATCAGTGTCTGAAAATTAGACAACCCATCCTCTTTCCCTTTTTTACTATTCAACGATCTTACCATCTCCGGAAAAAGACGGATTGGAAGAAATCTTGTACGGATTGTGAAATAAATTCCTGTTGGAATCAACAGAATAATCAGAAGTGATATTCCCACACTTCCGCCGCCTGGAAGCGGTATCTGAAACAGATCGCCCCATAAAAACGAATATACTTTCTCGATCAGTGTTATTACCATCATCTTATCCTCTCATTCTTATCTTTTTCATTTTTCCGCCTGCTTATCCAAAAATGCCTCGGCGTTCTTGTATCTTAACTAAGCACTGAAAACTTTCCACTGTCCTTGGAAACAATATTCATCCGTATCTTACAGTCTGCCATCGGTTCATGATTTACGTCCAGTTCATAATCAATCTGGACCGCTATCTTATCTTCTTCAAAATCAACCTGAAGGTGTCTCGTATTCACTCCGATCAGCATCTGTCCATAAGGCGTCTTATAAAATGTCTGATTCTTTTTATTTTTCTCAAAGATCATATGAGAGTTTGAAAGACCGCTTTTCACGATCTCTACACATTCATCTCCGTTAATCTTAATTCTGTTCTTGATCACTCCGGAAGTTCCTTCTACAACTTCCTCGTAGACAATATAATGTTTTCCGTTCTTCAAATAATATGTTGCTGGTGTCACAACTTCGATTGCTTCGTTCTCATCATCTTCTACCTCCGGAGTGACCGCCACAATCTCCTCATGCATTCCGGAAATACTTACCAATACATCTTTTGTCATAAATGAATTCTCCATAGAAAAGAATCAGGAAAATTTCGTTCCGTCAGTCTTTCCGCAACCAACGTACAAGCACGAAATAACTTTCCTGATTCAGAATTACTAATTAATACTCTTCAATATTTACTACATTCGTTGTCGGAACATCAAATGGCATCACTGTATTCGCAAACTTCCTGAACTTCTCAGCCGCATCGCTGACATAGAAGGAATACTCACTATGATGTTCTGTCGTCTCATCATTCGCCATCTCTTCCTCTTCCAACAGACGTTTCAGATCCATCGCTGTCTCATATGCAGGATTCACAATCTGAATCTTATCCCCCATATATTCTCTGATCTTAGATCTGAGAAGCGGATAATGCGTACATCCAAGGATCATCGCATCAATATCTGTATTGCGCATGGATTCGAGATAATACTCAATAATCTCTCTTGTCACAATATGTTCTTTGAATCCCTCTTCCACTAACGGTACGAAAAGAGGACAGGCTTTCTCGATCACTTCAATCTTAGGATTCATTCCCTGAATCACTTTCGTATACATTCCACTCTGAACCGTTGCTTCAGTACCTACCACACCGACTTTTCCATTCGTTGTAGCTTCTACCGCTGCTCTGGCTCCCGGAATGACTACTCCAATGATCGGAAGGTCAAACTCATCCTTCACTGCATCCAATGCAAGCGCACTCGCCGTATTACATGCGATCACAATTGCTTTCACCTGTTTCGTCCTCAGGAAACGGATAATCTGTTCTGAAAAACGAATGATCGTGTTTTGTGATTTGCTACCGTATGGAACACGCGCCGTATCCCCAAAATAAACAATGTTCTCATACGGCAATTGTCTTGATATCTCTCTCGCTACAGTCAGTCCTCCGACTCCTGAATCAAACACCCCGATCGGTGCCATCTTTTTATTCTTCATGTCCGTCAAAGTTCTCCCCTTAATCTATCCTTATCAGTTATTTTTATCTTATCGCAGATACACAATTCAGCCATGTAACCTTCTTACAAAGGCTGCATGGCTGAATGTTATATTTCATTACCAGTCATCTGGTAACCATTGCTATTCTATTATAATAACTCAAAGTGATATTTGCAATGCTATTTCACATTTTTACAGAGCAAGAGTCTTCGCTACATCGTACTGATATGCCGGAATTGTCTTCTTCATAGCAAGTGCTTCTTCAATGTCAAAATCAATAAACTGTCCGTTCTTGTATCCTACAACACGGTTTGTCTTTCCCTGGCAAAGAAGGTCGACTGCCATAGCTCCCATTGTAGAAGCATATACTCTGTCCTTACATGTCGGGCTTCCACCACGCTGCATGTGTCCAAGAATTGTTGCTCTTGTCTCAATTCCTGTAGCATCTTCGATTCTCTTTGCCATATTGATAGAATCTCCAACACCCTCTGCATTGATGATGATGTAGTTCTTCTTACCACGCTTCTTATTCTCAAGAATATCTTTGATCAGTGCTTTCTCATCATAGTCCTTTTCCTCTGGCATGAGAATTTTCTCGGCTCCGTTAGCAATACCACACCACAGTGCAAGATATCCTGCATCACGTCCCATAACCTCGATCACACTGCATCTTTCATGAGATGTAGATGTATCACGAACCTTATCGATTGCTTCCATTGCTGTGTTAACAGCTGTATCAAATCCGATTGTGTAATCTGTACATGCAATATCAAGGTCGATTGTTCCTGGAATACCAATTGTATTTACTCCCAGATTTGCCAGCTTCTGAGCTCCTGCAAAAGATCCGTCTCCACCGATTACTACCAGTCCGTCGATTCCGTACTTCTTACAGATCGCAGCTGCCTTCTGCTGACCTTCTTCTGTACGCATTGTCTTACAACGAGCTGTCTGGAGAACTGTACCACCACGCTCAATGATATCAGACACGTCACGTGCTGACATATCAATGATCTCTTCCTTCAGAAGTCCATGATAACCTCTGCGGATTCCGCGAACCTTAAGTCCTTTTGCAAGTGCACGTCTTACTACCGCACGGATTGCTGCGTTCATTCCCGGAGCATCTCCTCCACTTGTCAGAACACCGATTGTACGGATGCTGTCTTCGATTTCATCAAGATATTTTTCTTTGTCGACTGTTTTATTTTCTGCCATGTTTTAGTCCACCCTTTCTCTGAAATGTCTGATTACTGCCAAAACCAATCATTGTCAATTTTTTATCAACTCCGCCAATATTCTACCTTATTTAGAATATGTTTTCAATAGGTTTTTCCACTACTTTTACTCTCTTCTCGCCGAAATGATTCATCAATCTGCTTAAAATCTGTTCATTTATACCGATATTCCTATTTTTCGGCAGTTTTTTCACCGCACGTTCCTTCGCACAATAGATCATAACTTCATCATCTCCGTCTGAATCTGCCAGATATCCATAGACAATCTGTTCCTCATCCAGAAATGTCGCCTTATCAGGAAACTGAATCCACAATTCCTTTTTCGTCCGTTCAAACGGGATAATTTTCTCACAGATCATCTTACTCGGCTTATCATCTTCTTCCGAAACTCTTCCGCGAACAAATACCTTGCTATCTACTTCCAGATAATCTCTGTTCTTCTCATAATCTCGCGGGAACACAACAACCTCTACCGTTCCCAAAAGATCTTCTACCGTGATAAATGCCATCATCTGATTCGTCTTTGTGTGCTTTATGGTCTTCTCTGTGATCATTCCACCAATAATTTCTTTCGCCCCGTCGTGCACTTTTGTATGACCGGTCTCTTCATCCAGCTGAAAGTCCGCCGTTGTCGCAGAAATGGATTTCTTCCACTTCTCCTCATACGCCTCAAGCGGATGTCCGCTGACATAGATTCCAAGTACTTCTTTTTCAAATGCGAGAAGTGTTTCTTTGGAGTATTCTCCCACATCAGGCATCCTGATCTGAAATTCTTCTTTCTGATCTTCACTCACCAGATCAAACAATGTCATCTGTCCAACCATAGAGTTCTTTTTTTCCTGGGTTACATGATCTACGATCTGTACATAGATACTCATGAACTGTTTTCTTGTTCCGCCAAGCGTATCCAATGCCCCCGCCTTAATCAGATTTTCTATCGTACGTTTATTTAATATGTTCTTTGCTGAAAGACGGGTAATGAAATCTTCCAGGTTCTGGAACAACCCAAGCTCTTCTCTGTCTTCCACGATTGCTTTGATCACTGGTCTTCCGATACTCTTGATTGCAGCAAGTCCATAACGGATATCCCCGCCATCTACAGAGAAGTTTGCTTCACCTTTATTAATATCCGGCGGCAGGATCTTAATATTCATCTGACGACATGCATAAATATACTCAGATACCTTAGACGGATTATCAATGACTGATGTCATAAGCGCTGCCATATATTCTACCGGGAAATAATATTTCAGCCATGCAGTCTGATAAGAAACCACTGCATATGCAGCCGCATGAGACTTATTGAACGCATATTTTGCAAAATCGATCATTTCATCATAAATCTTATTTGCAGTCTGTTCATCAATTCCATTCTTTATACATCCTGGTACGCCTGTCTCCTCATCACCATAAATAAAGATCTTACGTTCTTTCTCCATGACTGCCGCCTTTTTCTTTGACATCGCACGACGCAGAAGGTCGCTTCGTCCAAGTGAGTATCCTGCAAGATCTCGTACAATCTGCATAACCTGCTCCTGATAGACAATACATCCATAAGTAGGGGCAAGGATCGGCTCCAGTTGTGGGCAATCATATGTGATAGAAGAACTGTCATTCTTTCCTCGGATATACTGCGGAATGAAATCCATCGGACCAGGACGATACAGCGAAATTCCGGCAATAACATCTTCCAGGTTATGCGGCTTCAGTTCCTTCATGAACCCTTTCATTCCAGCACTCTCAAGCTGGAACACACCATCTGTCTTACCTGTTCCGATATAATCCAGCACCTTTTGATCATTGTAATCTATCTGATTGATATTCAGTTCCGGCTGCTTTCTTCTTGCAAGCAGCACTGCATTCTGTATCACAGTCAATGTACGAAGGCCCAGGAAGTCCATTTTCAGAAGTCCAAGTTCCTCAAGTGTTGTCATAATAAACTGCGTTGTGATTGTTCCGTCTGCTGCCCTCGAAAGAGGTACATACTCATCAACCGGCTTCTGACAGATAACAACACCGGCGGCATGCATAGAACAATGTCTCGGTAGTCCTTCCAAACGCTTCGCCATATCGATCAGATTTGTCACCGTCTCATCCGTATCATATAACTTTTTCAGATCCGGATTCATTTTCAGAGCTTTATCAATTGTGATTCCAAGCTCCTGCGGAATCATTTTGGAAATAGAATCCACATAAGCATATGGCAGATCCATTACACGTCCAACATCACGGATCACACCTCGTGCTGCCAGGGTACCGAATGTAACAATCTGAGCCACACAGTCTTTTCCATATTTTCTTGTAACGTAATCAATAACCTCCTGACGTCTCTCATAACAGAAGTCAACGTCGATATCGGGCATGGATACACGTTCCGGATTCAGGAAACGCTCAAACAGCAACTGATAACGGATTGGATCGATTGTCGTGATCTCAAGGCAATAGGACACGATACTTCCTGCAGCGGATCCGCGTCCCGGCCCAACTGAGATTCCGTGATCTTTTGCGTATTTAATAAAATCCCACACGATCAGGAAATAATCTACATACCCCATCTGATGAATCGTTTCCAATTCATAAGACAAACGCTCTTTCAATTCTTCCGAAGGATCACCGTAACGCTTTTCCAATCCTTCATAGCAAAGCTTCTGCAGATATTCCCAGGAAGTATAACCATCCGGCACATCATATTTCGGAAGTTTTGTTACACCAAATTCAATCTCGACATGACATCGATCCGCAATCTTCTGTGTATTCTCCAACGCCTGTTTCGCATAAGGGAACAGACGTAGCATCTCTTCTTCTGACTTCACATAATACTGCCCGCCGTCATACCGCATACGATTCTCATCTGAAAGCTTCTTTCCTGTCTGAATACAAAGTAGAATATCATGTGGCTTCGCATCTTCTGCATATGTATAATGAATATCATTCGTAGCAACCAGCTCAATTCCTGTCTCTTCAGACATTTTGAATAGCTGTTGATTGACAAGTCCCTGCTCCGGTATTCCATGATCCTGCAACTCCAGGAAGAAATTCCCTTCGCCGAAAATTTCCTGATACTCTAAGGCTGTCTTCTTCGCCTCTTCATATAATCCCTTCGTCAGGAATCTTGCCACCTCACCTGCCAGGCAGGCACTTAAAGCAATGATACCTTTATGGTACTTGCGCAGAAGTTCCTTATCCACTCGCGGTTTATAGTAATAACCTTCCACAAATCCCTTCGAAACAATCTTCGTCAGATTCGCATATCCTTCCTCATTTTCTGCCAGAAGCACAAGATGATAATATCTGTCATCTCCTCCTGTGATCTCGCGATCAAAACGAGAATTCGGAGCCACATACACTTCGCATCCAAGGATTGGATTGATTCCCTGCTTCTTGGCTTCCCGATAGAAATCGATCACACCATACATAACACCGTGATCTGTAATTGCCGCACTGTTCATCCCAAGTTCTTTGACCCTGGACACGTATTCTTTTATCTTATTCGATCCATCCAGCAGACTAAATTCTGTATGGACATGCAAATGTGCAAAACTCATAGTTCACCTCAATGATCAAATTTTAACTAAGAAAAGGGAAGGCTCTGACTTGATACACAGGTCAGAATCCCTTCCCTTCATTTTACACTCTTTATGGAAATTTTAAAATGTTAAATCTTATTTATTTCCACCATCTATCATGAACTGGATCAGCTTATCTGTATCTTCTTTCTCGTAAGCGATAACTTCCAGCTCCGGAATCTCTCCGTTAGAGAAAATGTTAGCCATAGATACATACTGGGAAAGTTTAGACTTCAGGTTCAGTCTGTCTCCCTCACCTGTTACTAACTCTACTCTTCCTTTACAAGAATCTACTACCTTAAAAAATCCTTCAACATCTGTAATATTCTGAACTTTCATTCTAAATACCCCTTTCTTTTAACAATTTAATTATAACTTTACTTCCTAAATTCATCTGGGAATGATATTACCTATCATTTTCTCATTCCTAATGTTATTATAACGTATTTAAAGCATATTACAAGTAGGAAGAATCACTATTTTTCTCATTTTCAGCATATAAAATCTCACACTTTTTTCTATTTGAAGCAACACTTCCTACAAGTCATAGTCACTTTCTCTAACACGTAACGGTTCGTTTGCAGATTGCTTTTACAAACTATAAATACCGTCCTCTTTGATTACGATTTTCTTCTGTTTCAAGAGTCTTCCAACTGCACGTTTGAACGCAGCTTTACTCATTCCCATCTCTGCTTTAATGCGCTCCGGATCTGCTTTATCTGTGAATGGAAGTTTACCCCCACAAGTCTCAATGCATTCCAGAATCAGTTCTGCATCTTTGTCCATCTGCTCTGGAATCTTGCCACGGACACTCAGATCCAGTTTTCCATCCTCTTTAACTGCTGCCACACGTGCTTCAATCTCCTGTCCCGGATACATTCTTCCATACATCTCTCTCTTCGGAATCAATGCAGAATACAGATTATCTACTGCCACGAAAGCTCCCAGATCACGATTCACCTCATAAACTGTTCCGGTTACAATATCATCCTTTTTATAAGGAGAGTCTGTCTGCAGAAGATGATAGATCTTCATTGTCGCACAAAGTCTCTCGCTCTTATCTACATAAAGACTTACCAGACAGCGGTCGCCCTTCTCTACCTTCTCTGTCTGTTCCTTAAATGGAAGGAACAGGTCCTTCTCAAGTCCCCAGTCAAGAAAAGCACCCATTCTGCCCACATCTGCTACTGTCAGGACAGCCAGCTGTCCAAGAGTGATCTTTGGCTCATTCGTTGTTGCGATCATACGATCGGAAGAATCTTTATAGAGGAATACCTCGATCGGATCTCCCAGTTCGATTCCGTCCGGAACCTGTTTCTTTGGAAGAAGAACACGCTCCTCGTCACTTCCAAGATATACTCCAAAATCTACCAGCTTTACTACCGTAAGTACCTGTTTTACTCCTAATCTCATCTTTTCTCCATTCTGCCGCTGGCTTACGCGGCCCATTTTTTAATATGTTTTCTATACCTTAAGGTATTTTCTATGCTGTTGTCAATCGAATCTCATCAATTTCTTTGATTCTTTATTTGATATTTTTTTAACATATTCTTTCTATGAATTGATTTACCTTTCTGAATTATGTATAATTACTTCAATGTGAAAGCAATCTTTCTGCCTACAGCCTGTCTGAGGCAGTATTTTTAAGAGAGGATATTAGTATGAGTGCACAAAATCTTACTTTATTGACAGACCTGTATGAGCTTACTATGATGCAGGGATATTTTGAAACACAGGAAAATCAGACCGTTGTATTCGATGTTTTCTTCCGTGACAATCCGAACAAAGGCGGATATTCCGTCATGGCAGGACTGGATCAGGTCATTGACTATATTAAAAATCTGAATTTTTCTTATGAAGATGTTGATTATTTAAGAGGGCTCGGATTGTTCAGTGAGGATTTTCTTCATTATCTGAGCGGATTTCATTTTAGCGGAGACATTTATGCGATCCCGGAGGGAAGTGTCATCTTCCCAAGAGAACCGCTTCTGAAAGTCGTAGCTCCGATCATGGAGGCTCAGCTTGTTGAGACAGCAATTCTTACGATTCTGAATCATCAGTGCCTGATCGCTACGAAAGCTTCCCGTGTTGTTTATGCGGCACAAGGAGACGGTATCATGGAGTTCGGACTTCGCCGCGCCCAGGGACCGGATGCGGGACTGTACGGAGCAAGAGCTGCCGTGATCGGTGGATGCGTCGGAACTTCCAATGTACTCGCCGGCGAAATGTTTGATGTACCGATTATGGGAACGCATGCACACAGTTGGATCATGACTTTCAAAGATGAATATACTGCATTTAAAGAATATGCAAGATTGTATCCTGATGCATGTACACTGCTTGTCGATACTTATGACACATTGAAATCCGGTGTTCCGAATGCGATCCGTGTTTTTACCGAGATGCGCGAAGCAGGCATCAAACCGAAGAGCTACGGTATCCGCCTTGACTCCGGTGATCTCGCTTATCTTTCTAAAAAGGCGCGTAAGATGCTGGATGACGCCGGATTCCAGGATGCTGTCATTGCCGCTTCCAACGACCTGGATGAATTTCTGATCCACGATCTCAAGATGCAGGGCGCTGCAATTTCTTCCTGGGGCGTCGGAACGAACCTTATTACATCAAAAGACTGCCCGTCCTTTGGCGGTGTTTATAAACTGGCTGCTATTCAAAACGCAGATGGTGAATTCCAGCCGAAGATCAAGATTTCTGAGAATATTGAGAAGATCACCAATCCGGGAAATAAAACTATCTATCGCATTTACGACAAAGAGACTGGTATGCTGCGTGCCGATCTGATCTGCTTTGCTGATGAGACATTTAATACAGGGGAAGATCTTCTTCTCTTTGACCCAAATGCTACATGGAAGAAAACACTTCTTCCGGGTGGAACCTACACAATGCGTGAACTGCTTGTCCCAATCTTCCAGCATGGAGAATGTAAGTATGAGTCCCCATCTGTAAAGGAGATTGCAGAATTCTGTCGTCAGGAAAAAGAGACTCTTTGGGATGAGACAAAACGTCTCTTCAATCCACATAAGGTATATGTGGATCTTTCCCAAAAACTGTACGATACAAAAACCAAGCTGCTGAATGAAGCACATCATTAATTACTGTCACCATATGATGAAATGGAGTTTTAATTATTATGAAATACCAAGTGATTGTACTTGATCTAGACGGTACACTGACCAATTCAAAAAAAGAAATAACGCCCCCTACAAGGGACGCTCTGATTGAAATTCAACAGAATGGAAAAAAAGTAGTCCTCGCCAGTGGTCGCCCGATCAACGGTGTCGCGCCTCT
>OGOH01001112.1_pt1 | contig 19747 bp, 17 predicted proteins | sample 1552571 | NCBI WGS metagenome assembly OGOH01 (sample SAMEA2580170, study PRJEB22360) | human gut metagenome | biome: human gut; feature: human-associated habitat; material: faeces | place: Denmark | collected 2008/2010
GATCCGCTACGGGGAGGCGAATTTCGGTTCGCCGCTTTTGAGCCAGTCATTATTAAATCTGCCGAACCTGAAAGAAATCCACGTCATTTTGGATGGCGAGGAGTTCACTATGGAACAGGGCGAAGTGAAAGAGTACACAAGAATTCTTCACATGAAGGATGGTATTCTGGAACGGAAGTTGACATGGACAGCTCCGAGTGGGAAAGTGACGGAGATCCACATTTTCCGTCTTGTTTCATTTGCCAGAAAAAATATTATGGCGATCCGCTATCAGGTGAAGTCGGTCAATTATGCGGGAACGGTGGAGTTTGTGTCAAAAATGCAGGCAGATGTGGAAAATCACACAAGGAAAACAAATCCAATCGTGGACTATGGTCCATTCGGACGGAGACTTGATCCAGATAAGGTAACAGTGGAAAAGGATACCGCCTACTATGAGGGAACAACAAAGGGCAGTCATTTGACCATGGCATGTGGAAGTTCCCATGAGTTATGGTGTGATGGACAGAAAGTGACGGATGTGAACTGGATGGCAGAAGCAGGAGAAATGGATACAATTTCGAATGCTTCCATGCAGGTAAAAGAGGGAGAGTGTGTGACACTCGATAAATTTATCTGCTATTCCACCAGCCTTGACATGGAGAAAGAGAAACTGGAAGCATTTGTGCAGGACGAGTTTGCAGCTGCAAAGAGCGAGGGTTATGAGAAGCTTGAAGAACAGCAGAAAGTCTATATGCAGAACTTCTGGAAAACGGCAGATGTCGAAATCAAGGGAAATGAGGAATTACAGCAAGGCTTACACTTTAACCTGTTCCACATCATCCAGTCTGCCGGACGTGACGGCAGAACCGGAATGGGAGCAAAAGGCCTTTCCGGGGAAGGCTACGAGGGACATTATTTCTGGGATACCGAGATGTATGTACTTCCGGTTCTCATCTTTACAGAGCCGGAGACTGCAAGAAAGCTGTTAGATTACCGCTATGCGACACTGCCACAGGCGAGAGACCGCGCGAGAATTCTTGGACATATGAAAGGAGCACTCTATCCGTGGAGAACGATCAATGGTGAGGAGGCTTCCACTTATTATCCGCTCGGCACAGCGCAGTATCATATCAATGCGGATATTTCTTATGCATTGTCACTCTATCTTCAGGTGACAGGGGATGTGGATTACCTGAAAGAAAAAGGTGCGGAGATTCTGATCGAGACTGCCAGAGTATGGGCAGATGTCGGTTCTTTTGCGGAGTGCAAAGGTGGAAAATACTGTATCTGTGATGTGACCGGGCCGGACGAATACAACGTGTTAGTTGACAATAACTTCTACACCAACCTGATGGCGAGAGAGAACCTGCGGGATGCGGTTGGAGCAGTGGAATACTTAAAAGAGCATGCACCGGAGGATCTTAAGAGACTGGAAGAGAAACTGGACTTCTCTGTGGAGGAGCTGGGACTTTGGCGTGAGATCATCGAAAAGATGTATTTCCCATACGACGAGAAGCGGCAGGTGTATCCGATGGATGACGGTTTTATGATGCGGAAACCGTGGGATGAAAATAAGATTCCACCGGAGAAGCGTGCATGGCTGTATGAGAATTACCATCCGCTGTTTATCATGCGCCACCGCATGTCAAAACAGGCAGACGCAATCCTTGGCATGTACTTGCATAACGATCTCTTTACCGAAGAAGAAATCCGTAGAAACTACGACTTCTATCAGGAAGTTACCCTGCATCATTCTTCTTTGTCCACCTGTATTTTCGGAATCGTGGCATGTGACATCGGCTATCTGGATGAAGCATATAAATATTTCTCACAGTCTGCAAGAATGGATCTCGATGATTACCACAACAACTTCTACGCGGGAATCCATGCCGCCAACATGGCAGGAACCTGGCAGGCGATCGTTAATGGATTCGCAGGTGTGCGTTGTCAGAATGGTGTGCTGAAATTCAAACCGACCATCCCGAAAGAGTGGAAGGAATATGCATTCCGATTAAAATTCAAAGGAGCACTTCTGGAAGTGCGTATTACAAAGGATAAGGCGGAGTTCACGCTGCTGGAAGGCGGGGAGATTTCATTTACGGTGCGAGGTAAGGAAGTTGTGCTGAAGAGTGGGGAGACGTATACGTATCTGCTCAGTTAATTCAATAAATCATAGGAAATAAGATTGAGTTTTAATAGATAATAGCGAAACTCATCTATAACGTAGATTAGATTGTGAAAGATTAGATAATTGCGAAACTCATGAAAGTGTAAATTGAATTGTGAAAAATTAACAAAAGACATGAAAGACATTGGGGAACCGCCGGTTCTTAGAAGGTAGGTACAACTGTAAGTTGTGCCTGGCTTCTTAGTACCGTTGCGAGTGACACATAGCGGAAGCGTGTCTTGAATGTTTTTGTTGATTTTGAACAATTGAAAGAAGAGTATGAGGAGTTTCACAATTATCTATTGTGAAAGATAAACAAGAGGAGACAGCTATGAATAAAAAGTATAAAGCAATTTTCTTCGACTGGGACGGAACCGCAGTGACATCAAGAACTGCGCCGGTTGAGGATGCAGTTGTTGCAATGAAGCCACTGTTACAGCAGGGAACAAAGCTCGTGATCGTAAGCGGGACAACTTACGATAAGATAGCAGGTGGGAAGTTCCATACTTATTTCACAGAGGAAGAGCAGAAGAATTTGTTCTTCGGACTGGGAAGAGGGGCATACAACTATCAGATCACGGACGATAGACCGGAAATTTTCGCATCTATGATTCCAGACCAGGAAGGATTGTTGAAAATCCATGATATCTGTTATGCAATCCATGTGAAATTATTGTGGGAATACGGACTGAAAACAGACATTGTATTCAGCCGTCCGAATTACTGCAAGATCGATCTTATGGTGGAAAACGACCGTGGAGACCAGCTTTTCATGCAGGGCGATGAGGTGGAACATTTACGCCAGATCTTAAAACAGCATGGTATCGAATCTGGATTGAAGGAACTGATCGGCATTGCAGAGCAGACCGGAGAGAAATTCGGACAGAGAGTATCGGCAACCTGCGATGCAAAATATCTGGAAGTTGGAATTTCCTGCAAGAGCGATAATGTGGATGTTTTTCTTGAGAGATTCAAAGCAGAAGGAATCACAGCAGAGGACTGCTCATTCTGGGGCGATGAATTTGTTGAGATCGAGCATGAGTTATATGGAAGTGACAGCTTTATGTACACAGAGAAATCAAAAGCAGGTGATTTCTTTGACGTGTCTGCGATTGAAGGAAACCGCCCGGAGGCAGTGAAGGTGCTCGGTGGAGGCGTGGAGACGTTTTTGACCTTTTTGAAAGAACAGGCATAAACAGACTGTAGAATAGTAATTTGCTAAAGAAGCGCAAGTTCCGGCAGAGGGTGCTGGTTCTGGCGCTTTTTTGCTTTTTTATAGGAAATTGCTATGCGTATTTATCTTTTTTGCTTGCACAAATCACAAATATCTTTTAGAAACACTTGACATATGTATCATTTGTATTATAATAATTAATACAAATGATACATATTTTTATGCAATAGGAAACTTCATTCCTATTATATAAAAACATTCCGCAAGGATGTACAACTCATGAAGACGAACACATAGCAACGTTATTCGCTCGTGCAGGAAAATGTGTATCAGGCGGACACTTTATTTTAGAAAGAATTCGATATTAATATAACAGAAACGCAGGAGAAAGGAGAACCTCACATGATCATATCCATCAATGAGATGTCAGAAATCCCAATTTATCAGCAGATCCGAAACCAGATCGTGCAGGGGATTTCCGATGGAAGACTATCGCCGGGAGAACAGCTTCCAACCGTCCGCGGGCTTGCAGAAGAGATCGGGATCAATTCCATGACAGTCAACAAAGCCTATAGTCTGCTCAAACAGGAAGGCTATATCTTCGCTGACCGCAGGAGCGGCGCAAGGGTGCGGAAAGAATTTGCGGTGACGAAAGAGCTTTCGGAGAAATCAAAGGAATTGTTACAGCAGATCATCTCGGAAGCGAAAGTCAGCGGCATGACGAAGGAAGAATTTTTTGAAATCTGCGGGAAGCTGTATGAATAAAATACGTAGTGATTTGATGAACAATTGCGAAACTCCTGAAAATCTAAATTGAAAGAAGAGTATGAGGAGTTTCGCAAACGCCAATTACAATCCAGCTTTGAAAGGAGAAAAACTATGATCGTAAACATAATTATGTTTTTCACAATGTATCCGGTTTTATTAGTCCTCTATTTTTGTTTCCGAGGACAGTATCAGTATGCAGATGGCTGCCTGTTTGCAGTAAACATGAAACCGGAGTGGATCAAGGAACCGGAGGTGGCAGCAATTGTGGAAAAGTTCCGCAGAGAGATGAAACAGTATTTTATATTTCTGCTGATCGTTCCACTTAGCAGTTTTCTGATAAAATACATATCCATCCAGCTTACAATCTGGATGATGTGGATATTGCTTGCAATCGCATTGCTATGTCTCCCGCTGGTGCATGCGAACAACGGATTGAAAAGATGGAAAACGGAACATTGTCTGTATGAAACGGAGAAGATGGAACACCGCATCGAATTGAAAGCAGTCGGAAAAATCAGAAGAGTAAAATTTCTGCCATTTTTCCTGCCGAATCTGGCAGCATTACTGCTTGCACTTGTGCCGGTATGGGCAAAGAGTTTCAATCCGGCTTTGGAAAAAACAATCGAATTAAGCAGTGTGGGGTGGCTTACAATTGTTATGTGGCTATGCGGAGTGGCACTGACTGCTGTAGCAGTCCGGATGGACAGACAGTCGGTAACGGTGATAAATAATGACAGTGACGTAAACCTGAATTATACAAGAGCGAGAAAAAATATCTGGAAAAATTTCTGGCTCATCGTACTCTGGCTGAATACGGCATTTGCGGCAGTGATCCTGGCAGCATCTTTTCTGGCAGATAATATGGGATGGATGATTTTGACAGGCAGCATGGTGTATGCACTGGCAACACTGCTTTTGTGTATTCCGTTAATGAAACAGTTAAGGAAAATTGAAGCAGTCTACGAAGCAAAGCGTGAGCTGAACGATAACGCTGATGACGACAGGCACTGGATATGGGGAATCTTCTACTACAATCCGGCAGACAGACACAGCATGGTGCCAAAGAAAGTCGGAATAGGAACGACTATGAATCTGGCAACACCGGTTGGAAAAGGAAGTGCTATTTTTGGCGCAGTGGTACTTATGGTGACGATTCCGGCAATGTGTATCTGGCTGATCCTTGACGAATTCACACCGATCCGGCTTGCGGTAGAAGATGAGATACTTTACGCAAAACATTTGAACGTAGATTATGAGATTCAGGTGGAAGATATTGAACATGTCGAGAAAATCACAGAGCTTCCGTCCTGGAGTAAATCAAGTGGAACTGCGATGGATACGTTGGAAAAAGGAACCTTTTTCATAAGAAATGTTGGAAAATGCGAGGTCTTTTTAAACCCGGAAAATACGGAGTTTCTGTACTTTTCCGCAGATGGAACAGACTATTATATGAGTGGATCTGACGATGCGCAGACGGAAGAAATCTACCAGATCATACAGAACCGGGAATAAGATAGTGTCAAATGACCTATGAAAAAACTGAGCAAAAGAAAAAGGCTCAGATGAACCTTGAAAACTGTAGATCTTTTAGGTTGTGGTAGCCCACCGCCACCCTTGACGGTACGAAAAAGAACTGCTGTAGGTTAATCACCGACGGCGAAGAACTCAAGAACAGTTAGAGTTTTTCCGTCGATTACAGCAGTGTAGCAGTTCTTTTTCGTGCCATCAAGGGCACACCGCTTTGCGGTGGCTGGGATAATTACCTCTGGCTCTGAATCTAAGAACAGTTAGCGGCTTCGCCGTGTTGCAGGTTCAGAATCGTCTGTTGACCAAGGAAGATGAGAAGCTGCCATTTGCCCAGCATCGTGTCAGCCTGAGACAGCATTTCGACTTCATTTAAGACTTTATAGTTGTTGTGTTTGTGTGGTCTTAGGAAGTTGTAATAAGCAACCCAGAGGGCGAGATCATAGTTGGCTCCATCGATGTTATCAAAGCCGTTGGTTTTACGATAGGAAGCTTTGTATGTACGGTTTAAGCGTTCAATCATCTGCTTGTAAGGTCTGAATTCTTTAGAAACCTCATCGTCATTGGTGAGTCCGATTACCTGTGTGATTTCAAACTTAAACTTATCACCGAATTCATGGAAGAACTGCTGGGCGGCAAGGGGATATGCACTGTAGCCATCTGCAATGAACTTAAAGTTCTTAGGCAGTTCTTTTAGATGCCGGAAGGCCATCCGCATTGCCAGAATGCATGGGCCAACACCACGATTATCAGATACCTGATAGCCGATAACAGAGCGTTTGGCAGCATCCATGATAAACCAGATATAGGTTTTGATACCACGGATTTTGATGTATGTCTCATCAGCAGTAAATACATTGCCAGTTTTGTAATCGTAGTTGTCTACGAAAGGTTTTATGCAGACAGAGGCGGTTTTGCAATAGTTGGCAACTTGCTGGTGTGAGATGCTGATGCCGTGTATGTCCTTCAACGCCTGAGCGGTCTTACGAAGCGATAACCCAAGATTCACTTTGTAGGTAAGACAAAGTGACATGACATGCTGGTCATGTTTACTGAATTTTAGGGAAGAAGCATTCTTGGGAAGAGTGTTTAAATCCATGCGAAAGAAATCTATCTGGAATTCCCGGTAGACGTAATGGAGTTTATATTTGTTCTTGCCATAGTCCTCCTTAAGGTCTTTTTTATCAACCTTGTTTAGATTGTGGAGGTAGTAAGGACATTTTGGATTTACGCATTTGTGGACAACAAAGTGTTTGCGGTCTTTCTTATGAGCCAGCGAGTGATTGCAGTGCGGGCATTTGAGGGAGTAGGACTTTGAAAAACGGTTTTCTTCCGGAGAGAATGCGGTGGAGCATACTTTGCACAGGATCTGTCCTTTTGAACCATTATTCTTGTAGAGATAAGGCTTTGGAGCATTGCAACGTGGGCAGGCACAGTTGTCATCAATATCACATTCAGAACGGCGGCTGACAGGTTTGATTTTCTTGCCATACTTCCATTCGAGGTAAGGAATGTAGTCTTTGTAATCCCATTTTTCGTAATAGATTATTTTTGGGAGCTTATCAATCTTGAATTTTTGATATTTGGGAGAATGGGAATCATCGAAGACCCACTGCTTAAGGGGAATATATCTGCAGATAAAATTAAAAAGCCAGCAGATTTGTTTATGTTGGTATTGAATAAATAGAAGTAAATAAAGTATAATGTCCATGAGCATTGTCTCCTTGTTGATAATGGTGTTTGTGGTGAACTCATTATACTTCTTTTGGGAGGTCAATGCTCTTTTTATTTGTAAACCTCCAATAAATCAATGCTTTAAAAGAATTTTAGAACAATAAAATGGGTAGTTTTTGACACTACCGGGAATAACAGGAAGGAAAGAAAATGAAGTATTACATGGCGCCGATGGAGGGATTGACCGGCTATATTTACCGTAACGCATATCAGAAATATTTTCATGATATCGACCGGTACTTCACTCCGTTTATCACAAATAAAAAACTGGATTTTAAAGTGAAAAAGGACATTGATCCTGAGCATAATCAGGGTATGGAAGTTGTTCCGCAGATCCTGACAAATCAGCCGGACGATTTTATTTCGATTGTAAACCAGTTGAAGCAATATGGTTATGATGAGGTGAATTTAAACCTCGGCTGTCCGTCCGGAACGGTGGTGGCAAAAAACAGAGGGGCTGGATTTCTTGCAGTACCGGATGAGCTGGACAGTTTTCTTGATAAAATTTTCAATGCATGTGACTGCAAAATCTCCATCAAAACCAGAGTCGGAAAAGATTCGCCGGACGAGTGGGAGAATCTCCTTGCGATTTATGAGAAATATCCGTTATCGGAGTTGATCGTCCATCCAAGGATCCAGAAGGATTTTTATAAATATACGCCACGCATGGAAACCTATCAGTATGCAGCAGAGCACAGCAGACATTCACTTTGTTTCAATGGGGATATTCATTCGGTCGGGGCATACGGGCGGTTACGGCAGACATTTCCGGAAACAGAAAAAGTCATGCTTGGCAGAGGTATTTTGCAGGATCCGGGGCTGGTCGGAGAACTTCGGATGGTGGAGGCTCAGTTTGCGGCTAAAGATACGGGTACACTGGTTGGAAACAAAAAGTGCAATGTAGTGGACAAGCAGACACTCCGTGCGTTCCATGATGATATCTGTGACGGCTACAAAGACGTGATGTCCGGCGACCGCAACACGTTATTTAAAATGAAAGAACTCTGGTGCTATATGAGTAAGAGTTTCACGAATCCGGAGAAGTATCTCAAGAAGATCAAAAAGACGGAACGCCTTGCAGAGTACTATGTGATCGTGGATACACTGTTCCGGGAGCAGGAACTGCAGCAGGAGTGGTCATAGATCAAGTTTCAGATAAATCTCATCACGTTCATCCTGGCTGATTCCGAGATAATGCTGGGTGATGCGGTAGGAGGAATGATTATAAATATCCATTAAAAGTGCTGGCGGGGTTCCCTGTTTCCATGCATGGTAACCAAATGTTTTTCTGAGGGAATGACAACTGATGCAGTCTTCTTGTGTGGTGTGAACTGCGGCAGTTTTGACGATCCGGTATGCCTGCGAGCGGTTGAGCGGTTTTTCGTGACAGGTTGTTTTCGTGAAAATATATTCGCTTTCCTCCGGGGACCGCTCATTGAAATATGCCTGTAGTGCATCCTTTGCAGTGGCATTTAAAAGAACATTGTTTCGTTTTCCAGTTTTTTGTTCGTGGATCAAAATATGGTCGTAAAAGCTTTGAAATTGGAAGTTGTATACAGATGACCATTTTAAAGATAATAGATCACCAATACGGAGTGCGGTATTTAAACCGAGGACAATGAGTGTATAATTGCGGACATTCGGTTTTTCATCTGCATAATACATACGGAATGAATATAACTCGTCCTCTTTTCTGATTGGCTGCGTGGTTCCCATGAGAATTACCTCCTGAAATTCATGATAAATTGTGCAGTTTCTGCACTTTGACATCCACAGTTATATCCCAAAATGACTGTATATACAATGTATAAATTGTGAGTAAATAAAAAAATGCAACATTTCTTACAGAAATGTTGCATTTTTTTGTTTACAAGTTCTATATCGGATATTCATTCGGAAACTTTACCCCTGAAATAAAATTTTTTATCAGATTTTCTCAAGAACGGATTTTCTCATGATTTTTATTACCTGTTTTCCTTCCAACATTTTTTGGTATGACCGCACCTTAAAAAAATACAGCTGAAAACGGAAAAGTATTTTTATTTGCAGATACATGATTTAACAATGAAAATCCGCATGTTTCATGTCGAAAATGCAACATTTCTGTAAGTTATGTTGCAAAAAAAATCATGGATGTGATTACAAAAAACGTAAGTGTGCAGGGAGGTAACAGATTGCTCAAACTTTCATTAAAACAGGGTGAATATTTAAACATTGGCGATAATATCCGCGTGGTATATGCCGGAGGCGCCGGAAATCATATCAGACTTCTGGTGGACGCACCGAGAGATGTCAATATTGCCCGGAATAAAACAGAAACAAACCCGGAGCGCAGGAAAGATACCTATTATGCTGAGCCGGGAATTTCCAGAGAAGCACAGGCAGAGATTAAAAAGATTTTATGGAATGAACGCATGAAAGCAGAGGCAAAAAGAGATGCAGAAAAGATGAAAGAGTAGTTTTTGCATCACACGATCATCTGGTAATAGGCAGGGCAAAACCCGGGACGCCCTGTTTGTTATAAATAAGCCCGGGGAACGGATTCCCCGGAGAAAAACATAATAGCTCATCAAAAAGATGAGACAAGGAGGATTATATTATGGTAGTACAACACAACATGCAGGCAATGAATGCCAACAGAATGTTAAACATCACAACAGGAGCACAGAGCAAATCCACAGAGAAATTATCTTCTGGTTACAGAATTAACCGTGCAGCAGATGATGCAGCAGGATTAACAATTTCTGAAAAAATGAGAAAACAGATCCGTGGTCTTGATCAGGCTTCCACAAACGCTCAGGACGGCGTATCTTCTGTACAGACAGCCGAGGGTGCTTTGACAGAAGTTCACTCCATGTTACAGAGAATGAATGAGTTGGCAGTTCAGGCAGCTAACGGAACAAACTCTAAAGAGTCTGACCGTCAGGCAATCCAGGATGAGATTGATCAGTTAACAACAGAGATCGACCGTGTTGCTGAGACAACCAAGTTTAATGAGATTTATCTGTTAAAGGGTGACAATGCATCTACAAAGAATGTATATATGAAAGGTCATGATGCAGGACTGAAAGGAACGTTAACAGACAGTGCAAAATCTGCAACTTTTGTTATGGATACGCTTAAAGAAGGCGATAAGTATAAGATCGCAGGCAAAGAGTATACAATTGGAATTGATAAGGGCGATATTGTTACGGCTATTCAAAAATACGAAAAAGCAGATAATGAAATCACAATTGATGGATCAAGTTATACATACAAGGATCTTGCAGGTGCTAAACCTGCTGGTTGGTATAAAGACGGTGATCAGACCAATGGAACAGCAATTGATGTTGCTGCTACTGTAAAAGATGGTTCAACAGCAAAAGTTGATGGAAAAGACTATGTAGCAATGCTTGATGGAGATGGAGATGGCATAAATGACGATGACTCTTCGGTTATTACAGCAACTAAAGCTAAAGAAAAAATCAAAACAGAATTATTAGCAGCCAACAAAATTGGAGTAACGGATGGTCAGGTGGAAGTTACTGATGGAGCAGATGACGCGGCTGGAAAGACTACCTATACAATTACAAAAGGTTATGCAACAGTAGCTGACACACTTTCATTCAATTTACATGTTGGTGCAGATGCAGACATGACAAATAAGATTACAGTTGACATTGATGTAATGAATTCTGCAAATCTTGGAATCAAAGGCTTGAATGTAACAGACGCTACCGGAACAGCTGCTACTTATGCAGTAGATGCAATTTCCGATGCTATCGCAAAGGTTTCTTCTCAGAGATCTGCTCTTGGTGCTGTACAGAACAGATTAGAGCATACGATCGACAACTTAGACAACATTGTTGAGAACACAACAACTGCTGAATCCCGTATCCGTGATACAGATATGGCAGAAGAGATGGTTGAGTACAGCAAGAACAACATTCTTGCTCAGGCTGGACAGTCTATGCTTGCACAGGCTAATCAGTCTACTCAGGGTGTACTTTCTCTGTTACAGTAATTGAAAATTACAGAATAAATAACAAAAAGAGCTCACAGGAGCAATGTCATTAAGTTAAGAATTTTGACATAATTATAAAACACATCATATTTGCAATTGTTTGATAAATATGATGTGTTTTTTTCTTTTGTCTATTTTGCAGCACAACAAAAAGACAGATTGTTTATCTGTCAAAAAAAACTTATAATTATCTATGATTAAGCCACTCTATATAGAAAGCTTACAGATGCCTGGGGTTTGACTTTGCGAGGGTCTTTTCGACCAGGTCTTACTGGTAATACATGCTTTTCTATTAGGTTAATCACATCAGGTGGACTAAGATTGCGTTTATTACGGAGATATTCCCTACAAATATAAATGGCGATTGTAAAGTTCACCTGTTTTGTTTTATCATTGTTTTTCATTTGTTTTATTACATGTGTTGTTATTAATTCACAATAGTTATACAAAAGTAATCGCGCATATATTTCTTGTTTAATAAAATCTGGTTTTCGTGCATGGAAACCTGTTAATCCTATGGCATATTTTAATTCTCTGAATGAAGTTTCTATTCCCCATCTCAAATGATAGATTTCCTTTATTTTTTTTACATCAAAAATATTTCTATCAAGATTTGTAATTATTATTTCATAAGAATTAGACCCTATAGGAAATCTAATAATACGAAATGATAATTCGTATGTTTTATCACTTTTTCGTGGAAGATAATCAAACACTTGATTTACAGGCATCCACTTATAGCCTGCATTTTTTGTGGTCTTTGTATTTTCCCTTGAAAAAATCTGAGTGATATCTATATCAAACTCATCATTTGGCGGAAGATTTGACCCAGATGCAATTCCATTACTATTTTTATCTTTGACACGTATAGCGAATTTCCATCCTTTTTCAATTGCATGTGCAAAAATGTTATAGTTTTCATATCCTCTGTCAGCAACAAGAATAACATTCTCTAGTTTCGATCTGTCAATCATTGTTGCACATGCTCTAAACTCGTTGTAATCCGCTGCTGTTTGCACTAAAACATCGGTGTATATACGATTCAAAACATCATAAAAGGCATTCAGATGTAGTTTATTAACAATTGAACCATGCTGATTACGTTCCCAAAAAGTTTCTGGATCCTTTTGATTGGTTGCAATGGTCAAGTTACTTCCATCACATGCAATTAAACGATAACCATGATAATTATTAGTAGTTGGAAGGTTGTCATCCGTAAAAGATTTAAACAAATATTCAAAAGCCTCTGGAAGTACTTTTGAACGTTGTTGCGTAAATGCTGACACAGACGGAGTATTTTTGTCAAAATCAAAGAAATCAAGTAGTTCTTTACTCATAGTAGCTCCACCCGAATTCATCATGATTCCTATAAAAGTTTTGAAATCAATTTTCCGTTTTCGAGAGAAATCGGCATTGGGGTTTCGAAGAAATAAACATGGATTGTTAGCTAATTCCGAAATATGATTCTTTAGAGAATCTGAAACTTGATTAATATAATTGCTCATATGCGTTACCTCCTTGCAATCAAGATGTTCTTAATTACAGGGGCCGCTTTCGCTACCTCATTATCATTCAATAGCGAAAGCGGCCGCACATTTCGAATCATATGTCAAGCATTTATTACAAAATAAAAAGACCCTAGCATCATTTCTGATGCTAAGATCTTGATTGGTCATCTTAACTTAATGACATTGCCCTGTCACTGTCTTTTTCCTCTCTGCCCTTTTAGGCTCCGGTTTAGAACTTGTGATTGGATGGTTTCTTGATCTCTTCTGGAATTTACGTTACTGGGATTACAGCGGATATTTTCTTAATTTCCGTGGGTATATCTGTCTGGTTTCTGCGTTAGGTTTTGGCATTGCAGGCGTTCTGTGGGTTTGCATTTTTTCAAAAATATTGCAAAAATGGTGGTATCATATTTCACTGGATTTTCGAAAAAAATGGAATATGTTTTGGGTTTTCATTTTTGTTACTGACTGCGCTGCCGCACTTATTTTTCCAAATACCGGACATAGTATTACCTTTTAAGGATTATCTTGCTTCTCCGCCCTCTAAGTATTCCGCTTCTTCTTTCATGACCTGCGGTTCTTTTTCCTTAAAAATCATTCCGAATATAGCACGGACAAGCGGTCCTGCAAAAAAGATCTGCCAGAAAAATGCCATCGGAAAGTTCAAAGCAGTTGTCTGAAACCAGACCGCAATAAATTCTTTTCCTGCACTCTTAAATAATAAAGTAGCAAAAAAGCTCATGGTTGGACACATCAGACATACGGTGATGGATGAAATTGCTAAAATAATCATGATTGGCTTATCCACGCCCGGTGTCACAATGCGGAATGCAAGTTTTTTTGAAAGACTTCCATATAAAAAGAAATCTAAAATAAATGCGATCGGTCCCATGATCACTAATTCATGAAATGCATTTAAGAATACGATGTTGCTCATTCCTCCCATATTCAGTGCAATGTTGTAACAGATCATGGCGTAAACCATGACAAATACCATCAAAATGGTAAAAACAACTTCCTGTAATTTTGTTTTTGGCATAATTTTATTCTCCTCTTTTCCTTTATTTTTCACAGACAAAAATGCAGCCGGACAACAATCTCTGCGATCGCTGTTCGGCTGCACGTCGTGTGATTATAATAGCATATTCTTTTTCTTCGTATAATAGTTTAAATTTCACGAATTTTTTATCTAATTCAAACATTTCTTTGTATACATTATGTGATAATCATTTAATGTAATCATATGTGCACCTTACATCTACTCATTTTTTCCTGTGTCATCAAAGATACTTCATCAATGAAAAAGTTGCGGAACGTCATTGTTCCACCTCCACATGCATCTGTTTTTTCCGATGCAAGTTCTCCTGCGATCCCGACAAAAGCACAGCAGGCTGCCGCGCTTTGCACCGAAGGCTCTGTTCCCAAAAACGCCCCCAGCATAACCGAAGACATACATCCGCTGCCTGTGATCTTTGCCATTTTCACATCCCCATTTTCACAAATATAAATGGCGGTTCCATCTGTGATAATATCTTTTTCCCCGGAAGCAATCAGAATCAAATGATATTTGCCTGCATACTGCCTCATCGCTTCTGTATCCAGGTTTTTATCGCCGGAATCCACACCTGTCACCGTACTGCAATGCTCCATCAGTGCCCGGATCTCTGAATAGTTTCCACGGATACAGGTTGGATGGATGTTTTCGATCAGCATCTGGCACTTTTCTCTCCGATAACTCGAACCTGATACCCCGACAGGATCAATGACAATGGCATGTCCTAATTCGCCAGCCACTCTTCCAGCCTTTTCCATCGCCTCGTAATCAGCTATTGCGCCAAAATTACAGACAAGTGCCTTCGTACCTGCGGTGATCTCTTCCACCTCAAGCGGATGGTGTGCCATTGTCGGCGACGCCCCCGCTGCCAGTAAAATATTTGCACAGTCGTTCACTGTCACAGCATTGGTAATACAATGGATGATCGGTCGCTCTTCCTGTATTTTGTTATAAAGCTCTGCTATATATTTTTCTGAAATACTCATGATTCCTCGTCTCTCTTATGTAGTGTTCTGATTTTCTCTGTCATTTTTTATTATCTATTTCTGATTCCACATCAGACCTTATCATAACACACGCTTTTTATAATGTGTAGTTATAAAACAAACTTTAAGAACTTTCTTCCGTTTTTTTCTTTCTGTATTCCTTTGGACTTCTATTATAATACTGTCTGAACTTCCGGCAAAAATAGCCGGCACTTGTAAATCCGGTTTCATTTGCAATGGAGGCAACTGATTTTTGAGTGGTATAAAGTTGTCTGGCAGCCTGTGCCAGCCTGTATTGGATCAGATACGCTACCGGCGAACAATGTATGCCGGATTGAAAAATATGTAACGCTCCACTTTTGCTGATAGATGCCGATGCCGCAATCATTTCCAGTGTAATTTCTTCCGCATAGTGTTCCTGTATATACTGCATCATAATTTGCAGTCTTGCCTGATTATGATTTAGCCGCTGGAGATTGTCCGAATCAGAATTAAAGCCTCCATCTTTAAACAATATATTCCAGAACTGCAACAGAAGTTGTATGGTACATAATTCATTATCCTGCCCATTTTCCTGAAGTTCAAAAATCTGTAACATAAGCTGTAAAGCACTTCTTTCCGATGTACTGTTTGGATCAAAAATCTGATATTCTACTGCTGAATTTATCACCGGCAGAATATATTTTTCATAAATAAGGCTGTTTTCGGATGCCAGCAGAGTTGGTGCAAAAACAATATTAGGCGTAAATGTGCTGGATCGTGCTTCAAAACAGTGTAACACACCACTATTAATAAATATGCCGCAGCCTTTATGCAGTTCTACTTTGCTTGTACCGATAAAGCAGATTGCTGTGCCTTCTGCAACATAAAGAAATTCCAGCTCATGATGCCAGTGCCAGTCGATACGGTGAAAATCAAATTGCCAGATATCCTCAGGATAATATGCAAAAGGATAACGTTCACTGCCATGCTGAACCGTTTCCCGCAGTGTTTCATCTGTAGTTATCTTAAAATAGTCCATAATGTATTTCCTTATAAATACTAATTTTTACCATATTGTACTATAAATATGCAATTTTGTACAATGACTGCACACAATCTTTGCGATATAATCACATTTGTTAAAGGAGAATAAAAACAAATGAAAAACCAATATAATAAGACGATCACTGCCTGTTTTGTAGGTTATATTGTACAGGCTGTCGTGAACAATTTTACACCATTACTTTTCTTATTTTTTCAAAAAAGCTACCATGTTCCGATTTCCCAGATCACTTTACTGGTGACTTTTAATTTTGGAATACAATTACTGGTGGATCTTCTTTCTGTCAGATTCATCGATAAAATAGGCTATCGGGTATCCATGATTGCAGCTCATATCCTTGCAGCGGCAGGGGTTCTTCTTCTTTCAGTTTTTCCTGAGATTTTACCGGTTCCCTTTATCGGAATTTTGATTGCAGTAATGATTTATGCCATAGGTGGTGGACTTCTGGAAGTTCTGGTCAGTCCTGTCGTTGAGGCCTGCCCGTCTGATAATAAAGAGAAAGCGATGAGCCTGCTCCATTCTTTTTATTGCTGGGGACATGCCGGAGTTGTACTTTTATCAACTTTGTTTTTCTATGCAGCGGGTATAGATAACTGGAAAATATTAGCTATTATCTGGGCAGTCATTCCTATTGGAAATGCTTTTGTTTTTGCAAAGGTACCAATTGCACCTCTGCTTGAGGATGGCGAAACCGGTCTTGGATTAAAAGAATTGTTCCGGCTGAAAGTTTTTTGGATTTTACTGATTATGATGATATGTGCCGGGGCAAGTGAACAGGCAGTAAGCCAATGGGCTTCGGCTTTTGCGGAAAAAGGACTTGGAATTTCCAAAGCCGCAGGAGATTTAGCCGGACCGATGGCTTTTGCGATTCTAATGGGAACCTCAAGATTATTTTATGGCAAGTATGGCGATCGTATCAATTTAGATCACTTTATGATTTATAGTTGTCTGCTATGTATTTTATCCTATCTGGGGATTTCATTGTTCCAGGCTCCGTTACTGAATCTGATTGCCTGTGCGGTCTGTGGGCTCTCTGTAGGAATCATGTGGCCCGGGACATTCAGCAAAGCATCCGCAGCTTTACCAAAAGGTGGAACTGCTATGTTTGCATTACTGGCATTAGGTGGAGATATGGGTTGTGCAGGAGGTCCTACCCTGGTTGGAATGATTTCAGATTCTTTTGGAGACAACCTGAAAATGGGCATTCTGGCAGGAATTATCTTTCCGGTATTGCTGCTTCTTGGAATTCTCCGTTGCAAAAAAGGAAACTCCCTTTCATAATGTTACATGTAAAGAAAGCCTGCCGGGACATAAAATCCCGACAGGCTTTCTTTGCATTTTTTCTTCCTTTATAAGAAATTAAGGAGTGAGCAGAAAACTTTTATCTACTCTTCCAGACTGTCCTTCATTTTTCCGAGCATACCTGATTTTTTTAACGGCAGCGTGATAATGATCGCAATGATCGTTCCTCCACAGGTACTGATGAGGAATGGCACAACAAACATAAACAATGTTGCTGCTGTGTTTCCCATAACAAGATATGCAACCGGATAAGAAAGCATTCCGCCGAGAATACCAGTTCCCACTACCTCTCCAATGTAAGCAAACGGAAGTTTCTTTCCATATTTATACAGCAGGCCGCCAAGTAATGCACCGCACATACTTCCCGGGAATGCAAGCGGGCTTCCAAGTCCTAATAAGTTACGGATCAAAGATGCGATAAATGCCTGTGCCAGTGCCCACCAAGGACCTACAGTAACTGCACATAAAATATTTACCATATGCTGTACCGGTGCACATTTTGAACCGAATACCGGGAAGGAAAATAAGCTTCCCACTACGGCTACTGCTGCTAAAATTGCTGTGACTGTTAATTTCTTTAAGTTAGATTTTTTCATTCTTTCGTCCTCATTTTCGCATTGCTTCTGCAACCTTTTCCACAATCAGGCAGAGAACGACTGTGATCACCATATCCGGCAGAGTATTTCCAAGCGGAGTATCTACGTGCATTAACATGCGGTAAATAATAAATCCGACAAGCCATACGATCAGATTACGCCACTGGAAAGCATTTTTTTCAGAATCCGCTTTCTTCAAAATGAAGTAATCTGCAATCTGCACTGCGATCATCGGAGCAAAAACAGATCCGATCAGATATAAGAAGTTTGTAATATTATCCATTGGATAAACGATCGCTGCGATCGTTCCGATCACTGTAACAATGATCGCTGCCCATTTCTCCTGAATTTTAGAAGAAATGGAAACACAGGAAACTCCTGCGGAATAAGCATCTAAGAACGTTGTTGTAACGGTTGAGAATACAATGATAAGTAATCCCACAACGCCAAGACCTGTCTTTAACATAATCTGTGCGATATCGTATTCGCCGGTAAAAATAGCGGCTCCCATACCGATCATGTACATAAAAATGCTGACTACGCTGTATACGAGTACACTTGCAAAGGTTGCTGCGAATGGTTTTTCTGCTTCTCTCGTATAATCGCTGATAAGCGGTAACCAGGAAAGAGGCATTGCGACTGCAAGCTCTACGGCAGCTCCAAAAGTCATCATATCGTCACTTACTGCGATCGGCATTACAAAATCTGTATTAAAGAAGATCACCTTAAAAAGTACCAGTGACAATACAAAAAGTGCGGTCATTGCAACGGTATTTAACTTTCCAAGATTGGTCAGTCCGATAAAGATCCACACTATGATCAAAATTCCGATCACAATTGCCCAGATCCATATACCACTATGTAACAGACCGTCTGCTGCGAGTGCACCATCATAGATCATGATAGCTGTCCAGCCGACAAGCTGCAGTACATTTAATACCGCAAAGAGAAGGCTTCCCTTCTCACCGAAACTCATTTTTACAGTTTCCATGGCACTTTTCCGCTCTTTTGCCCCGATCATTCCTGCGGCAAACATCATGAGTCCGCCGATCAGGTGTCCGAGCAGAATTGCTGCCATTGCTCTTCCAAAACCAAGTGGTGCGAAATAGGTACCGGTCAGGATCTCAGCTAAAGATACTCCTGCCCCAAACCAGATTAAGCCGTTTGAAAAAACGGAAGTTCTTTTTTCACTCATCTTTCATATTCTCCTTCGATTGCAAATGCATGATTCATAGGTCCGCTTCCTTTTCCAAGGTCAAGCATATCGGCAAGTGCGCCGGAAATATAGTTTTTCGCATACCTGACAGAGGTTTCCAGGTCTCTTCCTTTTGCAAGATTTGATGCAATTGCGGAAGATAAGGTACAGCCTGTTCCATGGGTATTTGGATTGTCAATTCTTTTTCCGTGGAACCATACCGGCTCTTTCCCCTTCTGGAAAAGAAGATCATTGGCATCATTTAACTGATGTCCACCCTTTAATAAAACTGCACAACCTAAGGTGTTACAGATGGTCTCTGCTGCTTTTTCCATATCTGCTTCTGTTTTGATCTCCATCTCTGAAAGCACTTCTGCTTCCGGGATATTTGGAGTGATAACAGTTGCCAGAGGCAATAATTTACTTTTCAATGTTCCAATGGCTTCCTCGCTGATAAGTCTTGCTCCGCTGGTAGCCACCATAACAGGATCCACTACAATGTTTTTTGCGTGGTATTCTGTCAGTTTGTCCGCAATCGTCTCGATCAGTTCACTTGATGAAACCATCCCGGTCTTAATTGCATCCGGATTGATATCCGTAAAAATACTATCCAGCTGCTCTGCCAAAAACTTTGGAGTTACCTCCATAATATCTGTTACGCCGGTCGTATTCTGGGCAGTCAAAGCCGTGATCGCACTCATCGCGTAAA
>OGOH01001124.1_pt1 | contig 19634 bp, 13 predicted proteins | sample 1552571 | NCBI WGS metagenome assembly OGOH01 (sample SAMEA2580170, study PRJEB22360) | human gut metagenome | biome: human gut; feature: human-associated habitat; material: faeces | place: Denmark | collected 2008/2010
AGTATAAAAATTATTATCACCAGATTCTCCTGTCAGATAATCTGAAAAACCAGTCTCATCATATTCTTCTGTAGTATATAAAGATACCTTTATAGAATATTGATCAGCATATTCACCTTTAGATACATCTATGGTAGCTTTATCAGTTGCATCTGATTCACATGTATAGAAATCCTTACCTGATTCATATTTATACCATCCCTTTACTGCAACTGGTCTTCCTAAAGAATTATTAAATTGATTACCAAATTTTGTACTATTCAGAGTATTACCCGCATTAGTACTCCATGTCCCTAGAAATAGAGAGCCTGTTGTTATTGTAGGTATCAAACCTCCAACACCACCTTTGGAATTTATAGTTCTAAGTAATGCACTCTTACCATTATGACCTTCACTTTCTTCAGTAACTAACCAACCACTTACTCCTAACATAGGTTTAAACATTCCCATTTCTACTATGCCATAATTACTTGTACACCATCCTGTTGGAGTAGTAAAGGTTTCCTCATTCCCCAACATCGGTTTATGTGTAACAGGATCCCACTCTTCAAAATCATAACTAACTACAAAAGCACGTCCTGAAATAGAAGCCGTATAAATTTTAGAACTTCCATCTTCAGCTACGACAGTAAAAATAGCCTTATTTGAAGAAAAATCCACAGTTGCACCACTTGCAGGTGTTACAGTTGCTTTAGCAGAAACTTCTCCACAAAAATGGGTTCCATGTGATAAGGGAGGTGATTTCCGACGCTGGGCTGGGAATAATGAGTATGTTGTCGATTGGACAGGAAACGGAAAGAAGCTTTTTGATTTCCCCGGTTCTACTCCACGGAACCGTGAAATAACGTTCAAAAATGCGCTGGCGTGTTCAAAAATCACTTCTGGACAGCCTTCTTTCCGGAGACGCCGCCATGGATTCGCGTATAGCGATGCTGCTGTTGCCTTATCAGACTCGACCTTATTGTCTGAGCTAAACTGCTTTCTTAATTCGACGACAGCCTTGACTATCATGCAAGCGTTATCGCCAACACTTAATTTTGAAGTAGGGCAAATTCGAGCACTTCCATGCAAATTTGGTATTTCAAATAATTGGCGTGATCGTGAGAAAGAACTTGTATCTACAAGCGAAAGGGATTGGGATTCGTTTGAGACATCGTGGGATTTCCAGCTATTCACGTTGCTCGATCCTAATCAGGGTGCAGAAGCGGGAGATTTGCTCGAAGATGCAGTATCGCATCTTCGCGAGTACTGGAATCGTGTGTCCGAGGAACAGCGTCAGCGTGAGATTTGTAATAACGAGCTAGTTGCAGATGCGTATGGCGTGCGTGATGACGTGCCGTGCGATGTACTGTTGGAACGCGTGTCGCTGAAGCGCAACGTCGCGTTCGCATATCCGAAGGATACTCCGGAAGTGCGTAACGAGAAATTCGCTCAAGATGTCGTCAAGGAGCTCATTTCGTATGCGGTGGGCTGCATGTTCGGCAGGTATTCGCTCGATAAGCCTGGTTTGATTCTCGCTTCGCAGGGTGAAACACTTGATGACTACCTTGCACAGATTCCGAATCCGTCATTCGGACCGGATGCGGACAATGTCATTCCTGTCACGGAGACGGACTGCTTCGAAGATGATATCGTGACACGGTTCCGCAGGTTCCTCACCGTGGCGTTCGGCAAGGAGAATCTGGCCGCGAACATCGCCTACATCGAACAGGTGCTGGGCAAGAGCATCCGCAAGTATTTCGTGAACGATTTCTACAACGACCACGTGAAGATGTACTCGAATCGTCCGATCTACTGGCAGTATTCCAGCCAAACCAACAACAAAGGCTCATTCAAGGCGCTCGTGTATCTGCATCGGTATACGCCAAAAACCACGAACGTGGTGCTCAACTATCTGCGTGACTACACTAGCAAAATCGCCGACATCGCCGATGGTTTGGAGCGTTCCGACCGTACCGCGGACCAGAAGCAGGCCGCCAAACTGCACAAGGCCGTTCTTGAATGCAAGGACTATGAGGATCAGACCCTGTACCCGCTGGCTACCCGTAATCTGGAAATCGATTTGGACGACGGTGTGCTGGTGAACTACCTGCGCATGGGCAAGGCCCTGCGTTCCATCCCCGCTATCGAGAAGAAGCGCAAAGAAGTCTCCACCTGGACCTGGCCCGTTCATCCGTTGGGCAAGGAGTAGTTGTCAGCTTATGTGGATCACGGCAGATGTAAATATTCCTCAACAGTTACTCGACGCCGCCGCGAAGGATGAAGTGGTTTTCTTTGTCGGCGCGGGAGTTTCATTTAATCCTCCCTCCAATCTGCCTTCTTATGAGCAGTTAGCCACAAAGCTTGCTGAAGAGGCAGATGAGCCTCTCCCTCATAATGGTGAGCAGTTGGATCGTTTTATTGGGATGCTGCCTGATAATTTTAATGCTCATAAGCGAACTAAAGATCTCATGCGTGGTGATAATATTCATTGCAATTCCACGCACGAAGCTATCGTCAGACTCGTTAGTAGCGTAAAAACTCCGCGCATTGTGACAACAAATTATGATCTTCTCCTTGAGGAAGCTGCGCAAAAGCAGAATTGTGATTTAGGCAGAAGCTATTATGGACCGGCTGTCCCCATCGGCAGCGATTTCTCAGGATTGTTGTACTTGCATGGTTCAGTGGATAGCCCTGATCGCGAAATAGTCCTTGACGATAGGGATTTTGCTCGGGCTTACCTTTCAGAGGGCTGGGCGACACGTTTTCTACTTAAGCTATTTGAGACATACACGGTTGTATTCATTGGCTACAGCTTTGGCGATGTCATTATGCGATATCTTGCATTGGGCATTTCGTCCCACGCCAGACCTCGGTACATTTTCCTCTCTGAAGAGGATATGAACGGAAGAGATAATGAATGGCAACACAATGGAATTACTCCGATTGCCTATCCTTCAGCTAATAAGCATTGTGCGTTAGTCAGGGCAATTAATGCTTGGGCTGATCACATGTCCTTGGATTACAATGCTTACGAAAAACGTTTACCAGGCATTATCGAAAATGGTGTTCCGAAAGATGCTGTTGATCTTGACTATGCCAGCGCTGCTTTATCTACAGCCGAGGGCGCGCAATGTTTTGTCGACATTATTGAAAGAAAAGAAGGTCAAGAAGAGACGGTCAAATCGAAGATAAAGAGGGAATGGCTATCTTGGCTGATGAGTTCGGACGCGCTCCGGGAAGTTTTCACAGAAAGAGGCCCAAAGACTCAGAATGAGAAGATTCTGCTGGATTGGTTCCTTGTCGATTTTGTGCAAAAGCCGGAAGAACGGGATTTTGTGCTGTATGTGCTTTGCAAGTTGCAATCATCAATGTCTGATTGGTTATTTGAGCAATTGCATGAATGTGTCAGTTATTGCATCAGCCATCGGGATAGACGGGATTTAATTCCGGTCTTTACGGTTTTAATGACTTCCATGCAGGGCCACTCCGCTCCAAGTGTTCTTGATGAATTTATTGAGCCATCATTACTTTACAATTCAGATATATCGCCTCAAATATTATCTCTCATTATTCGCCCATATTTAAAACTGACCGCGCCTTTCCGGGGGAACGGCATAAGGCCTAGAGCTGAGATTGCATGGCCATATGACAGGATAGAAGAGATTGATAATCATTTGAGCTTCGACATGAAGAAGATGGCATTGCTTGCTGAATCCAGCTTACAAAGAGCTAGTGCTCTATTACAAGCTTATCAAGGTGAAAATGAATACTCTTGTTTAAGTAGGCCATCGATAGAGCCTAGCGATCAGAATTTATATGTGTCTGATTTGCAATCTATGTTTGTCGACATTCTTCGTGATTATGCGCATGGTCATAAAGATCAACAGGATAGTCTGATATATCGGTGGTGGAATAGTGAGTCTGCGCTTCTTAAACGTTTAGCGATTAATACTATTGCTTTTTCGGATTGGGATGCGAACCGTAAAATCACTTGGATTCTCGAACATGATTATTTATTTGACTTGGATGCCCATCATGAAGTCTATATGGTTCTTAAAGAAGCTGCTCCGAGCATGGGAGAGAATTCGAAGAAAAACATACTAGAATATCTGAGGAATAAACTTGATTCCCTCAAGGAAACATATTCTGATGAACGAACGGCGCTTTATGAGCAGTTTGATGTTCTTCAATGGCTTCTTAAGCATATGAATGGTGGAATGGGGAATTGGCCTGAGGCTCAGAAGTGGAAGAATGAGCTTGCTCGGAAATATAATTTTTTGCCGCGAGAGCATGCAGATTTCCATATTTATTCTGAAGGAGTTTGCAGTGTAACTACTGGAATTACTGATGAGCAATTTATTGATATTTTGGAGAATCGTCCGTCTGTTCTCGAAGAAAAAATGTTTGGTAACCAAGATAAAACGGTTAAATTTGATTCTTTGAGTATTAATAATCAAATCTCTGAAGTTGTTTCGCATAATCCTCGGGTGGGATTTACTCTTTGGGAACTTGTCAATCGGCATAAAGAAAGTGACGCAGTTCAATATAGTTGCTCAATCATTCGTGGGTGGGGTGAGGCATCCCTGGATGATGAACAAATATTGGTTCTTGATTTATTGAAGAAGCTATTGCCGAAGATGGGGCAAGATGAAGTAAGCGCAGTGTCGTTTTTCCTGAATAGACAGATTGATGGGGAAAAGACTACGATTACCGCGAAAACTTTACAGATAATGAGTGATATCGCGTTGCAAATTTGGGAACGATGTAGCTCGACATTCAGCGCAAGTAAAGATCAGCAATGGCAGAACGATCCAGTTACATATTCCTTGAATTGTTGGCCTGGTAAACTCGCTTATTTCTGGATGGGCAGAATCCGTTGGAGATATAGGCAAGAAGCTGATTCTTGGAATGGTCTTGATGATCTCGAAAAGAAGATGGTTCGTCGTTTTGTAGATGATGAAGGTGACTTCTCCCCGCTTGTTTGGACAGCATTGCTTACAAATATCAATATGCTTCATTCGCTTGATCGGGAAAATACAGAGAGCTGGTTGCCTGATTTAATGAAAAAAGCGGGCACGAAGTTTATTTGGAATGTGATGCTCCCGAATCCGATTCTTAATATTCGACTTATTGACATAGCTTTTTATGAGAGCTGTCTTGATGAGTTTAAATATCTGTCTCATTTGGATGATTATAAGAAACAAAGCTTTCTCTTACAGGTATTTTGGATAGTTACTTATGCTGGATTGGAAGATAAACGGAGAGCGAAACTTTTGTCTAAAGTCGTGACAGCTGGGAATGGCATTTATGCTCCTTTGTTCATGGACCGGATTGTGTGGGCTTTCAAATTCCGGCTTGATTCCAAAAGCAAGAATATGGTGTGGGATTTATGGCTCCATCGATTTATTGAAGATCGTCATGCCGGCAAAGGACGGAACTGGAGTGAAAAAGAGCGAATTGCTTTTGCTGAACTAATTCCTCTGTTGGATGAGCATCTTAAAGAAGGAATGAAGTATCTTTCTGATAATTTCCCAAGAATTATGGGGCGGGATTTTATCAACCTTATTATGCTTAAAAATATTGATGATATTCCGCAGGAATGTGCGGAGGCATTTATTGAGTTTTATACGTGTTTATTTAAGCAACCTGATATTCCTTATGTATGGCGAGTAGAAGAATTATTGCAGAATCTAATCGATAAGTTTGGAATTGGTAAAGTTAGTCCATTGGTGTCTTTAGCAAGGCAGAAGCGTATCATCTCAGATACTTGGAGTCCTTCTTTCAAAGGAGGAGCTGCGTAATGGTGACGAAGAAGGTGAGATATGGGTATTAAAACACTGTTGTGCGGCGAATCCAAGAATGTGGAGTACAAGCTCACGCCTCCCTCTAGGAGCATCAACTACACCAAAACCGCGGTGGCGTTTGCCAATGGACAAGGCGGATGTTTGGTGTTCGGCGTCGAAGATCAAACGCTCCGTGTGGTTGGTATTGCCGAAGACAAGGTGTTCACGGTAATGGACTCCATTTCGGACGCCATCGTCAATAGCTGCGAGCCACTGATTATTCCCGACATCACCATGCATGATGTGAACGGCAAAACGGTTATCGTGGCTGAGATCGCTCCCGGCTTGCAGCGTCCGTACCATATCAAGTCGCTCGGCCAGGAACAAGGAACGTTCGTCCGCGTAGCTGGCACCACGCGTCAAGCCGATCAGCCCACTATCCGGGAGCTGACCATCGAAGGCAGCAACCGGAGCTTTGATCAGGTACAGTGCCTTGGACTGTCCGTAACGGAAGAAGACGTTGAAGCATTGTGCGCAAGTCTGACGAAAACCGCGAAAGATAATGCCGAAGACCCCTCGAAAGTCAAAACGGTTACGGAGAAACAGTTGCTGCAATGGGGCGTGCTGGCGGAACAAGACGGGCAATTGGTGCCCACCAACGCCTATGCGATTCTGACTGGTAATGAGGCCGTCCGGTCTGTGGTGCAATGCGGCGTGTTCAAGGGAACCACCAAAGCTGTGTTTGTGGATCGACGTGAGTTCGTCGGCACTCCGCAGGAGCTTATCGAAGAGTCCTACCAGTATGTGTTGCGCAACATCCATATGGGTGCCAGATTCAAGGGCGTGTACCGGCAGGATGTGTACGAGATTCCACCGGACGCCGTTCGAGAGCTGATTGTCAACGCGATAGTGCATCGCAGCTATATCGACCATTCAAGCATTCAGATCGCGATCTACGATAATCGATTGGAGATCACTTCGCCCGGGCGCTTGCCAATGGGGCAGACCATTGAACGCATGAAGCAGGGCTATTCGAAAATCCGCAACGAGGCATTGGCCTCTGCCTTTGAGTACATGGGTTACATTGAGCATTGGGGGAGCGGCATCCTGCGTGTGATGCAGGAGGTGCGCGATGCCGGATTGCCGGAACCGGAATTCTTTGGCGGCGATATGGATCTGCGCATCAACATTTATCGCAATGGCTCAGAGACAGGTTCTGATGACGGGATTGTGACGGGATTACGACGGGATTCGCTTTCTGATGACGGGATTGTGGAAGGAGCAACTTCAAAAACGAGTGCTGCTCCGAATGCCGCCATTGCAGTGGTTCCATCCCAGAAAGAGCGTATTCTTGATGCGCTGCGTAAGAATGCGAGCATTTCTATCTCTGACGCCATACGGATACTGGGCGTGCAGGAAAGGCAGGCTCAACGAATATTGAAGAGTCTGGTAGAGGAAGGCAGTGCAGTGAAAATTGGTGCTGCCCGCGCCACTCGATACGCTGAAGCGAAGAAAAGGACGGAACTGCATGAGTGAGAATAGCCAAGTAACAAGACTGCTCGCCAGACGTTTCAGCCAGCCAGGCGAGCGTGGGCGCATCGTGTTCTGGCGTGATGACAAGAAACAGTACGCGGATGTTGTGGAAACGTTGGTGGGGGAGCGCACCACTGATGAGATACTGCGTGAGGTTGAACTCATCACCCCGGAAATCGGTGATGAGAACGACAGGCGGTACATTCCGTTCACCGTGCGCTATCGCATGTTCCACGAGCAGCCGAATCAAAAATTCCTCGTATATCTGACGGAGCCGGACCTGGCGGTTCAAGACAACTGGCTGTTGGATTTGGAACTGGCATACGGCCCCACGTTCACCATGGACAAACTCGTCGTGACGCTCACGGAAACACTGCCGGAAGCTTCCGCCGACACCCGAAACGAGTGGTTGGAAGTGATGAAGCGTGCGCCGAAGTTCTTCGACAGCGAAGAACGCGCCAAGTGCTTCGCGAAACGTCTTAACGCACATGACGACGCTACCGATTTCCAAGCGAAGATGATCGCCACGCTGCTGCAACTGAAAGATGATCGGCACAGCATGCAAGACATCTGGGCTGAGCTACTTACGCAATATTCGCAGGGTGACGATTCCGGTATCACCGTGATCGAACGCATGGGATTAAGCACGTTCCATTGGACTGGAACACGGCGCATTTATCGTTTTGACGTGGATACTGATGCCGGCAGCGAGCCGACAGTGAAGGACTTCGTGCTATGGCTGTTCCAGCTCGCATGGAACGGATTCTCCGATGGAAAGAACGCCGTCTCCACTTATGCGAACATTATTCGCGACTGGGACGACTGGTATAAGAACATCGACATGCGCATGGTACTGCAGAATCTTTCCGAGAACGCCGTGGAGGAACTGCACCTGTCCACTCGAATCGCCGACATGAGCGTAGAAGAGCTTGCCGACCGCGACCTGTTCCGCGACGCGGACGAGATGATCGTCAACAAGCTGTTCGAACGGTTGGGCTCGCAATCCATTACGGACAACCAGGTGCAACGAATCATCAACGGGCGCAAGCAAAAGCTCTGGTATGCAGAATATACCGACCAATATGAGTGCATTGCCGCAGCAAGCAGGCTTCGCGCCGTGTTGACTGAATGCAGCGGACTCATTAGCACCATCAGCTCGCCGGAACAAGGGATGAAGCTGTATGCTGAAAAGCTATACAAGGCCGACGGCGCATACAGAAGATATGTGCTCGCATGGCATCGCGCCAACCCGGATGCGGTGAGCGTGGACGATGATCTGCAAAGCGCCTACGAGGCATATCAGCAGGATTTGGGCCAGGCATGGCAAAAACAAGTCGATACGCTTAGCCAATGGAAGTTCATAGACATGGACGCGCAAACCAATTTCTATGAACGTGAAATCGCGCCGACCTTGAAGGCCGGCAGAAAAATCGCCGTGATCATTTCCGATGCGCTACGTTACGAGGTTGCGCAGGAACTGTCCGAACGCATCGACAGGGAAAGCCGTTTCAGTACGAAACTGAGCATGCAATACAGCGTTCTGCCATCCTATACACAACTTGGCATGGCGGCATTACTGCCGCACGGCTCGCTCGAATTCGACAGCAAAGACCGTTTATATGTTCTAGCGGATGGACGCAGCACCAAAGGAATCGAAGCGCGTGATGCCATTCTTTCGGCCGTAGGCGGCAAAGCGATTAGATATGACGATTTGACAAAGCTGAAAGTCAGCGAAATCAAAGAACTATATAAATCCTGCAACGTGCTGTATGTGTATCACAACCATATCGACGCCACCGGTGATACGGAGAAAACGGAATCGGAAACAGTGGACGCATGCGAGAAGACGTTCAAGGAACTGGGCGAAGTAGTCAAAAAACTTGCCAGCGGCAACGTCCATAACATGATCATCACTGCGGACCACGGATTCCTCTATCAGGACCGAGATCTGGACAGTACAGAATGGCTGAGCGAACAGCCCAAGGGCGATGCGGTATGGGTGAGAAAGCGGCGATTCTCCATCGGATCCAATCTTGCTCCGGGTCGTGCGTTCGTGACATTCAATGCCGCGCAGATAGGAATGGACGATGCTCGGAATGAAGGCATAAGCATTCAAGTGCCGAACTCCATCATGCGCTTGCGCATGCAGGGCGCCGGTGTGAAGTATGTGCATGGAGGAGCAGCATTGCAGGAAATCGTCGTTCCTGTGTTGCATGTCAGTAAGGGGCGTTCCGCGGCCGACGATGTGAGGCCTGTGGAATTCACTATTCTGCAACGAACCGACAGGCTTTCCAGCAGACAGTTGACTGTGGAATTCTTCCAGAACGAGCCCGTTGGAGGAAAAATCCGCGCACGTACCGTATTGGCCGGATTGTGGGGGCGCGATACGGCAGGCAATGATGTACTCATCTCCAATGAGACACCGGTCGCCTTCGATCTGCTCGGGCAGGAGAAAAGCGAACGCCATGTGACGGCTACGCTCATGCTGACCAGTGACGCGGAACGATTCAATGGAACGAATATCGAACTGCGCCTGCGTGAGAAGACAGATGGGTCAAATGTGCTGGTCATGCTTGACCAGAAGGCACGATACTTCTTCAAACAGGGCGTGGTGGCCGACGATGCCGGATTCTTCGACTGAATTGGATGAGCACAGAGGAAAGCGACCGTAAGGGGTAACACAATGAATGAGCAGGGTATGAGCCAGAACGGTTGGATTGAAAGTCCTGAACACAACGCGGATGGGAATTCCCTGACCGCGTTGGACGCTAAGATCACTGATATGTTCCCCGGGGTCACCGTCCGCAAGGATCTGGTGAACAAGGTCAAGGGCAATGCACTGGTGCCCGCGTATGTGCTCGAGTTCCTGCTCAGCGCATATGCCACGAACACCGACCAAGCCAGTATCGAGTCGGGTGTGGATCGAGTGCGTGCCATTCTTGCAAACAACTATGTGCATCGCGAGGAAGCCAATCTTATCCAGTCGAAAATCCGCGAGAAAGGGAGCCATAGGATTATCGACCGTGTGCAGGTGGCGCTCAATGACAAAACCGACCTGTATGAGGCAACGTTCTCCAATCTCGGCATCAGCCAGGTCATTGTCGATCCAAGCCTTGTAAAGGCCTATCCGAAACTGCTGGTGACAGGCATCTGGTGCATGTGCCAGATCGGTTACGCATATTCCGGCGACCCGCGCGAAGTACCATGGCAGTTGCTGCAGCTCAAGCCTGTGCAGATGTCGCGTGATGATCGCGAAAACTACATGCAGCAACGTTCGCAATTCACCGATAGCGAATGGATCGATCTGCTGATGCAATCCATTGGGTTCAATCCCGATCTATTCTCCGACCGGGCGAAACTGCTGCATCTGGTACGCATGGTGCCGTTTGTGGAACGAAACTACAATCTGGTCGAACTCGGGCCGAAAGGCACCGGCAAATCGCACATCTACTCGGAATTCTCACCGCACGGCATGCTCATATCCGGCGGGGAAGTGACAGTGGCCAAACTGTTCGTGAACAATTCCAACGGACACTTGGGGCTTGTGGGCTATTGGGACACGGTGGCGTTCGACGAGTTCGCAGGCAAGGCCAAGAAGGCCGGCCGGGACTTGGTGGACATCATGAAGAACTACATGGCCAACAAGTCGTTCTCCCGTGGCGTCGAGACGTTCCAAGGCGAGGCGAGCATGGCGTTCGTAGGCAACACCTCGCATAACGTGCCGTACATGCTGAAAAACTCCGACCTGTTCGAGGAACTGCCGAAACAGTATCACGATCCGGCATTCCTGGATCGTATTCACTTCTATCTGCCGGGTTGGGAGTTCGAACAGATCCGTTCCGAGATGTTCACCAGCGGATTCGGTTTCGTTGTCGACTATCTGGCGGAGATTCTGCACAACCTGCGCGATGCCGATTACAGCGACCGGTTCGAAAAGTATTTCGAACTGTCTTCCACACTGTCCACGCGAGATAAGGACGGCATCAAAAAGACGTTCTCCGGATTGATGAAGCTTATTTACCCGGACGGCAATGCTTCTCCTGAACAGATGGAACCGTTGCTGCGTTGCGCCATCGAGGGCCGTAAGCGCGTCAAGGACCAGCTGTGCCGCATCGACTCCACCATGGAGGAGGTCGAGTTTACCTACAAGCGTGTGAGCGACGGTGAAGTAGTCGCCGTGCAGACGTTGGAAGAGCTCGACTACCCGCAGCTGTATTGGCGTGGGCGTGTAGCTGAGAATTCGGAAGATAAGGGCGAGGCGGAAGCGCCTGTTGCCGATGATGCCGTGGCAATTGCGGGTAGCGAGGGAGGAGCTGGTGCCTCTGAGAATGCCGATGCCTTGCCCGTAGCGCGGCATCAAGAAGCGGTGATGTTGACGCCGGTCGAGCGTCTTGCAGCAAAGGCCGATGGAAAGCAGCGGGAACTGGTCGAGAATCAACGTGGAATCACGTATTTCGGATTATTCGGCCCCTACTTGGCCGGGGCAAAGAAAATCGTTGTAGAGGATGCGTATGTGCGTAAGCCGTACCAGCTGCGTAATCTGGCTGAGTTCTTGGAGATGCTGCTGAGATGCAAAAATCCCGATGAGGATGTAGCCGTTCATCTGGTGACTGGGCATAATGAGCCTGGATTCGTGGAGGCGCAGCTAAATGGTTTGAACGAATTGGCATCGACGTTCGCACAGCTGGGCGTGAACCTCACATACGAATTCAGAGACACTTTGCACGACCGTTCCATTACCGCGGATACCGGCTGGGAAATTCTTCCCGGTCGTGGTCTTGACATCTTCCAGAAATTCGTTGACGGCGATTGGCTTAACCCGCTGTTGCGCCATCAGCAGCTCCGCCGCGTTAAGGAATGCAAGGTCACGTATCAGCGGGTCAGCGAGAAGTGAGGCAAAAAATGAATGTCCAATGTCCAGCTTGCGGAACGTATGTGGCAGAGACCGCGACCATGTGTCCGTATTGCGGTTTTCGCGGTGATGATCCGAGCCTGCCAATATACAAGCAGGGGGAGTATCGTCCTGTGCCAATTGTGCCTTGCGAAATCGTGATGGATGATGGCCGGCGTGGCGAGATTTGGTTGTCTGACGAAGACAGCAAGAATCTGTTTCGGCATTTGACTAATTGGAAATGGCTTTCAACCATGCTTCCGGCTCTGGCGGAAACATTAGAAAGTATGTTTGGCGGAACTGTGCATTTGGAAGCCAAGCTTCCGGAACATATCATGCGCATGATTGAAGAGGGCAAACTCCATTTCGCCACGGATAAAAACGGTGAGATTCTCGCTGAAGTGTTCGATGAACGCAATAAAATCTTCAAACAAGTGCGTTTGGAGAAAGTCGTCAGAAATGATACGTTATTGCCGGCTATGCAGCATCTTGAAACACAGGCTGCCCTTTGCTTGGTAATGGAAAAAATCGATGAAGTCGGCCGAGCTGTGCAACAGCTCGGTGAGGAAATGCAGCAGGATCGTTTGGCCCGTGTCGATGCCGCGTTTGATATGTTCCAGCAAGCGTGTCGTATCGAGAGCAGTCGGGAACGTAATGAGTATGTACGTGAAGCGTTGAACGAGGCCACGCGCGCGAAGGCTTTGCTGGTGCGTAATTTTGCGCAGCAGCAGCGGCTGGTGAAGCAGGGTAGCAAGAAATCGGATGCTGCATTAAGGGCAATGCAGGATTATGTGGCGATTGTGAATGCAGTGAACGTGCAGATGCAAACGCATATGGCATTGGGACAACAGGACGTGGCCGCGTATTGCCTTCAGGATCTTAATAAGTTCATTAAGAACTATGATCTCGATAAGCGCAATACGATGCTCAACCTTGTAGGCAGCGTGAAGAGCAAGAACAGGGGCAGTAATCAGGGAAAGTTTATTGATGGTTCTTTGCAGGTTGCAGCGAACATTGAAAGCGTGGTGAAGGCTCTCGACGCGGGCGAAGTAATCTCTCCGAAGCTCATTACCGAGAATGATGGGAACGGGAATGATTCTAACGATGAGGAGAAGCAGCATGATGAAGAAAACTGAGGATGCTGAAAAAGTTGCTGATGAAATTGCACGTGTTGACGAAGAAAATCCTGCGTCGAAAAAACGCTCTTGCATCAAGTGCAAGATAGAACTGGCTTCCGACAACAAGCTGCCGTTCTGTCCAGCTTGCTGGGAGGAAATTACCGGTTACGTGAAAACGGCCGGAATCGCTGCGGGAACCTTGATGGTCGCTTTGATAAGAAAGTATGGTCCCAAAGTCGGCAAGGCGGTCTTCATGGCGATCAAGGCAACATTAAAGAAGTAATCATCTACGCTTTAACTGAGATGCCATAGAGACGCATTGCCTGCGGTGTCACGTGGCTGTTGTTCTCATTTCATGGGAAATGAGGGTGAAAAATCAATGTTTCGAGAGGTGGCACCATGGACGCTGGCAAGAAAATTCTGTTGGACTTATTGACCGGTTCGCTTCGGTTTGCAGTGCCGGTGTATCAGCGCAGATATTCATGGGGTGAGACGCAGTGCCGGCAATTATGGGCCGACATCGTAACGGCCGGCCGGCACCCTGAGAGAACGCATTTCACCGGATCGATCGTATGGATGCAGGAAGGCGGCATCGGCCCGGATGGTGTCAGCCGGTGTCTGCTCATCGACGGCCAGCAGCGTCTCACCTCGGTGACCCTGCTGCTTATCGCACTGGCCGAATATGCTCGAGACCGCCCTGAAAACCTGCGATTCTCCGCAGACATGCTCATCGACCGTGGCTATCTTGTCGACAAGTATGCAGTCGGCGAAGGCCGCTACAAGCTGACGCTTTCTGTCGACGATAGGGAAGTGCTGTACAGCATGTGCGACCATGTGGTCGCCACTGATCGGCCGAACCATGCCAATACGGGTTCCCGGCTGGAAGCAAATCTTGATTTGTTCCGTTCGCTGGTCGCCGCAATCGATGATGCGAACGTGGTGTGGAACGGTCTGCAGCGTCTCGAAGTCGTGTCTGTCACCTTGGACCAAGATCGTGACGAACCGCAACTGGTATTCGAATCAATGAATTCCACCGGGCTTGATCTGGAGACTTCCGACCTGGTACGCAACTATATGCTCATGGGGTGCTCCATGGCCGAGCAGAAAACCTTATACGAAGACTATTGGCTGCCCATGGAACGTGTTCTCGGCAACCTCCCATTCGATGCGTTCCTGCACGACTGGATGGTCGTTACATTGAAAAAGCCCGTGCTCAAAGGCCGCGTCATGTACGCGGAATTCAAACGTTTCGCGGCCGACAGTTCCTTGCTGCGCATGGAACGCACGCGTAATCTTCTGGTGAACATGCTGGAATACGTCAAATACTATGCCGCTATCAAAGGCGTTGCCGCCGCTGGCAGCGGCGATATGAACGTGGACCGCCGTCTCGAATCAATTCAAAAACTGGGCAGCACGGTTACGGACCCGTTGGTTATGTACATGTTCGCGGCATGGAAGCGTGATCGCGTAAGTTGTGATGGACTGCTGCGCATGCTTGCGGATCTTGAGTCGTACCTGTTCCGCAGAATGATCTGCTCGGTATCCAGCAACGGATTGAACAAGCTCGTTCCGTCGCTGATCGTCAGACTTGATTCGGCTGAAGATGATTTGGCCGAAACCTTCGCCGCACTACTCATCACCGAGACCGCCAAAGCTACACGCATGCCTACGGACAGTGAATTCAGACAGGCGTTGCTCGGCGAGAACCTGTACCGGCCGGCCTGGCGATGCAAGTATCTGCTTGCCGGCTTGGAGAACTATAACCACCCCAAGGATCCGCGGTCCTTCAGCGAATACACCATCGAACACATCATGCCGCAGAACGCCATGGCGCACGCCGAATGGTGCAATATGCTCGCAAACCTCGACCGATTCCCGCTATTGGTGAACAGTCTGGGTAATCTGACACTGACCGCATACAATTCGGAGCTTTCCGACGGAACGTTCGAACAGAAGAAGAACCGTGCGGTCGGCGGATACGATAGCGAATACCTATCCATTTCCGCGGAACTGCACGATGCTTCGCAATGGGACGAACAGGCGATCGCGCAGCGAGGCACCCGACTTGCCGATCTCGCATTGCAGGTGTGGGCACGCCCCACAGCGGGGAATGAGGTTATGCAGACTCTGCGCAATCGGAACGTGAACCAGGGGGAACGCGAACAGAATGCCGTTGATTTCGCTGATTTGTGCAAACGCGGAGTCCTCGCGGCCGGAGATGTGCTGGAAAGCCGATACGCTGGCGTAACCGTCACGGCTACCGTAACCGAAGACCATCGCATCCGCTTGGCCAACGGCGAGATATTCGACAGTCCATCCGGCGCGTTTCGCCGTGCCAGAATGCTCGAAACCGGCGAGGACAAGCAAGTCAACGGGTGGACAGTGTGGAAAGTCGCGGACGGCAGAACTTTGAACGAATTGCGGTAAGTCGGCAGTAATATCTCGCTGCGGCGTAGTTTCTGGAATGGGTTGTACGAATATGCCGCAACACGGGCTGATTTTGTCGACGTGTATGGCGATCCATCCGGCCGCAAGACAAACAGCGACACATGGACAAGTTTCGGCGTGGGTTCGGAAATCTGCCACCCAGATGGGACGCTGAATATCCGTGGCGGCTATATTACGTCGACCTGTACTTCACCGACACGTTCCAGTACGCGAAGCTCTACACCATGAGGGATTCCGTTGAACGGATACTGGCAAATCTGGGCGAGGTGGTGTGGGACGAGTCGGAAGCCGACAAGAAAAACCGGCATCTTTGGGTACGGCATGATGTGGATTTCTCCGGCGATATGACGGACGCCTACCAATGGATGACAGACGGACTGCTCGCCATGCGCAATGTGTATGAGCTGCTCGGCTGATGTTTTGACCGTTTCGGAAGCCGTATGCCGAACGCTTTATAGAATGAACGTAGTCATCCGAAAAGAGGCCGCCATGAAATATGGGATGAGAAAACCTAACTGGAACATCTACGACGCCGAAACGAACGACATGGCCACGAAAATCCACAACAACCAATGCGTGGTGAACTGACGGAAACGATTGTAGCCGGCGCCGCCTAGCATGCAATATGGGAAACGACGCCGGCCACAACGACCGGCCAAGACGTACGGAACACACGAAAAGGCGAATCAAACACAGCATGGGCAAGAACGGCACGCAACCAACAACGAAAAACGTCACACCGGCGGTCACTCCATGGGGTAAGAACCGCGTGAAGAACACCGAAACCGGCAAGCACGTGCTCATCATGCCGGGCATTGGATACACCGTAGACCGACCGCTGCTGTACTGGGCAGCGCAGGCGCTTGCGGCCAACGGATGGTTCGTGGACCGGCTCGACCTGAAACTGACGGAAAGCGTCGAGTTTCCGGAAATGATCGCCTGCATGGAACGCGTGGTCGACGAATGGCGCAAGGCGGCGCTCGAACATGCTGCCGAATCGGGTGAGGAGCCGCATTTGCTGGTCGTCACCAAATCGCTCTCCACACTCTCATATCCGCATTCCGCAAAACTAGGATTGCGCGTGGTGCTGCTCACCCCGGTACTCAATCCGCCGCCATTCGACAGGCACAAGTCGGTCATTCCCGCGCCGCTGCCGGGAACTGCCGGCAGCCCGATGCCGCTAATCTGCGCAGGTGACGCCGACCCATACTACGATGACGCCAAAGCGCATCTACTCACCGACCATGTGCGCACGTATGCTGGTGCCAATCATTCCATCGAAGTTCCGGACGATTGGCAGACGTCGCTCGACTACCTGAAACAGGTCACACAGACCATCGTCGACTACGCCGGCTGAAAAGAACGGGACGGAATATGCGCATCGTATTGCAGAAGGTCAGTGAAGGATCCGTCGACGTGGTCGACGAGACAAGCGGAGAAGTCGACACCACATTCGAACCACAGCATATAGGCATCGGCTATGTGCTGCTTGTCGGAGTGGAAGACACGGACGGAGCGAAACAAATCGACTGGCTCGCCCGCAAAATCGCCAACCTGCGCGTCTTCGAAGACGAGAACGGCAAAATGAACCGTTCCATCCACGACGTGAACGGCAGTGTGCTGTCCATCTCCCAATTCACGCTATACGCGGACGTGCGCAAAGGCAACCGCCCAAGCTTCGTGAAAGTCGGAGCGCCCGCGCACGCCGAACAGACATGGCACGGATTCAACGACGCCCTGCGCGCACAAGGACTCGAAGTAAAAGAAGGACGATTCGGCTCCCACATGCGCGTGCGGCTCGCCAACGACGGTCCGGTCACCATCATCCTTGACACCGACGAACTCGGCGTCTGACCCAGAACCCAACGTGAAACCCTATATCCGACGATTGCCATAGGGTAAAACGCATGGGAATATGGAACGACCGCAAACTGATCGTCAACTGCCTGCCGTTGACCGAATCCGAACGTGCGCAATTCATACGTGCCGCAAAAGACATACCACAGGAATTCGTCGGCGATTCGACCCAACGGGGAAGCATGAGCTGGACCGCCGCAGTACCGGAGGAACTCAAAGCCAAAGCCACCGCGGTCATCGGCAACATCGCGCCCGAGGAATGCGCGCAATGCCCCAAACTCGAATGGCTTCAAACTTGGAGTGCCGGCGTCGACAAATACCAGCACCCCGGCATCCTACAGCCCGGATCCATGCTCACCAACGCCACCGGAGCCTACGGACAAAGCGTCTCCGAACACATGTTCGCCATGATGTGGGCCATCATGAAGAACCTGCACATCTACGCGGCAAGCAACCCGAACGCCATGTGGCAGGACGCTGGCCGCGCCATCAGCCCCAACGGAAAAACGGCGCTCGTCATCGGAACCGGCGACATCGGATCACACTTCGCACGATTCTGCAAAAACGTCGGAATGACAACCATCGGCATTCGCCGTAATCCCGCCGTCGAAGCGCCGGGCGTCGATCATATGGTCGGTTTCGATTCCCTTGACGACGTGCTGCAATATGCCGATGTGATCGCCATGAGCGTGCCATCCACTCCGGCAACGCGCCATCTGCTCAATGCGGAACGCATCGCATCTCTCAAACCTGACTCCATCATCATCAACGCGGGCCGCGGCAACGCCATTGAAAGCCAAGCGCTTGCCGACGCGCTCGCAGAAGGACGAATCCGTGGCGCCGCGCTCGACGTGACCGAACCGGAGCCGCTGCCGGGAGCCGAAATGCCTCATCACACCACATGTGGCGGGAGGCAACCATCTTGAGATCACCGAGCGCCGCATCATCGCCATCGCATTGGGCAATGTACGCTGCTACGCCAACGGTCAGTCGCTTGACAATCGCATGCCTCTTAAAGGCTGACGGTCACGCGTGCGGGAAGATCCGCATGATGGCAGTCGATGGCAGTCGGAAAGAAAGGAAAGGGTATGACATTGAACAAATGGCGTCGTGCGACGGAATGGTTCATGACGGCATTGGCATTGGTGTTCCTGTTCGCGTATTCGTGGGAAGTGCTGGCGAGGACGCATATCCTGTTGTGCGAAATGGTGATCAATATCATCTGGATGGCGTTCATCGTCGACTGCGTCGTTTCGATCCTGCTGGCGAAAGACAAAAAAACCTGGTTCAAAGACAATCTGCTGATGCTGGTGTCCATCGCATTGCCCGTCTTCAGGCCGTTGAGACTGCTGCGTCTGGTGGCAGTGCTCAACGTGCTCAATCGTACCGGTGGCATGGCGGTGCGTGGGCGCATCACACTGTACACATGCTGCAGCGTGACACTACTGATGTATATCGGCGCCCTTGCCGAATTGGATGTGGAACGTGGGGTTCCAGGCGCTTCCATCACCGATTTCGGCGAGGCGATATGGTGGTCGTTCGTGACCGTCACCACAGTCGGCTATGGCGATTTGTCTCCGGTGACATGGCAGGGAAGATGCATCGCCATCGGGTTGATGATAACCGGCGTTGCCCTGATTGGCATCGTCACCGCGACACTGGCTTCATGGATAGTCGATCGTGTTCGTGACGAGACCGACAAGCGTGCGGATGAGGCGGAATCGGAAACGGAACAGTTGCGCCACAACGTGCGGGAACTGACAGACACCGTCAACCAGCTGCGCGATGATATCGCGCAGCTGCGCAGGTTATAGCGGTTCTCATGCCCGCACCGCGGAAATACGGAAAATGCTGAGGCATAGGAAAAGCGCCGGATGAATAACCCGGCGCTTTTCCTATGCCTCACCGTCATACGCCTTACAACCGGAAAGGCGGAGACGCTGCATTGGATTTATTCGCAGGCGACTCCGTCATGGTCGCGGTCCAGTTGCGAACGGTAGCCCGGCTGGCCCTGGTAGATAG
>OGOH01001164.1_pt1 | contig 19196 bp, 20 predicted proteins | sample 1552571 | NCBI WGS metagenome assembly OGOH01 (sample SAMEA2580170, study PRJEB22360) | human gut metagenome | biome: human gut; feature: human-associated habitat; material: faeces | place: Denmark | collected 2008/2010
CCCCAGCTTTGCCGCTGCGGCCTTTTCTGCGTCCTTCTGGCCGCTTTCCTTGGCCACCAGAAACGCCCGTTTCTCGGCCCTGATCTTGCGCTCCTGGGCACGCTGCATCTGGGTCGCCTTGTACCGGAGGATTTCCTCACCATTGTACGATACCGTAGCAGCATTGATCGCCGCCAGCCGCTCAGGGGTGTAGCTGCGCACACTGGCGCCCTCCCAGAACATGCTCCAGTTGTGGGCGCAGTTGGCACCCATGAATCCGCGCACGTCGCCGTAGCCGATATCGGAGAGGGACAGATATCCGTGCCGCCCGCTGCGACTGACGATCTGTCCCTGCCACCAGCTATGGTTGGTCAGATCCTGTCCGCCGTCGCCGGTGCGGGCACCGACGTGGGCGTCCAGCTCCATCAGGTCGCACCCCAGCTCGTCGGCGTTGTGCCGGGTGATCTCCCCGGCGGTCTGGTTGACCCCGGTGCGGGTCGCCCGCAGCACCACCACATCCAGATTGTCCACGTGGCCGCTTGGGTAGGTGATAGCTCCGACACCCTTTGCCGCCAGCGCGTTCAATGCCCGGCGGGCGGCGTCATCGGAGCTGAATGCGCCACTGGTGGCGTCCATGTGCGCCATGTCTAGATACTGTGCCAGCTGCCGCTGCTGGGTCTCCAGCATGTTCTGGTTACCCATCACAGCGCGGGTCTGGGTCAGGTTGTACAGGGTGTTCATGGTGCGCCGATAGCCGCTCTCCAGAAGCTGCTGCGCCTCCTCGCTGTCGCCCAGCGGGGTCAGCGTGCGGCCTGCTGCGGCTGCGTCCAGCACGTCCTTGGTGTACGCCTGCTGCATTGCCCGGGCAAAGATAGCGGCTTCCTGTGGGCCGATCTCCTGCGCGATGGCGGCCATCTGCCGGAGCAGGTAATCCCGGCTCGCGCCCAGCGCCTGTGCCCGGAACATCTGCCACTCGGCGGTGGAGGTGATCTTGCCCGCTTTGATGATGCGGCGCACCATGTCCCGCAGGATGCGATCGTTCAGCTCCTCCCATGGGGCCGCCATCAGCCCGGCGTATGCGTTGACCTGCTCCGGGGTCAGCACGGCGTTACCTCGTGGTGCCCCTCATGCATCTTCACCTGAAAGCCCAGCAGCTCGGTGATGTGCTTCGCTTCATAGTATCGCTCCCAAAGTGCGGGGCTGCGCAGGACGCGGGCGTTGTCGTGCAGCCAGTCTAGCCGCTTTGCGGTGTGCTCCGTCCGCAGCTTTGTCTCTTTAGCCGTCGCCATTATCAAGCACTCCCTTCAAGATGTTGTTGCTTCCGTTCTCCTGCTGGATGGCCTGCACTGCCTGTGTAGCGGTCTTTTCATCCTCGCCAAAGAAGTGCTGCCGGTACTCTGCCTTGCTGCGCAAGCCCATGCTGACCTCCTGCTGCCACTGTGCCATTTCGGACAGCCGGTCGAGGATGATGCTGTCATCCCACTTGAACGAGATGCTCAACGTGCCTTTGCGGGGGGCGTCCGGGACGTGGTCGGCCCAGTAGTCCAGCGCGTCGATCAGACCGCGCAGGGCGTCCTCCAGCGCTGCTTGCAGGTCGGAGACGGTGCTGTACAGCTTCTGCTTGCTGCTGACGATCTCGGTGGCGGTCTTTTCTACGTCTGCCACCTGCGACAGAACGCCGAAGCTCAGTCCGGCGTGGCTCTCTACGTTGCGCAGATACTGGTTCAGACCAGACAGATAGCTGCCGTCCCGCAGGGCGGGGGAGAACACCTGATAAAACGGGGTGCTGTCGGTGATACCGGTGTTGACGTTGATGCCGTGGAACAGCCGTTCTCTGTGGTGCGGTGCCGTGCTGTCGATGGCTTCCGGCGGCACGCCGTACTGCTTCAGGGCTTCGGCCTTGGACAGCTTCTGCCCGGCAGCGGTAGGTTTGAGAAACTTCTCGTCGGTGTCCACGGCCAGCTCGCCGCCCTCGTACTCCCAGTCAAGCCTGGTATACTGCTCGTCGGCGTCGATGATCTGCCGCCGGGCAGGCTCGAACATGGCCGCGCCGAGGTCGCTGTCCGGGTCCACGGTGTTGATGATGGGTGTCACAAAATAGCCCACCGGCAGCTTCTCCAGCCCCGTCAGGTATGCCACGGGCTGGATCTCGTCCCACTCCGGGCGGATGCTCAGGTCCTCCGGGCTGCCGAGGCTGTCCTGCGTCGAGCTGCGGAACGCCAGATTGACCACCTTGATGCAGGGAAACTGCGTCGGTGCTGCGAGGTCGTAGTCCTCCAGCTGGTCCAGCTCTGCGTCCCGCAGGTCCTGCCTGCGCTCCAGAACGTGCATCCACTCCATGCGGTGGTAGCAGTTGTTGTCGTCCTGAATGGTATCAATAAACACGCCCTCGGTCAGGTTGCCCTCCACGTCGTGGGAGACGGGGAAATACCGGGATGCGTTGCAGAAGGAAATGCCCAGATTGCTGCCGCTCTGGTAGGGCTTCCAGATGCCGCTGCCCAGTGCCAGCGCCACGGTGAACACCCGCCGTCTGCGGGGCGAGAGCACCCGCTGCAGCTGGCTGTTGACCCAGTCGGCCCGGGGGCTGCCCTCCACTTGGGCCTCCAGCTCCAGGGTAGTCAGGCGGGCCAGCTCGGCGCAGATCAGCGCGGGCAGGTCCAGCGTGAGGGTCTCCGGGTTCTTGTCCAGCGGCAGACCGTTGATGGCTGCATCGTACCAGTCCTCGATAGCCCGCTGCATCTGGTCAGTGACAAGGGTCTTGCAGCCGATGATATTCTCAATATCTGCGTGGTTTATCATGCGTTTTGAACACCTCTCTTTTGCCAGACGGGCTCCATGGCGTAGCGTGTCATATCGATGCTATGGTTTGCTGCGTCAACGTACCCCGGCATCACGTCGCCGGTCTTTTTGTCGATGGCATACTCGTACTCGGAAAACTCCCGGGCCGTCCACGGACAGCGCTGGGGGTCAATAACGATCTTGGCGCGGCTTTGCAGCCATTTCATGCCGTCGGTGACGGATGTGCCGCCGTGGGCTGCGTACTTCCGGCAGCCCCGCAGCCGGTCAAAGCCCAGATCGCGCAGTGTAGCAATCGACCGGTTGGCTGCGCTGTCGCCGATGATCTCGTCGTGCAGGTGTCGGCGCAGGGCCTCGGCCAGCTGGGCATCGGTCTCTTTCTGGGCCCGGTGCTCCTCGTAGATGTACAGGGTCTGCCGGGCATGGTCGTAGCTCATGCCGCCAAAGTGGTTCGGGTCGGGGTACCAGCCGAAGTCCAGACCGTAATAGCGGCGGTCAAACCCGGCAATCTCCTCGCTGGTGATGTGCCGCAGCTCCAGATTTTCAAACACGGCGGTGCCGCAGCCCACCACCTCGCCCAGATACTCGTGGGCGTAGGCCACCGGGTCACGCTGCTTCAGGGTCTCGGCGTCGTCGAAGAAGCGGGGACCCAGCCATTCGGGCGGGGTGGTCAGGTAGGTGGTGTGATGCCGGAACTGCTTCGGCTTTGCCTCCCGCTTGTACCGGTTGACCCAATGCCGCGCCATGGCGGGCGAGTTGAAAGTCTTGAAGGAAAAACTGAAGGGGCCGCCACGGAACACCGACTGCTCTACGTTTCGTATCTCTTCGGGGCCGTCGTACTGGTCGAACTCTTCAAAGTGCATCACACCGAAATATCCGAACGGTACGGCGATGGACTTTAACTTGCCGGGGTCGTCCAGGCCGTAGAACTGGATGGTCTGTCCGGTGGGAACATAGGTCAGGGTGTACGGCTTCTTGGTCTGCTTCCACAGGTGCCGGATGCCCATCCGGTCGATGACGCGGTTGTACTCCGGCCACACCGAAGTGGCAAGGGTGTTGCCCACCTTGCGCAGAACCACGGCGTGGATGTTCGGTACTCGCATGATCAGCAGCACCACTTCGGTGGCGGCAAACGTGGACTTGAGGGAGCCACGCCCGCCGTCACCCAGATACTCGTTGTATTCGCCCGACCAGATTGCGGTGTGGGCGGCATAGTATTCAGGAATGATCAGGCTGCTTAGTTTCAGCTGCTGCTTCAGCAGGTTTGGGGGCTGCCGTCTTTGGTATGTCATCCACAAACACCACCTTTCCGTCGTAACCTCTCAGCTCCGGGTGCTCACTCCAATGCTCCGGGTCTCGGTTTTTCAAAAAGAAGCACATCGCGCCCAGATCGCCGCTCTGGGCCTTTTTGAACAGGGCGTTCTCCACGCTGGCAAGTGCTGCCTCGGCGCCTACGCTGAGGGCCTGCTTGATGCGCGGGTCCTGCGTGCACCAGCGCCGGAAGGTGCGCACCGGCACGCCGATCTGCTCGCAGATCTCTGCCTGCGTCAGACCGTGCATCGCCAGCCGCTGCAGTCGCAGCAGGCCACTGGGGCTGTTCCACTTGCTGATTTGGGATTCTCGTGCCAAGGTTTCACCTCCGTATGAGAAAACGGCACGCACCGGCTCTGCTTCCAGAGCCCTGCGGGCGGAGGATGACCCGTGTGCGTGCCGTTTTGGCTATGATGAGCCGGGGCAGGAAAGGAGTAGAAAACCTGCCCCGGCGGGGGATGGTTATTTCAGGCGGACGGCCTTTTCGCCGGTGAAGTCCTCCCAGCGTTTGACGATCACGTCCACATACTTCGGGTCAAACTCCATCGTGTAGCTGACCCGGCTCAGCTGCTCGCAGGCGATCAGCGTAGAGCCGCTGCCGCCGAACAGATCCAGAACGATCTGCCCCGGCAGGGAACTGTTCTTGATGAGCCTGCCGCACAGCACCACCGGCTTCATGGTGGGGTGCTCCGCGTTGCGGGGCGGCTTGTCGCAGCGGATCACGCTGCTGGGCTTCTCCGTCAGCAGCGCCTGCGCCTTGATGGCCCAGTCCAGCAGCTGATCCTTCTTCATGTGCCGCAGATCGTCCGGCTTTGCATCGTCAATGACAGTGGTCTGGCTGCGGTCGTTGACAAAGTAGTGGTTCGCGCCGGGCTTCCAGCCGTACAGACAGGGCTCGTGCTGCCACTGGTAGTCGCTGTGGCCGAGAACGAGGCTGTTCTTGACCCAGACCAGACACCCGTGCAGGCCCCAGCCTGCCTCCCGGAACATGGCCCGGAACGCCTCGCCCTCCGTGTCTGCGTGGAAGATGTACGCGCTGGCTCCAGTGCGGCAGGCATCGAAGGCCCGGCTGTATGCCTGAAGCAGGAACTGCCGGAACTGGCTCTCCGCCATGTTGTCGTTCTCGATCTTCTTGCCGTTCGAGCCCTGATAGTTCACGTTGTAGGGCGGATCGGTGAGCAGCAGGTCAGCCAGCTGGCCGTCCATCAGCCGCTCCACGTCCTGCGGGCTGGTGCTGTCGCCGCACATGACCCGGTGGTCACCCAGCAGCCAGATATCTCCCCGCTGGGTGATGGGCTGCTCCGGGGGCTCTGCGGTGAAGTCGTCCTCCTTGACCTCCTCGTCGATCTTGATCTGGAGGTTCAGGCCGAAGTCGGTCATGTCGTATTCAATGCCGGTCAGCTCCTGCACCAGAAGCTGCAGGTCCCACTCGGCAACTTCGCCGGTGGAGTTGTCCGCGATGCGCAGGGCCTTGACCTTTTCCGGGTCCAACTCTGCCGCAACGATGACCGGCACTTCCTGCAACTTGAGTCTCCGGGCGGCCTTGTACCGGGTATGTCCGGCGATGATCACGCCGTCCCTGTCCACGATGATGGGGGACTGGAACCCGAACTCTTTGATGCTGTTGGCCACGGCTTTTGCGGCCTCGTCGTTGCGCCGGGGGTTATTGTCATAGGGGCGGATTTCGTCCAGCCGTTTGTACTCGATTTGGTGCTTCACGCTCTCCATGCAATCCCTCCGGGCAATAAAATAGGCTCTCTGGCAATTGTACCAGAGAGCCTGTGTAAAAACGTTACGAGTTACTTTTTGCCCTTTGCCTTAGTGGTCTTGGGCTTGGACTTTGCGGCCTTGTCCAGCTTGGCGTAGGGGTCTTTCCAGCCCTTGGGGAGATCACTTTTTTCAACGCGTCCGGTGTGAGCGTCCCATTCCATGGCTGCCATGGAGCGGCAGTCCCGGAGTTCACCGGGGGTCTTGGCCTTTTTCCGGAGTTCCGCTTCTCGGGTAGAGATGAATGCCTCTACTTGGTTGTTGGTGTAATTTGCCATGGTCGTCCTCCTTGTTCTCACCAGTTGGTGCCCTTTTGCTCGACCTGTTGTCCGCTCTTGATCGTGGAACAGATGGTCAGTGCTTTTCGACTGTATGCGACTTTGTACCCCCAGACTCCGTTGTCATACGCATTGTAGCCGGAGCTTGTCAGCCATACAGTTTTCAATTCGCTTTTACCCCACTGCGTAGTTGTATGGCTGCTGATTAGGTATTGGTACGTCTTGGGGTGCTTTATCTCAAAATTGCTTCTGGCTTGTTTTAGATCAGCGGCTTTGGCTATGCGTGCATGGCTATTCAGAAACATCTTTACCTGAGAGCCGTGCTTGCCTGCATACATAGTGACGTTACTAACAGCGTCATAGTCGAGGTAGGTGCCGCTCCCGTGGGTGCCGAAAGAAGCAAATGCGGTTTTGCCTGTTTGAAGCTGCTGCAGGGTTTTTACTGCCGTTGTCGCCTTGCCGTCATAGGGGGCATCGCTGTGGTACAGTTTGTTCGCGCCTGCTTTGCGGCGGGCCTTGCCGAAAGCCACATCATCCAGAACCTCGGGCATCTCGTTTGCCAGTCCGGTGGCATTCAACCATCGTTGACAGAAGGTGTCGTTCTGCGTGCCGTCCGTCGCGATGGGCTGTGCCGCGATTGCTTTCACCGTGTCCAGTGCGTCCTGATCGCTCATCTGCATCAGAGCGGCGGGGTTGCCTTTGATCTGGGCCAGCAGCTGCTGGTCTCTGGTCTGCGGTGCCGGTGCGGCCGCCTTTGCTGCTGCACCGCCTCTGCTCATGCCGTGGCTGCCGCCCATGCTTCCGCCTCTGCCTCCCATGTAAATCCTCCCTTGGCCGTGAATTTCTCGGTCAAGGGTACCATGAATTGCAGGGGCGAAACGTTACGACTTACTTTTTCTTGGGTTTCGCCTTAGTGGCTTTCTTCTTGGCTGCGGGCTTCTCCATGCCCAGATTGGGGAAGGGGCGGCTCGTTTTCGGGGTGTCGAGAGGCCGGAACTTCTGCTCTGCAGCCTCGATCTCTTTCAACTTCTGTGCGGAAATTTTCGCCATAGTGAGATACCTCCAATTTAATTTTACCACACTTCGATTTCCAGTTCAATCACGCGCTTGCCGCTGCCGTAGGTGTACGACGGCCCGGTGCGGGTAGACCGGACACCGGTGATCTTGTGATGGGTGCCTACTGCCAGAACGGCCTCCGACTGGCTGGGCTGAATGAACGCCGCCCGGGTACTCTTGGCAGTGTGATACCGGATCAGGATTTCACGGTTACCGGAAACGGAACCGCCCTGCCCATGCTTGCCTGCACTGCGGCTGCCGCCGGGCTGCGGCCAGAAGGGGTTGTCCCGGCTGTCGTAGGCTGTGGACTCCAGACAGTCGTTCGTCCATGTCTTGCCCACCAGCGCCTTGCGCAGCTGGCTGTCGCTCATGCTCTGGTAGTTGTTGACCTTCAGGCGCTTCAGGAAATCGTCGTGGTCGGCGCGGTACAGGGTGGTCTCCTGCCCGATGGGCTTTGCCAGCTTGTCCACTGCGTCCATCATGGCCTGCTGCCGCTTGGTCAGGGGCAGTCCGTTGGCTGCTGCCCAGTTGGCGTTCTGGCTCAACGCCTTGCCGTTGCTCTGCATGACCGGGTTGATGTAGTCGGTCACGCCTGCGGCCAGCTTCGGGTCACGCATCATCTGCCGCTGTGCAGCGCTCTCCATCGCGGAGACCTGCTGCGGTGTCAGGTGGCCGAAGCCGTTTGCACCGGTGGGCGGGCCTGCCTGCTGGGGCGCTACTTGAACTGCCGGTGCTGCCTGCTGGGGTGCTGCCTGAATCGTGGGCATTGCCTGTGCGGCTGCTGCGGGCGCTCCTGCGCCGCCTCCCATGCCCTGGGAACCTTTCATGCTGCTACCTCTGCCGCCCATCACTGCGCCTCCTCTCCGGGCCTTACACGGGCCGCCATGTTGTGTGGGAATGCCTGCCACGGGATGCTGTGCTCCCGCAGCAGTGCTGCCATTGCAGGCGGCGTTTTGCCGTAGACCAGCAGCTCCTCCGGCTCGGTCTGCCGGATCAGCTCTTTCAGGCCGTCCAGCAGGCCCTCGGACGCGTCCTTGTGGACGAGGCAGCCCACCGTGCTCACTGCCACCGCGCCGCCTTTGCTGATACCGTCGAAGCACCAGCGGAAGCTGTCCTCGTCCGACCAGCTTGCTGCCGGAATGGCGTGCACGCCGTTGTGCTGAAGCCATGCGGTCAGCAGCTGGTTTCGGTAATGGTTCCAGTGCTGGATGGGCGCGGGGAAGTCGGTGTAAAGCGAGAAGTCCGGGCCGAGCACCAGCGGGCATTTTGCCAGCGCATCGAGGTACCGCTGCGGCTGCCGCCAGAACCGCTCGAACTGGTAATCGTCGAGGAAGAAGTGCACGCCTGCATTCTCCGGGTGCCTGCAGGTCAGCAGCTCGTTGAAGCCGATCAGGTGATCGACCCCGAAGGGCAGCGGCAGGGCCTTGGTGACGGGGTTGCCCGCCGGGGTCAGCTCGAGGCCGTCCAGCAGAAACCAGTTGACCAGCTGGCCCGTCCTCATCCGCTCGTTAGAAAAACCCATGCTCCACCCTCCTGTGTGTTATCCAGAAGAGCATAGCATGGGTTTCTTGGTGAAAACGTTATGACTTGCGCACAGCCGCCGCTGCGGGCCTCCGTGGCGGGTTTTGAGGGCGCGCCGGGAAGTTTGCTGTTCGCGACTAAACCGGCCTCACAGCGGCTCTCAGCGGCAGCGCTGCAATTCCCGCCAGACCCAGACCCGCAGGGTCTCCGGCGAAATGCCGCCGCCGTAGAGCAGGGCTGCTTTCTGCCAGCTTACCTTGCCCGGCCCCAGAAATGCGATCTCAAAGACCCGGCGGGTGAGGGGGTCCTCGATGGTTTCGATAAAGCCCCGCCGCTCTGCGCGGGAGAGCCTGCGGAATGCCCGGATGCTCATTGGCTGCCTCCTTGTGTCTCTCGGATGCGGGTCTTGACGGCCTGCATCAGTGCGTTCTGGCTGCTGTCTTTGCGGTTCAGCGCCCGGACTACCATCTCGTCGGCCCCGCCCTTGACGATCAGCCGGTGGACGATGACGCTGCTTTGCTGGCCCTGCCGGTACAGCCGGGCTTCGCCCTGCGCGTACAGTTCCAGGCTCCACGGCAGGCTGTACCAGATCAGGTGGTGCCCGCCCTGCTGGAGGTTCAGCCCGTAGGCGCAGCTGGCAGGCTGGGCCAGCAGAACGTCCAGTTTTCCTGCGTTCCAGTCTGCGGCATCCTGCCCGGAGCGCAGCACGGCGAATCTGAGGCCCCTGTGGCGCGTTTTCAGTGTTTCGGTGAGCTGCTCCTCGTCGAAGCGGAAACCGTAAAACACGAGGGCCCTCTGGCCGTCCAGCGCGTCGATCAGTTCGTCGAAGGCATCCAGCTTGCACCGGTGGATCTGGTGCACCGTGCCGCTCTCGTCGTAGATGCTGCCGTTGCACAGCTGGAGCAGCTTACCGGTCAGGGCTGCCGCCTGCTGGGCGGTGATGGTCTCGCCGTCCACATCCAGCAGGTAGTCCTTCTCCAGCTTCTTGTAGGCCGCCTTGGCAGGCTTGTCCAGCACCACCGGGATGTCGTCGATGATCTTCTCCGGCAGGGTCAGGTGGTCGGCGGCTTTGAAGCTCAGGACGATGTCCTTGATGCGGCCCTCCACCGCTTCGGCGGCCCCGTCCTTTGGCTCGTAGCTGTACTCGGTGGGCCAGAAGTAGTCCTTGCGGTAGTGGGTGATGTACCGGCCCAGCCGCTCGCCCTGATCCAGCAGGTAGATCTGGGCCCAGAGGTCCAGCAGGCTGTTGGGCCTCGGCGTGCCGGTCAGCTCCACCACTTTGTGCACTCGGGGCCGCACGGCTTTCAGGGCTTTGAACCGCTGGGCTGCGTGGTTCTTGAAGCTGGACGCTTCGTCCAGAACCACCATGTCAAAGTTCCAGCTCCGGCCCAGCGTGTGCACCAGCCAGGGGACGTTCTCGCGGTTGATGATGTAAATATCTGCCGGTGCGTCCAGCGCGGTCAGACGCTGCTTCTCTGTGCCCAGCACGGTGGAAATGCGCAGGTGCTGCAGATGCTCCCACTTCTTCGCTTCGTCTTGCCATGTGGCTTCTGCGACCTTCTTCGGGGCTACGATCAGGACGTGGCTGATCTCCATTCGGTCGTAGATCAACTGGTCGATGGCGGTCAGGGTGACCACCGTCTTGCCCAGGCCCATCTCCATCCAGAGCGCCACGCCGGGCTTCTCGAGGATCGCTTCGATGCCCGCCTGCTGATATGGGTGTGGGTGAAACTGCTGCATTGCTTTGACCTCCGTTTCTTTTAGGGCGGTGTGTCAGTCATCGATTTCGTAGGGCCAGTCCTCGTCATCAGCCCAGGCGACGGACGTATCGGGCCGAGGCTGTATAGCATCCTCTGCGCTCAACTGCTGCATCTGACTCCCCATGCTCAGCCGCTTGGCCAGAGCCACAGCCTGATATTTGCGGCTGATCTCGTAGCACTGGAATCCGAAGCTCTGGATCTTCTCCCGCCACCACTCCTGCAAGCCGCCCGCCTTGACCTTTGCCCCGGGTCGCTTGAGTTCCACAAAGGCGATGATGCCGCCGGGGAAGAGGATCATCCGGTCAGGCACACCCCTGTGTCCGGGGCAGGTCCATTTCAGGCACACCCCGCCCTCGTCCTCCACGGCTTTGCGCAGGATGTTCTCGATGCTTTTCTCAAGTGGCTTATTTGTCGGCATTGTAGTTTCTCCTTCCGTTTTGCGGGTTGACTACAATGACTACAAAAACTACAAAATTTCCTATAATTCCTCACGCGAAGAAATCAAGACTCACGCGTATACGGGCACGCGCCTTATTTTCTTCTCTTTCACTTCTTCCAAGGAAAAAGATTGTAGTCATTGTAGTCAAAACTCGAAAACCCGCTTGAACACTGGATTTTCTTTGACTACAAACTCCGAAATCCTTTGTAGTCGCTTTGTAGTCGTTGTAGTCAAAGGCCATTTTTCGGCCTTGTTTCCTTCAATTTCTTTCAAAAGTGCCCGAAATTTTGTAGTCTTTGTAGCCGACCTTCCGTTTGTAGTCACTCCGGCGGTTTCGGCGGTGGTTTGTAGTCATTTTTCGGGGTGGTAATTACTCCCCATTTCTGCGCCACAAACGCTGCATTCCGTAGGGCCCGCAGCGCAGGGGATATTTGATCGCCTGCCATCCGGACAGGCCATTCAGCACCGCAGAGATGCGTTTGGACTGCTGCCGGTCGGGGGCTTTGCCGGTGCTGTCGAGGCACTCGCGCCAGACTTCGTTGACACAGACGCTGGCCCGCTGGGTGGTCAGGATGCCCTCGGACGGGCCGTTCTCCCACCAGCAGATGCGCTCATCGATGCTGCGTTTTGCCCAGTCCAGCGGCACCGGTTTGTCCAGGAAATCGGCGATCGCGCCCTCCCACGGGTCGCGCTCGGTGTGGGCCTGCTGCTCTTCCAGGGCGGCCTTTTGCAGGTCATCCCGGAGAATCAGCTCTTCGCCCGCGTTGAACTTTGCCACGGCCTCGGCCCAGATCTGGTCCACCTCTGCAGGGGTCAAATCGTCGTGCACGACCTTCGTGCGGCGCTCAAAGCTGCAATCTACGGGCCAGAATCGGCGGTTGCCGGTCGTATCGCGGAGGAAATCCGCGCTGTTGGAAGTGCCGAAGAACACGCATCGGCGGGGGTACTGCACCGTTCTCCGGCCATAAGCGGCCCGGTAGCGGTCCTCTGTCTGGCTCAGAAACTGTTTGGCTGCCTCGGATTCGCTCCTGCTGAAAGCCGTCATTTCGCCCAGCTCGACGATCCAGACGCCACGCAGGTTCTCGCGGGCCTCTTTGCCGTCGAAGCTCGTGATGCTGTCGTTGAACCACTCCCGGCCCATCCGGGAAAGCAGCAGGCTCTTGCCGATGCCTTGTCTGCCGCTGAGGATGCAGATCTGGTCGAACTTGCAGCCCGGGCGGAAACACCGCGCCACCGCAGCCACGAACATCTTCCGCGTCACCGCTCTGGTGTAGCTGCTGTCATCCGCGCCTAAGTAGTCGATGAACAGCGTGTCCAGCCGGGGCACGCCATCCCACACAAGGCCACTCAGGTACTCCCGCACCGGGTCTTTCCGGTGCTTGTCGCCGGTCAGGGCCACCGCGTCGGCGGCCTTGTTGACCCCGCTGAAGTGGTAGACGGTCTCGAGGTACCACCGCACGCCCGCGTCGTCCTCGTCGCGCCAGTCCCGCTCCTGCAGGTTATCGCTCCACGGGAATGGCCCCTTGCAGCGCAGCCGCTCCGAGAAGGTATCGCTCCAGATGCGGCCCTTCAGCGCCGGGTCGTGTTCGAGGATGACCCATGCGTTCTGGATGGTGCAGGCCAGCGCGCCCTTCTGGGTGCGGGTCAGCTTCTCCTGCCATTTGTCCGAGTCGGTCTCTTCCTCCGGCAGCGGGTCGAAGCCCTCCATCGCGTGGTCTACCGCCTCCTGCCGCAGCAGGGCCGCCGTGGGGCCGTCGCTCTCGGCCAGCGCCCGCATCTGCTGCCAGCTGGGCAGGGAGGCGGTAGGTGTGCCGGGGGCGGCGTCTGCGTCCCGGTCGCCGAACAGGTGGATGCGGACGAGGTCCCACGCGTTGAGCAGCTTGCCGCCTGCGGGGTCAGTGCTGTGGTGGCTGTAAATAAAGGTATCGTTGTCGTAAAGCACCGCGCCCGCCGTGGTGCTGCCCGCGGCGTAAGTCAGGCGATCCTGCCCGGCATCGACGTACTCCCCGGGCAGAAACTTTGCGATTGCCGCCCGGATGTCGTAAGTCCGGCAGAAAGCGCCCACCACGCCCTGCTTGGCGGTGGGATCGGCCTGCTTGCCGCCGGGCAGCTTGACCGCCTCAGCGGGGCATGCAGGCCACTGCCGCACGTCGTGCCAGTCCTCGTAAAGCCAGAGGGTGTCGTCCACGCTGATCCGGTCACCGTCCTCGGTGGCCTCGCAGACCCACTGGCTGTCGCTGCTGCGGCTGGGCCAGTACATCAGGCGCTCGGCTTCAAAGGTGGTCTTGTCGAACACTCGCATGGTGGGGTCGAGCATCTGGGCCACCATCCGGGCGCAGGGTTGGTACTCCTCCGGCTGCAAGGCCCGGTCTGTAGGGAAGATGGCTCTGAGCCGGGGGTGCTCCGGGTCGTGTTTCCGGGTGGAGTATACCGCCGCCGTGCCCAGGGCCTCGATAGCAGCCACCCAGTGCTCTGTGCTGCCAGGGGCACAGTTGTCCATGTCCAGGGTGATCAGGCTGCGCTGGGTGCAGCGGCCCCGTTTCCGGCGGCCATCTCGCAGGCTGCCGCCTACAAAGCCGCCCACGTCTTTACGCTTGTCTTGCTCGGCCTTGGGCAGAGCCATGTACTCGGCGTGGGTCTCGGTGCCGCAGTTGTTCTGCATGGCGTTCTGCAGATCGTCGGTGAAGTCGGCCCATGTGATGGAGCAACCGTCCCACTCTGTGGTGATGCGGCTGCCGCCCACGCAGATCTCAATCGGTGTAGCGTTCATTTGTCATCCTCCTTCAGGGGGCCGTAGCGGAAGCGACACGCATTCCATCTGGCCTTTGCATCGATCTGCGTGTGGCCCCGTTCACCGACCCTGCCGCAGCGGGTGCAGACCACCGACCAGCCGCCGTCGCTGGCGTACCTGCTGCTCTTGCGGTACTTGGTCAGCCCGACCGTCCCGTCAGTCCTCACCCCGACACCTTGGGGCAGGGCTCCGCAGGTGCAGGGGCACACATCTGAGTTGTTGGGCGGGTAAGTCTTGCTCATTGTCTGCTCTCCCTCCAGTCTGCTTGCGAGATTACGTGCACGTCCAGCTGCCACAGGATCTGCATTGCCAGGTGTACACCGCGGGCCTCGCTAAGGCGTTTCTGCGTAAACAGGGCATCATGCTCTGCTGACAACCGGGTCAGTGCATCCTCCTTCGAGATTGCGTAGACAGCCGCCTTGTCGGAAATCATGGAGTTTTTCATCGTCCTTAGTCCTTTGTAAAGAAGTCACCGTGCCAGCCTGCTGCGTTCAGGGGCAGCCCCTCGGCCCAGGGCGGCACAGTGCTCATAATGCGTACCACGCTGTCCAGCGCGGCCTCTGCGTCCTGCGTGGTCGGCAGCTCGATGATGACCTCGTCGTGGACGTGGAACACCACCTGGTACCCAGCCCGTCGGAGGTTGTCCAGCGCGAAAGCCAGGCAATCCCGGCCCACAGCTTGGGTGAGGTTCTCGGTCAACTTGCCGCCGTAGGTCTCGGCTTCCCGCCAGCTTCCCGTGTCCCACTCCTTATAAGTAATGCGGTCATCCGGCGTGGTGCCGGGGTCGGCGTAGAAGAGCTTGCGCCCGCTGGGCAGCTGCATCGTCAGAAACGGGAAGGGAAAGCCCCAGGCCACCTCTTTGCGGAGCACCACCCCTACTCGGGGCACGGTAGTCCTGCCGGTGCGGATGGTGTGCACGGCAGCATCCTGCATCCTGCGCCAGAGCTTGCAGATGCTGGGGTTCTGCCTGCGCCAGCGGTTCACGATGTCCTGCAGGCCCTCGTCGTCCAGACCCAGCTGATCGCCGCCCATGCGCTTCATAGCGCCCACACCGCCCTGGTAGCCCAGAGCCAGCGTTGCCACTTTACCGCGCTGGCGGTATTTGTAGTTGGGGTTGCCCTTGACGATGCTGTCAAAGGGCACGCCGAAGATGCGGGCTGCGGTGGCCTCGTAGATCTTGCCGGTGGTGCGGAAAACGTCTAGCACCCACTCCTCACCGGCCAGCCATGCGATCAGCCGGGCCTCGATGGCCGAGAAGTCGGCATCTACGAAGGTGCACCCTTCGCCGGGCACCAGCGCCGTGCGGATCAGCTGGCTCAGAGTGTCGGACACATTGTCAGTCAGTAGAGCTAACGCTTCGGGGTCGTGTAGCTTTACAATGCTGCGCCACTCAGCTTGATGGTCGAGGTAAGTGCGAGGCAGGTTCTGCACCTGAAGCAGCCGCCCGGCCCAGCGCCCTGTCCGGCTGGCCCCGTAGAATTGCAGGGTGCCACGCACCCGGTGGTCAGGGCCTGCGCAGGCTGCGATGGTCTCATACTTGGTGTTGCTGGTCTTGCCCAGCTGCTGCCGGAGCTCCAGCACCCTGCGCACGTCGCTGGGCAGTTCTCCGGCCAGCGCATGGGTCACATCCTCTTTTGTCAGACCCTGCATCGGCACGCCCCGGTTGTGGAGCCAGTCGAGGAGCTGGGCACGGCTGCCAGGGTTGGCCAGACCGGTCAGCGTCTTGCTCTCGGCGGTCTGCTCCTCCGTGATCAGCGCGGAGCAGGCAAGGGCACCCTCTACCAGCTCCATATCCACAGCCACGCCCCGGGCGTTCATCTCCACGTCCTCCCGCCACTGCTGCATGATGCTCTCGGGAACCGGCCAGGGGGCCAGCTTCCGGTCATTTGCCCGCTCGGCAATCACGTCCATGCCGTTGTACTTGCAGAACAGCCGCCACTTTGCGGGGTCGTGCAGGGGCAGGTTGCGGGTGCGCCCGCCGTTGCGCTTTGTGGGCTTGCAGGGCTTGCAGAAGTAGGTGATCAGCGCCTTGCCCTCTTTCATCTTGAGCGCATCCTCCGGCTGCTTCAGGGCCGCACCGAGGGCCCCCAGCTGGGCGGGCAGGCCGCAGTACAGTGCGTGTACCATGCTGCATTCCCACTGCTGGAGCCATTCGATGCGCTGCTCCCAACTCAGGCCCATGGCCTCCGACAGGCACCACCACTCAAACGCAGCATTATGCGCTCTCTTGGTGTAACTGGCATCCAGCAGCCACGGCAGCTGTTCCCGCAGGAAGTGCTTCGTGTCCGGCCAGCTGGTCAGATCCAGCACTCTGGGTGTGTCCGAGTTCTCGTTGACATAGCCCAGCAGCAGGATCTGAAAGTCTGGGTCTTGGGCGTATCGGTAGGCCCCCACCTTGGTGATGTCCTGCGGCGAGTAGGTCTCGATATCCACCGTGATGATCGGTTTCACGGGTTCCTCCTTTCCTGATAAAAGACCGGAGGTCCTTTGCGGGGGCCTCCGGTGTACGGGTGTTTAGTCGAGGAAACTGTCATCGTCGTCGCTCAAGGCCTCGAAGCCGTCCAGGCTGTTGCCCCCGCTCAGGCGCTCGCCGTCGCGGATCTTCTGGATGACCTCCAGCCCTGCACCGATGCCCCGGTTGCCACTGGCGCTGTAGGAGAAGAAGCCGACCTTGACCTTGGCGTAGCAGCCGCTGTACACCTCGTCCTGATCCAGAACCTCGTTGCAGGCCCGGTCGATGATCCGGGGGCGACGGTCTGCGCTGGCGTTGGCGTTGATGAACCAGCAGCCTGCGTAGTTCTCGTCGTCCTTCTCCTCGTCACCGTCGCGCAGGGGCTCTTTCAGCTTGGGCGGCAGCTTGCCACCCCACTTTGCCAGGGATGCGGAGTCGGTCTTGATGGCTTCGATGGCCTTGCGGATGGCGGCCAGGGCGTTGGTGTCGCTCTTCTTAATGAGCAGGCAGCAGCTGTACTTGGGATCGCCGGTGCCGTTCACCTGCTTGGGTTCCCAGATGTTGGCGTAAGACAGGCGGCAGGGAATGATAACTTCGTTGGTGTTCATACTTAGTCCTCCTCGGGCTTGAAGCCCTCTAAGCGGTTGTAGGCAGGGCGCGGGTCGCTGGCTGCTGCCAGCTTGGGCGCGCCGGGTGCCCGGGTGATAAAGGCCGACATGGTCTCGGCAAACTTCTTTTTGCCGATCATCTTCTCGGCCACGGTCAGCGTGATGGGTGTGCGGGTGTACAACATGGCCTCGTCGAAGCCGTCTGCCTGCATCTGCCGGAAGGCGGCATCTTGGTCTGTCCACTTGCGGGTGCTGCGACCCTGTACCAGCTTCCATCCGGGCAGGGTGCGGCCCTCCATCAGCGCCTGTTGGGCGTACTCTTCCAGATCCCTGGCGTAGGCGGCCAGACCTTCCAGCTTCTGCAACCACTCGCCCAGCTCCTCGTCAGAGAGTGTAGCGGGTTCCGGGTAGGGCTCAAATCCGGCCAGTGGGCCGTACTGCTTCTGCCATGCCCGGCAGGAAGGATAGGCTTTGCAGAATCTGCAATGACCTCCGGGGTGGTACACACCCTCGCCCCGCCATGCCATGTGGGCAGCTGGTGCCAGCACCTCCCGTGCCCAGGTGAGAAGGTTGGCCAGGGAAATCTCCCAGGTTTGTGGCTCCTCCTGCATCCGGGGCTGTACGATGCTCATGCGCACCACCTCGATCTCGTCCGTCTCGCGGAACAGCTCGTATGCGCCGAGGGCGTAGTACATGAGCTGCGGATTGTGCTCCGGGTTCACCGGCACGCCTTGGCCGTACTTGAAGTCGATGATGTGCAGCAGCCCGCCACCGATCAGCAGGCAGTCACAGGTTCCGAAGCCCTGCGGCACCCACCGGCTCACGTCCACCTCCTGCTCGATGAACACCCCCGGGCGACAGGAGAAACCGACCCACAGGTCATGGATGAAGCTGACGTACTGGTTGGCGGCCCTCACCATTTCAGGCGGGTCGTCTGGCTCGCCGTCCAGCCGGATTGACCCGGACAACGGGAGTGCCCCGTAGCCTGCTTCCCACTGCCGGAGGTTATTCCTCAGGTGGGCCTCGCACAACTCATGGGCTCTTGTGCCCTCTTCGGCGTACTTGCTGGTCTCCCCGGGCAGGTGCTCGGTGGCCCGGGCGCTGGGGGTGCAGGCAATCCACCGGGCCGCGCTGGAGGCACCCAGCAGAGCGTGTTTAATTGGAGGCATTTGCGTCCACCTCGTCTTTCAACTTGAGCAACTCCTCCCAGACGCTGGTGTAGCTGTCAGGCGGCAGCTTAGAGATGGATGCAGCACCGGTGGCTTTGATGGCCGCCTGAACACCTGCCCGCTTGCCTGCCACGATCAGGCTGCGGGCCAGATCGCGGATCTTGTCTAGCATGGCAGGGTCAGGGGTAGGTGCGGAGGTCGAGGCCGCCGGTGCGGCATCCGCCTGCGAGGGAGAACCCGAGGCTTCTGCCGTTGTAGGGCTTGCCGATTCCTCTGCGGGGGCGGCTGCGGGCTCCCGTGTGGGCTTTTTGGACTTGGCGGGGGTCTGCGTCTTGGGCTTGTCCGGCTGCTGTACAGGCACGCTCTGGGGCGGCTGGAGGGGAGGGGTGTTCAGCTGCTGCAATGCGGCCAGCAGCTCGGCGGGGGTGTCGCCGTTGATGGTCAGTGTGAAGTTCATAGTCATGCTCCTTTTATAAAAAGATTCTGTCGAATCTACGCTTTGCAGTTCGGAGCTGTATCTTCGCCGTTGCGAAGCCATGCCTTTCGACGCTATGCCATTGCTAAGCTGATCTTTGCCTTTGCGGCGCACGTCCACGCGATGCTGTGCCATTGCTCCGCCTCTCTTTGCGAGGCATAGCCATTGCACAGCAGCGCTGGGCCTCGCAACGCCCTTGCTTTTCTCCGCGAAACCGGGCCGTGCCGTTGCCTGTCTTAGCTAATCAATGCCTTTGCTGTGCTTCCACAGCAGTGCTTTGCCGTTGCGTCGCACGGCAGCCCGATGCCTTTGCGGCACGAAGCCTCTCCATGCCTTGCCTTTGCACTCAGCCGAGAATCTCGTAGGTGAAGCGGCCCTTGCCGCTGTTGCGCCACTGGCCCAGACCCCTGAGCTTGCCGTAATCCAGCCACTCCATCACCGCTTTCTCGTGGGCGTCGTCCATGCAGGTGATCTCGAACTCGCAGGTGCTGCCTGCGGGAATCTGCTCGGAGTTGGCAAGGCTCACGCGCTCGCCTTGGGCTGTCTGGGCCCGCAGGGGGCGCTGGCACTCGGTCATTTCTCCGTTAAGGATCAGGGGAATCTGGCGGGGCCCGACAAAGATCAGGCCGTCGATGATCTTCTTGTAGGCCGTCAGCTTGCCGGACTCGTTCACGGCTTTCTTCTTGCCCTTCTCGTCCTTGCCGCCGATGCGGCCCAGCATACCGCAGGCGTCCTTGAAGAAGCCCTTGATCTGGTAATCATACAGGATCGGCTGCCCAGCCTCGTTGCGGGGG
>OGOH01001182.1_pt1 | contig 19006 bp, 17 predicted proteins | sample 1552571 | NCBI WGS metagenome assembly OGOH01 (sample SAMEA2580170, study PRJEB22360) | human gut metagenome | biome: human gut; feature: human-associated habitat; material: faeces | place: Denmark | collected 2008/2010
GCTGGTTCACCGGCTGACGGAAGATGACGCCCGGAGCCTTGCGCTCCAACGGCATCTCCGTGAGGTCGCCGCCGATCGGACCCTTGCCGTCGAGCGGCTCGCCCAACGGGTCGATGACACGGCCGAGCATCGCCTCGCTCACGCGGATCGAGGCCGTGCGGCCCGTGCGGCGCACGAGATCGCCTTCCTCGATGCGGTCGGTGGGCCCGAGCAGCACGGCGCCCACGTTGTCCTCTTCGAGATTCATCACCACGGCCCGCATGCCGTTGTCGAACTCCAGCAGTTCGTTCGCTTCGGCGTTCCGCAATCCGAAGATGCGCACCACGCCGTCGCTGACCTGCAACACCGTGCCCACCTCGGCGAACTGCGCCGTGAGGTCGATGCGCTGCAATTCGGAAAGGAGTATATCCGAGACTTCCGATGGTTTTATCTGTTCTGTGTCCATGATTTCATACGATTCTGTTCTGTTTGTTTCCGAAGCCCCGGCGCAGCGTGTCCAGCTGGCGCGCAAGGCTCGCATCGACCAGCAGGTCGTCGAAGCGCAGCACGAAACCGCCGATGAGCGACGGATCGGTCTCACGGCGAAGCCGCACCTCGCGGCTGCGGGTCCGCATCTGCATCAGACCGGCGATCCGGTCGGCCTCCTCGTCGGCGACGGGAGCGGCCGTCGTCAGCGTCGCGTCGAGTATGCCGTGCCGCTGCTTGTACAAGGAGAGGTAGGAGTGCAGCATGAAGCACAGATACTTTTCCCGGCGGCGGCGCAGCACCAGCGAGACGAACCCCTCCAGCGTGCGGCTGACCGTGCCGTCCAGCACCTGCCGGAAGAGCGCCTCCTTCGCCGCGGCGGGCAGCACGGGCGACAGGAGCGCATCCCGCAAAGAGAGGTCGGTGCGATAGACGGCGGCCAGGCGGCGCACCTCGTCGTAAACCCGCCGTTCTTCGCCGTTGGCAGCGGCGAAGTCGGCCAAAGCCGTGGCATAGCGTCGGGCGATCAATCCGGTGTACATGTCGTTCGGTTTTTCGGGCGTTCGATTTCGTCGAGCAGCCGCTCGGCCAATGCGGTCTGCGATGTCTTGTCCTGCAACTCGCAGCGTAGCATCTTTTCCGTGACGGCCACGGCGAGCAGGGCCACCTGCTGCCGGGCGTCGCGCAGAATGGCTTCCCGCTCCGCCCCGGCCTCGGCACGGGCCTCCGCCACCAGGCGGGCACGCTCCCCGGCAGCCTGCTCCCGCGCTTCGGTCAGCATGCGTTCCCGCTCCTCGGCGGCCGTGCGGAGGATGTCCGCACGTTCGGCTTCGGCCTCCATCCGCATCATGCGTTTCTCCGTCTCGACTTCGGAGAGCTGCTGGCGGGCTTTCCGCGCCGCATCGAGCGAAGAGTCGATGTAGTGTTTCCGATCGTCGATCGCCTTGACGATGACCGGAAAGCCGAACTTCGCCACGAGGAAGAACACCGCGCCGAAGGCGAGCGTCATCCAGAACAGCAGTCCCGATTCGGGTTGTAACAGTCCCATGATTGCCGTCGCTGAGGGTTACAGGGCCATGAAGCAGACGGCCACGGCGAACAGCGCCACGCCCTCGATCAGGGCCGCGACGATAATCATGTTCGTGCGGATCTTGTCCGCCGCTTCGGGCTGGCGGCCGATGGCCTCCATAGCCGACGAACCGATTTTGCCGATACCGAAAGCCGCACCGATGACGGCCAGACCTGCGCCGATGGCGGCGCCGAAAATTCCTAAGGTTTCCATGATTTCATTTATTTAAGATTCGACATGTTTCATTTTGTTCCGTGCGGGGCGTCTCCTGCGCCAGTCCGATGAAGACGGCCGAGAGCATCGTGAAGACGTAGGCCTGCAGGAATGCCACCAGCAGTTCGAGGCAGTTCATGAAGACGCTGAGCAGCACCGACACCACCGTCATCGAACCGCAGACCGCCGCCCCCATTTCGGCCGTCACGAAGACGATGCACGTGAGGATCAGGATCACCGAATGGCCCGCCATGATGTTAGCGAAGAGACGGATCATCAGCGCGAAAGGCTTGGTCAGGATACCGACGAACTCGATCAGCGGCATGATGGGAACCGGCACCTTGAGCCACGTCGGCACGTCGGGCCAGAAAATGTCCTTCCAATAGTGCTTCGTCCCGAAGAGATTGATGGCCAGGAACGTGGCCACGGCCAGCACCAGCGTCACGGCGATGTTGCCCGTCACGTTGGCCCCCGCCGGAAAGATCGGGATCAGCCCCATCAGGTTGTTCACGAGGATGAAGAAAAAGACCGTGAGCAGATAGGGCGCGAATCGGCGCCACCGCTCGCCGACGCAGGGACGGATGATGCCGTCCAGCAGCGACGAGCAGAGCATCTCGAACAGTCCGACCATGCCGTGCGGCGCCTCCTCGGTCGCCCTGTGGCGGCGATACCAGCGTGCGACACCCAGCACGAGCGCGACGACCAGCGCGCTGTTTATCAGTAGCCCCGCCGCCGTTTTGGTAATCGAGAGGTCCAGCGGCCGGACATCGGACCCGTCGGCCTGCCGTTCGACGACCCGGCCGGCATGAGGGCCTTCGGAGGCGATGCGCAGCCCCTCGTATTCGGCGCCGCCGTGCAGCCGCCCCGAGGAGAAGCAATGCCAGCCGGTCGTCGGGCTGCGCACGATGACGGGCAGATGAAGGGTCCATTCCCGTTCGCCAGCAGTCGTGATGTGCCACTCGTAGCTGTCGCCGATATGCTCCATGACGATGCCCAATACATCAGTATCCGCCGCCTCTTCGGCCCTTGTGCCGAACGGCAGGAGCAGGACGGAACAGACGACCAGAAGTGCGATTTTTCTAATCCGAAACATATTCCATCTGTTTTCGCGGCTGCTCGTCCGGAGATTCGACACATACCTCGATCTTGTCTTTCAACACCTTGACGAAGCCGCTCTTTATTATTTGCCTGTGCTCGTCCCATCCCGTGAAGTAGACGATCTCTCCAGCTGTAAGCCGAGCTATGAGTGGCGCATGTCCGGGCAGGACGGTGAAGGCGCCTAACGCTCCGGGCAGAGAGACTTTTTCGACAGTCGTGTGGCACAACACACCGCACGGAGCCACAATAGTAAGCTGCATATCAACATGGTTTTAAGTTTTGCGATCACGATTTCCGCAACAGTTCCTCGCCCTTGCGGACGGCGTCGTCGATCGTCCCGACATTGAGGAATGCCTGCTCGGGCAGACTGTCGACTTCGCCGTCCAATATCATCCGGAAGCCACGGATCGTCTCGGCGATGGGCGTCATCACTCCGGGAACCCCCGTGAACTGCTCGGCCACGGAGAAAGGCTGCGAAAGGAACCGCTGCACACGGCGGGCGCGGTTCACGATCGTGCGGTCTTCGTCCGAAAGCTCGTCCATGCCCAGGATGGCGATGATGTCCTGCAACTCCTTGTTGCGTTGCAGAATCTGTTTCACCCGCTGGGCCGTCCGGTAGTGCTCCTCGCCGACGATGTTCGGGTCGAGGATGCGCGAGGTGGACTCCAGCGGATCGACGGCCGGATAGATGCCCAGCCCGGCGATCTTGCGGCTCAGAACGGTCGTGGCGTCGAGGTGCGTGAAGGTCGTGGCCGGAGCGGGGTCCGTCAGGTCGTCGGCAGGCACGTAGACCGCCTGCACCGAGGTGATCGACCCGTGTTTGGTCGAGGTGATGCGCTCCTGCATCCGGCCCATCTCGGTGGCCAGCGTCGGCTGGTAGCCCACGGCCGAAGGCATGCGCCCCAGCAGGGCCGAAACCTCCGAACCGGCCTGCGTGAAACGGAAGATGTTGTCGATGAAGAAGAGGATGTCGCGCGACGCCCCCTCCCCGCCGCTGTCGCGGAACGATTCGGCGACCGTAAGGCCCGACAGGGCGACCGACTTGCGGGCTCCGGGCGGCTCGTTCATCTGGCCGAAAACCAGCGTGGCCTGCGATTTGGCCACCTCGTCGTAATCGACCTTCGAGAGGTCCCAATGGCCCTCCTCCATGCTCTTTTTGAACGCCTCGCCGTAGCGGATGACGCCCGATTCGATCATCTCGCGCAGCAGGTCGTTGCCCTCGCGGGTGCGCTCGCCCACGCCGGCGAAGACCGAAAAGCCGTTGTGGCCCTTGGCGATGTTGTTGATCAGCTCCATGATGAGCACCGTCTTGCCCACGCCCGCGCCGCCGAACAGACCGATTTTGCCGCCCTTGACATAGGGTTCCAGGAGGTCGATGACCTTGATGCCCGTATAGAGCACCTCCTGCGAGGTGGCCAGTTCGTCGAACTTCGGAGGCTCGCGGTGGATCGAAGCCTCGCCCGTGCGGTCGAGCTCGCGCATGCCGTCGATGCTCTCTCCCGTGACGTTCATCAGACGGCCTTTGATCTGATCGCCCACGGGCATCGAAATCGCACGGCCGAGCGGCGTAACCCGCATGTGCCGCCGCAGCCCGTCGGTCGAATCCATCGCCACCGTGCGCACCGTATGCTCGCCGATGTGCTGCTGCACCTCGACGACGAGCTCCGTGCCGTTCTCGCGGCGGATCGACAGCGCCTCGTCGATGGCCGGAAGCTGCCCCTCCGTTTCGGGGAAGCGAACGTCCACCACCGGGCCGATGATTTGGGAGATGAAACCTTCTTTCATAATTCAATATTTAATCAAACAAACCCCAGTAGAATAGCCGCCGCCGAATACGGACAGAACGATTAAATCGTCTTTCTTGAAAATCGATTCGCACTGCGCATAGACCAGCGCCGAACTCACCGAACCCGTATTGCCAACCTCCTCGATATTGTGCAGGCATCTCTCTTCCGGCAGGCCGAGCTGTCGGGCGACCGTCCGAATGATGCGCATGTTCGCCTGATGAGGAATCAGATAGTTCAGATCTTCCAACCCGTATCCGTTTTTCCGCAAAATATGAAGTACGTTTTCGGAAATATAGACACACGCTTTCTGAAATACGTCGCGTCCCTCTCTCATCGTCAGCCCGTCCTGCGCGGGACGCAGATTCACGGCATCCGGCGCCTTGGGCAGAAATCCGAGTCCGCGCGTATGGACATCGCATACCTCGGCATCCCTGTCGGAGAGACGTTTGCGGGAGAGGAAAAATGCGGCAGCTGCATCGCCCCACAGATGGCCGGCTTTGGGATCGGTTTCGTCGCTGTAGGCCGAATTCTTTTCTGCCGCAAGAACAAGGGCTTTCGAAGCCTTCCCCGCGGCGAAATAGCCCTCGACAACTTCCAGCGCATTGACGAATGAAGAGCAGGCGGCGGAAAGATGGAACGCCGCGGTATCCTTGATGCCGAACTCGTGCTGTACCCGATGGGCCGTCGTACAGATCGTATCGTAGGGCGTATAGGAGGCCGAAACGATCAGATCAACCTCCCGGATGCCATACGGAAGGCCCGGCAGGGCATCTTTCACGGCTCGGATTCCCATCGAATCCGAAGTCTCCGTATCCCGTGCTTTCGAGCGCGTGCGGATGCCTGTACGCTGCGCGATCCATTCGTCGGTCACGCCGTTCAACATGGCAAAATAGTGGTTGCCGATGCACTTTTCGGGGATGTAGAATCCTGTTGCGTTGATATACATGGCCTATCTTCCCGTTGACTGGAGGTACTCCGTTTTCTTGATTTCGTACTGCGACCACGCCTCGGCATAGCGGTCGCGGCTCTGACGGAAAAGCGTCTGGGCATCCAGCAAATCGCTCATCGTCGAAGTCCCTGCGTTGTAATAATCCTCGTTGAGCCGCAGGTTCTCGGTCGATTGCTCGATGGAGTTGGCGGCGATCAATATCTGCTGATAGGCGTTTTCGAGGTCGTTCCACGCCTTCTGCATGCGAATGACGAGCTGTTCGCTGCCGTCGTCCAACTGCGTCAGGGCATTCTGGTAGCGATAGCGCTGTTTGCGGACGCTGTGAGGCGCTTTCCACGAAATCGGCACCGATACCGACACGAATCCCAAAAAGCGGTTTTGCGAGAACCCCATGAAATCGTTGTAGAGGTATCCGCCGCCGACGGCCACTTTCGGCAGATGTTCGCCAAGCGCCATGCGTTTTTGCAGGCGGCCGGCCTCGACATTCTTGTTCAAAAGCTGGTATTCGGGTGTCTGTCCGAGTGCAGCATCGTGATCCGTTCGCAGATAACCGGGTGCTGCAGGCAACTCGTCCCCGATCGACGAGGCCACATCGACGGCCGATTGCTCTGCGCCGATGAACTGTGCCAGCACCATTTTGCACAAGGCGAGCGTGTTGTCCAGATCCATGCGCGTACTCCGCATGTCGTTTTTCCGCAGATTGACCTGCAACAGATCGTTGCGGTTCGTCACGCCGGCTTCGACCGCTGCCGCGACATCCTCCGCGATGCGGGCGAGCTGCTGCTCGACAGCCTCCACCGTTCGGAGTTTCGCTTCGAGTACGACGATCTGCCAATAGTATTGTTCGACGGTCAGACGTACTTCGTTCTCGGTCTGGCGAAGTTTCAGCTCACCGACTTCGACGCCGATTTTCGCCAGCTTGTTCCCGTTGTAGACCATGCCTCCGGCATAAATAGGAAGCGTGGCTGTCACGCCGATCCCCAACCCGTCTTCGACGAGTTTCATCCGTTGTCCGGGAGCCATCTCCATCTGCATCAGTCCGTCGTCGGCTTTCAGTCCGATACCTGTGGCCGATACTGAGGGCAGGAAGTTCGTGAAGGCTTCCTTTTTCTCCTGCTCGGCGGCCGAAAGATCGCCGCGCGAAATCTTCATGCGGGCATTCTCGCGGAGTGCCATTTCGCGGCATTCGTCGAGGGTATAGACCCGCTGGGCAGCTGCCGGCACGACGGCCGCACAGCATACCGACAGCAAAATGATTTTTATCGTATTCATAGATCGTTCGTTTTATTCGAGTTCGAGTTTCCGGCGCTCTTCGCGGATATTTTCCACGCCGTGGAAGAACTTCATGTAGGCGACGGGGATCACCAGCAGAATGAAGAACATCGTAATCAAGGTTCCGTAGAAAATCACCGTGCCCATCGGCATCCACAGGCCGCTGCCTCCCAGAATCATCGGGATGACACCCATCGAAGCGGCTGCCGAGGTGAGGAAGATCGGGCGCATGCGCCGCTGGGCCGAGAGATAAATCGACTGCACGACGGACATGCCTTCGGCCTGCAATTCATGCGCGTAGTCGAGCATGATGATTCCGTTGCGGACGATGATACCCATCAGGGCCACGAGTCCCATGACGCAGGTTACACCGAAATCCACCCCTTGGATCAATATTCCCAGCGATGCTCCGAAGAAGCAGAGTACGAGACACGACAGCAGGAATCCTGCTTCGGAGATATGTTTGAAATGCGCCAGCAGAATCAGGAAAATCAACACGACGGCAATCGCAAGGGCCGCGATCACATCGGGCATCGAATCGTTGTTCTCTTCCAGCTCGCCGCCATAGGTGAGTACGACGCCTTCGGGCAGGTCGATAGCGGACAACCGTTTCTCGACTTCGGCGGTCATCGACATGACGTTGACGCCGCGGGCCGTTTCGGCGATGATCGTCACGGTCGGAATCCCGTTGCGGCGGCCCAGCTGTCCGTCGTGCCATGCCGGCTCCAGCGATGCGATCTGCCGCAGGGGAACGGTCGCAAGACCGCCCATGACAGGTATGGGTTCATCGAGCAAGTCGTCCGTCGAGGCGGCGTCGGCCTTCGTGCTCTTCACGACGACGGGCGTATCGTAGTCGCCGTCCCAGAGCGTAGCGACCGACATTCCGCTTCCGTAGCGCATGGCCATCGTCATTTCGAGCGCCGTATTGCTTACGCCCAGACGGGTCGATTCCTCCTCGTCCAATCGGATGCGGGTGCCGTAGAGCGGCTCGTTCACGTTGGTTCTCACCTGACGCAATTCGGGTATCTCACGCATCGCAGCCTCGATCGTGCGTGCTGCCGCCATCAACCGCTCGCGGTCGTCGCCGCTCACGCGCACTTCGATCGGGAAGGTCGCTTCGCTGTAACACAGTTGTTTGAACCGCACGACCGCTTCGGGGAAATAATCCGCATAGAGCGGCGTAAATTCATCCAGACACTCCACGGTAGCCTTGGCATCGGTGGTATTCACGACGAACTGCGCGAAGTTGGTTCCGGCGATCTGCGGGGCGTAGGAGTTCTGGAAACGCGGTGAGGTGCAGCCGATGAACGAGGCGACCGATACGACCCGCTCGTCGCGGCGCAGCATGTGTTCCAGCGAGTCGGCGACGAGCGCCGTCTTCTCGGTCGACGAACCCGTCGGCAGGAAGATTTCCACGGCGAACTGGTTGCGCTCGGCCGCAGGCAGCATCCGCTGCGGCAGTTTCGTCATCATCCAGAGCCCTGCAACGATCGATACGGCGGCAACGGCCAATGCGATGGAGGGGTGTCGGAAGCAGGCCGCCAGCGCACGGTCGTAGCCCGACTGCAACAGATCGAGGAACGAGAAGGCTTTTTTCCTGCCTTCCGGCTCTCTGTTTTCGACCGGTTTGCGGATAAACCAGAACTGCATGAACGGTACGAGCATCAACGCTACCAGCAGCGAGATCATCAGAACGATGGTGATCGCCCATGGAAAACTTTGCAGGAAGTCGTTGACCATGCCTTTGGTCGTCAGCAGGAAGGGGAAGAACGTCACGCTGATGGCCAGCGTAGCCGACAGAATCGAGCGGAAGAAGTGTTCGGCGCTTTCGATCGAGGCGTGCCAGCGCGACATGCCTTCGGAAAGACGCTCCATATAGCTGTCGATGATGACGATGGAGTTGTCGACGATCATGCCAAGCGTCACGATCAGTGCGGCGAGCGTCACGGTGTTCAGCTCGATGCCGAGGGCGTAGAACAGCCCCAGCGAGATGAATATCGTGATGGGAATGGTCGAGGCGGCGACCAGCGCCGTGCGGATCGGGAGCAGCATCATCACCACGATGACTACGGCCACGATGGCGATCAGCAGCTCCTTGAGGAAGGTGCTGACACTGCCGGACACCACATCGCTCTGGTCGGTGATGCGGAACGTCGTCACGTCCTGCGGCAGGGTCTTTTGAAAAGCCTCCAGCTCGGCATTGACCGCCTCGCCCATCTGCACGATATTCTGTCCTTTCTTCATCTCGACGCTCAGCAACAGGCATTTGCGACCGTTGTTGCGGATATAGGAATCCGGTTCGGGATACTCCCGCTTCACGTCGGCGACATCTTTCAGGCGGATGTTGTCGCCCGACGGAGAGGACCATACGATCAGCTCCTGCACGTCGCGCAGCGTGTGGAACGACTTGGCGACATAGATCGGCGAGCGGTACTCCTCGCTGTCCAGCCGGCCGCTCATCGTGGCGAAGCCCTTTGCGAACAGAGTCGCTGCGAGTGTCTGGTCGCTCAACCCGTATTGCGACAGCCGCTCGTTATCCAGGCAGACGGTGATCTGTTCTTTCTGCATGCCGCTCACGGTCATGCGGCCGACGCTCGGAATACGCCGCAGACGGTCTTTCAGAGAGTCCATGTAGTCGTCGAGTTCGCGGTAGGTCTTCTCGTCGCTCTCCATCGAGATGAGCAGCGCCGACGTATCGCCGAAGTCGTCTACGACCTGCACGGCCAATACGTTCTGCGGCAGCTGCGCCTTGAAATCCGCCACGCCGTGCTTGAATTTCGACCAGAACTCGTCCTTGTTGTAGAGGTTGTCGTTCAGCTGCACCTGAATGTAGGCGATACCGTCGCGCGTGGTGGAGTAGGTCTTCTCCTTCTTGACCTCTTTCTGTTGGAAGATATAGTCTTCGAGCGGCTCGACGACCTGTTCCTCGATTTCGGCGGCGGTCTGCCCCGGACATACGGCTACGACGATTCCCTGCCGCACCGTGAAGTCGGGAAACTCGTTCTTGCGCATGTCCGAAAGGCCCCATACGCCGAAGGCGCACAGTACGCTGACGAGCAGGATGATGATCGACCGGTAGTGCATCGCCCATTCGACGATACCCCGTTTTTTCTTTTCTGCGGGTTGCATGGCTTATCGGATGATTTCGACGACCGTATTTTCACTCACTTTCTGCTGGCCCTCGACCAGCACCTCGTCGCCCGGATTCAGACCGGACCGGATCGTAACGCCGTGCGCCGTGGGAGCACCGCACTCGACGAACCGCCGCACGGCGCGGCCGTCGTCGGCGAGCCACACGAACGTGCGGTTCTGCTCGTCCAGCTGTACGGCACGCCCGGGAAGTACGATTGCGGCAAGCGATTCTTCGGGTGCGAGCGCCGTTTTCGTCACCATCCCCGGCATCAGTTCGAAAGTCGGATTCGCGACGAGGAGCTTCACTTCGTAGGCATGGGAGAGCGGATCGGCGGCAACGCCTTTCTCGACCACATGCCCCTCGAACACCTTGTCTCCCAACGCTGCGACACGAATTTCGGCCTTCCGTCCCACTTTCAGATCGGCGATTTCGGCTTCGGGAACGGCGATTTTCACCTTTACGCGGTCGATCTTCACGACCCTAACGACCGGCATACCCGGTGCGGCCTGCTGGCCTACCTCCATCTCCTTGGCGGAGATCACGCCGCCGAACGGCGCGCGAATGGCGCAGTCGTCGAGATTCTTACGGGCGATCCGCTCCATCGATTCGGCCTGCTGCAACTTGCTTTGCACCTCGACCCACTGGATCTCGGGTAGGCTGCCCTTATCGTATAGTTGTTTCATACGTGCATAGGCGTCCTTCGCCTGTTCGAGCGTCGCTTTCGCGGCCTCATACGAACTCTGCACGGAGGTCGGATCGACGGTGGCCAATACCTGACCTGCACCGACCCGCTGCCCTACGATGACGTCGATGCTGCGGATCGTCCCGCCCGTCGGGAAACTGACGGCTGTTCCGTTTTCCTCCTCCACCGTGCCGGAAAAGGTGCGGGCAGTACCGTTTTCCGACGTGCTGACTATCCATGTCTTGACCTTGACGGGCGACTGCCCCGATTCTACGTTGCCGCTGGTACAAGCTGCGCACGACAGCGCGGCTGCGACAATCATTACGTAATAACATCCTTTCATTTCGCTCGATGATTTTTTATTTCCGAGGGCAAAATTGGGCATTCGCAATCGTTCGGAGGTTATCCGATTGGAATAGCAAGTGTACGATATTGCTACACCGTTCGCCAAAAGAGAATCGCAGGACACTATGTGCGTAATATCGCACACTGCCCGATGCGGATTATAGACTACCTTTGTTGTGTAATCCAAAGAAAAAAGATATGCGGCAAAGATCCGACACGGCATTTCGGTTCGTTTCCGAGAATTTCATGCTGTTCGATGATATTCACGATCTGGATATTCCGAAAAACAACGACGTATGGATCCTTCTGTTGCAATGCGAACGGGGACGGTTCGATGCGGAATTGAACGGGAAACATTTTCTGATCCGCAAAAACGACCTGCTGTTCTGTACGCCGCAGACGATCGTGAATCATTCCCGGATGAGCCCCGATTTCAAGGGACGGATCATCGGTATGTCGGAACGTCTGAACAAAGAGATTTTCCCGAATTCCGCCAAAATATGGCGGCAGGCGTTTCTTTTGCGTCAACGAGGCCGCATCTCGCTTTCTGAAGAGTTCATCGGGGATATGCAGACCGATTGGGATTATCTCAAATGCCGCATCGTGGAGCAGGACAACAACTATTATATGGATATGATGCGCTGTCTGATACAGGCTCTGATATATCGTATCTCCGACAGACTCGACGCCTTGATCGGTTCGATCGATACCCCCGACTGCATGCACTCGAAAGAGTATCTTTCCCGACAATTTTTCGATCTGCTGGCTTCGACCTCGCCGAAACAGCGCTCCGTCACGTGGTATGCGGACCGGCTTTGCAAAACACCGAAATATCTGTCGGCAGTCATCAAACAGACGAGCGGCAGAACGGCATCCGAGTGGATTCACGAAACCGTTGCGGCAGAAATCGCCGACCGCCTGAAAAACTCGCCGAAGAGCATCAAGGAGATTTGCGACGAGCTGGATTTCCCCAACCTTTCGTTCTTCGGCCGCTACGTCCGCGAACACCTCGGCGTATCCCCGACAGAATACCGCCGGCAGAAACAGTACATGAAAAAGTAGTTTCGGTCGCATTTACCCAGCTGAACCAAATAGAAAATATGCGCTGTATTCTTTACCGAAAACCATATTTCTAATTATCCTTATTATCTTTGTTAAAAATTACAGGAATGACAAACATATCGAAAGAATACGGACAATGGCTTGCGGAGATAAAACGACAAATTCGCCGAAGTCAGATAAAAGCGGCCGTAAAGGTCAATGCGGAACTGCTTAAACTTTATTGGAATCTCGGTAAAGAGATTTCGGAGAAACAAATGGATACTGCATGGGGTAGCAGATTCTTCGATGCATTGAGCCGTGATCTGAAGGCTGAATTTCCTGACATGCAGGGATTTTCTCCTACGAATCTAAAATATTGCAAACGGTTCTATCTATTTTATATCCAATCTGATATAATTCGTCACCAGATTGGTGACGAATTGGCCTTGCCGATTTTTTCCATTCCATGGCGACATCATGTCGAAATTATGACCAAATGCCATTCTGTAGATGAAGCATTGTTCTATGTCGATAAAACGCTCGAAAACGGGTGGAGCCGTGCAGTTCTGATGAATTTCCTCGATACTCAATTATACGCAACACAAGGAAAGGCTATAACGAATTTCAGCAAATATCTGCCCGAACCGATGAGTGATCTCGCACAGCAAACTTTGAAAGATCCGTACAATTTCGATTTTTTGACCATGCGAGAGAACTACAACGAACGAGAATTGGAAGATGCTCTGACAAAGAATATTACCAGATTTCTCCTCGAATTGGGCAGCGGGTTTGCATTTGTCGGGCGACAGGTTCGTTTGGAGATCAATGGAAACGAATTCTTTATCGATTTGCTCTTCTATCACCTCAAACTAAGATGCTATGTCGTCATCGAACTGAAGGTTACGGAATTCAAACCGGAATATCTCGGTCAGCTGGGATTTTATGTTACTGCCATAAACAAGCAAATGAAACGAAAGGAAGACAGCCCGACGATAGGCTTGATCATTTGCAAGACCAAGGATCGAATCATAGCCGAATATGCTTTGGAAGGCACGAATCAACCGCTCGGTATCTCGCAATACGATTTAGTGAAGATCATGCCAGATGAACTCAAGAACACGCTGCCGTCTATCGAAGAGATCGAGAATAAACTGAATGAGGAATAATCGAGAATAAATATGGATTTACAACAAAATATCCTCAACTGGCTAAAATCCTTAAAAGGTTGGCAAACAGAATTAGCATATAGACTATTAGCAAAATCTAATTTGGAAGATGCCGATATTGATGATATTATATCAATGTTAAAAAATGGGGGCTCATTTGAAGACAAAGCTTTTCCAAATCTGGGAATGTCTTTTGTTAGACAGCCCGTCACTTTATTGTCAATTGATTCTATCGAAAATATTGAGCAATTATCTCCCCGTAACCCATTGAAGTTTGCAGAAAGAGGGATAACCGTTGTCTATGGAAACAATGGTACGGGGAAATCCGGATATGCACGTATTTTAAAGAAACTATGCGGTAAACCTCATGGACGAGATCTCATCGGTAACATTTATAACCCAAATGATCGTCCGGGAAAATGCTGTTTATCCTTTAAAAACGAGGAGCAAATCGAGCAGATAGAATGGACAATGAATGGCTCAGCAATTGATTCCTTGAGGGTTGTAGATATTTTTGATACAGATACAGGTTGGTCATATTTGAAAGATGCGAATACGGTTTCTTATATTCCACCAATCATAGCCTTTTTCACTTCATTCTCGAAAAATCACGATCTTATCAAAGCGCGATTGACAACAGAGAAAGAAACCTTAAACCCCAAACTGCCGGCACCTCCGTTAGAATTATCAAATACAACATTCATTAAGAGAATATATCAAGCCATAAATCTTGATATAACTAAATTCACATGGACGGATGATAATGAGAATGAATTGTTATCCCTTGAACAAAAATTAAAAGAGGTTGATTTTCAAAAAGCCGCTCAAGAAAAACGTGTGCAAAAGCGGAAAATCGATTTACTTATAAAGGATATTAATGATGCGGCACAAAAAGTAACACAACGAAGTAAAGATGAGATCGAATCCCTTGCTCAAGATGTTGCGGTAAAAGAGCAGGCAGTACTCGATGCCGGAAAAGCATTGAAGGACATATCTCAACTTGATGGGATAGGAACAGAGTCATGGAAACGACTATGGCAGGCAGCAAAAGAGTATGCATTATGTGAAGCCTATAAGAATGATAATAAGTTACATCAACACGAGCGTTGCGTTCTGTGTAATCAGTTATTAGACCGAGAAGCAAAAGAACGACTCCAATGTTTCGATTCTTTTATAACTAATGAATTGGCTAAAGAGGCCGCTGCAACTAAGCAACGATACGAAGAGCGGATCAATGCTTTGCCGACATTTTTATCTCAAGAAACCATTGATGATAAATGTATTGCTTCCGGCTTGGATCGAGATTGGGGGAATCAAATATTTCATATCTGGAGCCAGATATGCAATAACGGAGTAGCTATCCGAGATAGAAAACCCATTGCGGATATTGCAATTGAGGTAAATACAGCATTATCAGCGCTACGAGAAAAAAGTCGAAGATATGAAGAAGAAGCGACTAAATACGAGGCTGACGCTAAATTATTTGATCGAAATACTACAACGAATCAATTATTAGAGCTTAAAGCTCAAAAATGGGCTACAGAGCAGTTAGAATCTATTAAGGCAGAGAAAGCGAGGCAAGGACTACTCGCAGAGTACGAAAGATGGATTTCGCAAACCAATACACGAGGCATAACAATTAAAGCAACAGAGGTTGGAGATGCAGTAATATCGCAAGGGTTCGTTGATCGTTTTAATGCAGAATTGCAAAAATTAGGGGTCAATAATATTTGTGTAGAATTTATCAAACAAACCTACAAGGGAACAACGCGCCACGCTCTTAAAATTGCGAATGCCACGCATGATAACCCCGTCGATATTTTGAGCGAGGGTGAAGCCCGCATTGTTGCATTAGCTGCATTTTTAGCTGATGTAACTGGCTGTGATAGTAACAATCCTTTTATATTCGACGATCCAATTTCATCTCTTGATCAGACATACGAAGAAAAAACGGTCAAACGGTTAGTAGAACTAAGCGAAAACCGACAAGTGATTGTTTTTACACATAGGTTAAGTTTATTGGGCCAGTTGATTGAACTTACAGATGGTAAAATAACTACTGAATGTATTCGAAAAGAACATTGGGGAACAGGCGAAATCGGAGAAACACCTCTTTTTGCTAAAAGGCCTGATAAAGCATTGAAAAATATAGCTCAGGAAAAACTCACTAAAGCTCAGAAAATATATGAACAACAAGGACAAGGTGAATACTATCCTTATGGGAAAATGATATGTAGTGATTTACGTATTTTGATTGAAAGAATAGTTGAAATACACCTATTAGCGGATATAGTTCAAAGATATCGATTGGCTGTTAATACCAAAGGTAAGGTTGAGAAACTGGCTAAAATCAATTCTGAAGATTGCGCTATAATAAACAGATTTATGACTAAATATTCATATTACGAACATAGCCAGCCTTTAGAGGCACCTATTGAAATTCCTACTCCATGTGATATAAAAAAGGACATTGATGAGTTATTATCATGGTTAGATGAATTTAGCAAGAGAGAATAGCGACACTGATCAAGAAAAGGTCAAAAGCGACAAAATACGACAGAACACTGTAACCTATGTATAACCCCAAGGGCCTGTGGTTAGTGTAATATTCTGATTACTTGCAGACTAAATTCTAATTTAATACCCCCTGAGGAGGTACGGAAAGGCGGAAAACTTAAGTTTTCCGCCTTTTTTATTGTCCAAACAGCCCCTTATAGCTGATATATCTTACCGTTTCGTGTATCTTTGTAATTGGATCCCACCGTAAAGGATCTATGTAGGATAAAAAAATTTTACAAAGTCCCTTATTCAGCCGAGGTATAAAGATAAATTCAAACAGGTTATGGAGATCAATAAAGATAACTGGAAGCAGATCGATCTAAATGTGGACAGCCTGTGGTTGATCCCCGAAAGAGATAGGCAAGGCAAGCACAAGAATATCTATCACGGCAATTTCGTTCCCCAACTACTCAAACGCTTACGAATGCCGGAAATACCGTGCTGGAATTGTTCGCAGGCAGCGGGACTACCCTGTTCGCATATGAAAACCTGCGCAAAGATTATATCGGATTCGACATCACCCAAAAAATTATCGATTATGTCAATAGCATTATGAGCGAATGGTCTTCGATCAACTACGCAATCAAGAATGTCGATGTCACCGATCGACAGCCGTTTTCCGAGGCGATCGCAGCATAGCTGGGCGAAAGGCACCGAGAGTAGGTCGATTTTATGATCGCTCATCCGCCTTATCTGGACATCGTAAAATTCACCGACGACAGCAGGGATCAGGCCAATATTTCGAACATCGATGCTTTCTAGAAAAAAGCTCTGCTCGGACCGTATCTACGGCATACGGATAATTGAATCCGGATATTCCGATTCATCGATGAAACCAGAATACCTGCATTTTATGATCGGAACGATACCTCGTAATCGTATTCTTTTCCGGAGACACCTCATCCCAACCGCAACGATCGCAATAAAACCCGTTAAAAGGCGGATAATTCAACAAGACACAACTGTCTGCACCGACAGGTTTATAAACTTCGTAATAATGCACGGAATTCCGCAACGGACTCGTTCTGCGAATCAGAATTTCATCCTTACCGTCGAAATCGACATCCTCGAATACAAACGGCCCCCGATCATCCTCACCTTGCAATGTACTGTAATCGAAACACAATGTTCCTTCGGTATTTCCGACTTCCGGATTGAAGAGATATTCCCCTGTTTCATCATACCACCCGGGAATTGAATTTTCATCACAATAATGTTCACAAAAAATATCGTATCGACAACCGGTCGATTCGTTGTAAAACGACAGACGACACGGCCCTTCGAGTCGGTTTCCCAGTCCCTGTGGAGTATCGAACGCAAATAATCGCCCTTCGACACGATACCCCTGAACATTCGGTTCGTATTCGAAAGAAAACGATATGGGATTATAGATTTCTACATTCCGGGAGGTATCGCTCTTGCATCCGGATCAGTTCCAATCTTTCGTCAGTAACTTCGTAAACATAAATCGAATCCCCATTTTGACGGCCGTCTTGTTCCCAAATCGCAAAAGTCTGCTGAATCGCAGCAAGTTCGAAGTCCGCCTCCCCCTGTTCGTTATATTTTTGCAACAACCGCCCGCTTGTCGCATCGGCCAGCCGATCCGGTACAAGCAAAGTTTTTCGCCGCTTCCGATTTTGTCGCTTCCGAAATGTGGACCAACTGCTATCGTGCACCCCGTCATGTGCATACAAGACAATCGTCCCGACCGCCGGATAGAACTCCGTTTCGTTATCGATCTCTGCGAAAGGCAGATAATCTTTCCGATACAGACCCTTTGCCGTAATATCGAAAACCGTGTACGAATTTCCCTGTCGATCCATTCCGAAATCGTTCACCAGCAACTCATCCTCTCCGTCGAAGTCCGCATCGAAAAACTGAAAAGCAGTATAATATCCCAACGGTGAGTTCGGATAATATTCTCTATTGATAGCATCAGTCGCAGATACGTAATCGAAATAATAGACATCCCCATTCCGATGACCTTGAAAATTCTTTGCGAACGTAATATCCATCAACATAGGATTGGAATATTTCCCCGTATCGGCATACTGAAAATTCCGGCCGCCGGATACGGAACGGAAATTCATCACCCACTGGCCGGTTTCACTATAAGCATCGAACGGCATCCAACACGCCGTCACCTCATACCCGCAAACAGGTTGATTGTATTTGATATAAACACGGATCGCACGATCCTGCCCGGCAGGTATCACCCCATTCAATCTATTTATCCAAACGGAATCCGTCGGCTCCGCACTCCGCCGATACAGTCGCCGACGCTCCGAAGATTCCGGATCGCCCGAATCAGCCAGACAAACTTCATTCTCCGTATCTGCAATTGCAGCGGAAAGCATATCGCTGTCCGGTGCTACGGGAATTACAGGAACTGCGGCACAAGCATCGGAAGTACCGACGACCGGACGCCCGCTCCGGCATCCGGCCATCGACAATACTCCCAAAGTAAGTGCACAATATATTAATCGTAACATTACTTTTTATAATCGACAATAATCTTTATAATCAACTCACTTCACTTTAGAATATAATACCAATCGTGTTTCATGTAAATTCGCTAAAAGCGTTTCGAAAAAGTCAGCAATTACAGGTGTAGAGTCAATATACATCTCTATAACTAACCACACACTATTTTTGACCAAAAAAGCCTTTACGCTTTTTCTCTCCAGATTTATCCTATTCAATATTTCAAGTACGTACTCTCTTTTTTCTTCAACCACATCATACACATTCGGGAAAACAAGCCCCAACCAGTTCCTGTCACTTTTAGGCACCTTAATCATAAAATTACCTCCTTGATAACAAAAATACAACGCTTCCCCGTCTTCATCTTCCTGAAAAGAAACATTGTTATCTCTCAACCATTTTCGATAAATTTCCAATTGATCGTAATCTTTTTGGGCATCAACAAATGTTTTCATAAAACTCTTCCTCATAAATTTAATTATTAACTAATCCTAAATTAAGCCTGCTTTTCTTCAATTATATTTTTCAAGCACAAAATTAATCGCTGTCCTTTTTTAGCTAAACGCTCTTCTATCATCCTTGAACGAGGTATAGAGTCATATACTTTTTTATAAATCTTTTCATCCCGTCCGATTTCTATATCTCCGGCATATCGACTTTCTTTATCAATAAAATGACAGCAAAAAATTTCCATATTCTTATGGTTTTTGCAAGTTTTTTAAGAGTAAATAGGAGTATAAACT
>OGOH01001186.1_pt1 | contig 18955 bp, 15 predicted proteins | sample 1552571 | NCBI WGS metagenome assembly OGOH01 (sample SAMEA2580170, study PRJEB22360) | human gut metagenome | biome: human gut; feature: human-associated habitat; material: faeces | place: Denmark | collected 2008/2010
AGATAAAAACAAAAGAACGAAGCCCTCAGTAGTGCGAATACTGAGGGCTTTTTTGTATGTTACACGTTGACGCAGTTTCCCTCACCCGATATAATTAAAAAAGAATCAAAACCGGATGAAAACGGAATAAATAATATAGAGGAGACCACAAAAAATGGCAGAAAATTTACAGATCAGACTTGCAGATCCAAAGGAGGCAGACCGTCTGGCAGAAATCGAGGCAATCTGTTTCCCGCCTGCGGAGGCAGCAAGTCATGAGGACGTTGTGAACCGTATGGGAGCATTCCCGGAGAATTTTGTAGTAGCAGTAAAGGACGATCAGATTGTAGGATTTATCAACGGAGGAACTACAGATAAACCGGTACTTCCGGATGAGTTTTATCATGATATCACCCTTCACAAAAAAGACGGAGAGATCCAGACCGTATTCGGGCTGAATGTGATCCCGGAATACCGTCATCAGGGGATTGCAGGAGAACTTGTGGAATACTTCAAGGATCTTGCGAAAGAACGTGGAAAAAAAGCTCTGATCCTTACCTGCAAGGAACATATGATCCCATTTTATGAGAGTCATGGAATGAAGAAACTGGGAGTTGCAGATTCCTGCCATGGTGGAGCAACCTGGTATGATATGCAGATCTGGTTCTGAGAAATAATGACAGGAACAGAAGAAAAAAAGACAGCTGAATAAGAAACCAGAGGAAAAATAAATGAGAATACGAATGTACAATGTAGGATTCGGGGACTGTTTCTGCATTCGTGACAGAAAAAGCAGCCTGCTTGTGGATTTCGGGGCAGCCAACAGCAAGATCGAAGGGCGGCCACGGAGAGAGGTTTTTGATGTGATCATCTCAGACCTTACCACTATCCGCAAAAAAAATCTGCTTCTGACACATTTTCATCCAGATCATGTTTCCGGACTTCTTTATATGATGCGTTATCGAAGAGATGCCTACGAATTTGAAAAAATCTATCTTCCGGATGTGTTTTCCGGTCCGGAAATGAAATACACACTGGCACTTCTGCTCCTTGCGGATGTGACAAAAAAAGCCAGCCTTCCGGGAAGACGTGTCAGCCTTTTTGCCCTGGCAGAAGCCCTTTGTGCCAGAAAGGTAAAGATCGATCTTTTATCCAGAGGTTCAGAATTTGAGGGAAAATATACAGCGCTCTGGCCGGATGTCAGTGAAGTCAGCCGGGAGACAGAGGAGGTATTTAATTCTCTGATCGAGAATCACGAAAACGCAATGACAGAGCTTGTGAACATTGCGGAGGAAGTAAGAGAGCTGTTTCTGTCCATGACAGAGGAGACACTGGAAGCAGAGGAGAAATCGGAGCCGCTGTCTGTGCCAGAAGATACAGATGGGCCAGAGAGCTCTTTGAAAGACCCGAGAGAGTACAGCGGGGAAAACGAAGAATATACACAGGAAAAACTGGTGCTTGCAAATGAAGATGCAGGCGCAGCAATAGAAGATACAGCAGAAGATCCGGAAGAAACCGAAAAAGAGAGAGTACGTCGTCTCAACCCGGAAAAACTGGAAAAGAAATTTCGTGAATTACAGGCAACAGAAGAATTTCAGGCACTTCTGGAGAGTGCGGAAAAACAGGGCCATTCCCTGCGACAGTTCCGCCACAAGATCAGCCTGGCATTCCAGAACACCATTGACGGCGAACTGAACCTTCTGTTCACCGGAGATGTACAGCCACAGTATATGAAGATGATCGCAGAGAATTATGACGGAAAGATCCAGCTTCACGAACATTACTGGTGCATCAAGGTACCTCATCATGGAACAGAATCTCATTTCTTCGATTTCAGCGGTTTTTCCCCGGAAAACATGATGATCCCCAACGGGGCGTACTACGATAACAGCAAGAAGAAATCCAAGAACCAGAGAACTTCCATGCAGTATGGCGGCCTGTTTTATATTAATGATGCTCATATGTACTGTTCCAACTGTGACTGCTGCGACAGTTATGAAAATGGATGTTCCTGCAGAGAGTACGATGTAATTTCACCATCATATTATAAAGATATCTGATCTGTAAAAAAAAGGGGGCACACTAGGTGTCACATATTGAAAGAATTGTGTAAATGTAATAAAATTTTTGGAAAAGAAAAGATTTATCGCAATACCAGATAAATTCAAACAAATTGGACAATTAAGATCTAATATCAATCCAGAGGAAGGAGCGGGAATGTATGTATTGCGGAAGATGCGGTGCAGAAATAAAAGATAAAACAGCCAGATTCTGCGACAACTGCGGAGCGCCGCTGGAAACGGGCGGCGGTCAGAATGACTATGGCAGTGAAGATACATATAATGGAAGAGGTAATCGCAGAAACGGTACTTACAGTGGAACGGGTACCTATAATGATGGCGGAAATGGGACATACGGAACTTATGATCAGCCGTATAATAACGGAGGAAACGGAACCTATAACCGCTCACATAATAACAGAGGAAACGGAACTTATAATGGGACTTACAACAGGCGCACCGGTCAGAACCAGCAGGATGACAATCTGATCTGGGATGACGGACTGCCGGAAGTGCCAGATAACAGAGGAAACAAGGGCGATCAGAAAAAATGGCTGATCAGTATTGGATGTACAGTTGGAATCCTCGTGATAACAGTTGTCGTACTTGCTCTTCTCCTCGGAAAAAATTCCGGAGGAAGCGCCTCGGATATTGTAGTGAATATCACACAGGCACCAAAGGCTGAAACCTCACAGAACAGCACCAAAACAGCAAAAGCTGATACAGAAGAGAAACAGAATACAACAGCATCCAATCAGTCCACAACAAAAAACAGCAGTACACAGAAAAGTGTAAAAATTGCGACACCTACACCGTCAGCTGCAACAGATGCACAGGAGCTGCAGATCACAAATGAGCAGAAACCCCAGAGCTCATCTGCACAGAAAAAACAGTCAACGGTGCAGCCATCAAAAAAAAGTACACAGAAAAACACACAGTCTGCGAATACACAAAGTCAGCAGTCCCAGCAGACACAGCAGTCTGCTTCCCAGAGCCAGGCAGATAAAGATCTGGAGGCACTTCGAAATGCGCCGGTACAGGAATATACCATGCCGGAAGAAAGCACAAACAGCAGTACACAGAGTTCTCAGAACTCTACAGCAGGTACAACATCCGGATCTTCTTCAACGGCAACAACTGCAGGCTCAGGAGATTATATTTTTCCGGAGAGCAATTCCGCATATCTGACCAGGGATCAGCTGGAAGGCCTTTCCAAAGACCAGCTGGCGTATGCAAGAAATGAGATTTACGCGAGACATGGAAGAAGATTCCAAGACCAGATGTTCCAGGATTATTTCAATGCGAAATCATGGTATGTACCGCAATACGATCCAGACCAGTTCGATGCCATGCAGGATACGATCTTTAATGAATATGAAAAAGCAAACGCCAAGTTGATCCTTGAGGTAGAACAGGAACATGGATACACATACTGATCTGGTGAAAATGAGGTGATATTATGCTTTCAGAAGAGATGACAGGACGTCTTGTCAATGAGATCCGGCGTTTTCTTATAGCAGATGCGGCGACTTTGAGTAAGGCAAACGATGAACAGCTGCGAAGAAGAATTGCGGATATTGTAGACCATAAGCTGGTGAATTACAGGATAAGCCCTCAGGAGCGCTCCAGGATCGTACGTCTGGTATTCAGTTCCATCCGTGGAATGGGAATCCTGGATGAGATCCTTGCAGATGACAGTATTACAGAGATCATGATCAACGGACCATTCCACATTTTTGTGGAGCGTGCAGGAAGACTGGAAGCTCTGAACAAAAAATTTGCCAGCGAAAATGAGCTGAGAAATATCATTCAAAAGATGGTAGGGTCTGTTGGAAAAGAGGTCAATGAAGCCAATCCGATCGTAGATACACGACTGGCAGACGGCTCCCGTGTAAACGTGGTCCTGCCGCCGCTTTCCCTGTCGGGCCCCATTGTGACCATCCGAAAGTTTTCCAGAACTCCGATGACGGTAGACCAGCTTTTGAAATATGGTTCCATTACACCGGAAGCAGCGGATTTTCTGGGAAAACTGGTAAGAGCCAAGTATAATATCTTTATCAGTGGGGGTACAGGCTCTGGAAAAACAACGTTTCTCAACGCCATGTCGAATTTCATTCCACGGGATGAACGTATCATAACGATCGAGGACTCTGCGGAGCTTCAGATCGCAAATATTGATAATATCGTAAGTCTGGAAACAAGAAATGCCAACACTTCCGGAAAAGGTGAGGTAACCATCCGTGATCTTATCAAATCCGCACTGCGAATGCGACCGGAGAGGATCATTGTTGGAGAGGTTCGAGGCGCGGAAGCACTGGATATGCTGCAGGCAATGAACACAGGCCATGACGGAAGCCTTTCCACGGGCCATGCCAACTCGACCAGAGATATGCTGAGCCGTCTGGAAACCATGGTGCTGCAGGGAAATGCAGGCCTGCCGCTTCCGGCTATCCGCCAGCAGATTTCCTCCGCACTGGATATCATCATCCATCTTTCCAGACTGCGTGATAAATCCAGACGAACCATGGAGATCACAGAAGTTCTGGACTGTAAAAACGGAGAAATCCAGCTGAATCCATTATTTGTATTCAAGGAAACCCAGGGAAGTACGCTGGAAAAAGTGCAGGGACGACTGGTACGCACAGGAAATCCTCTGTATAATGATTATAAACTGCGGCTTTCCGGAATGCATTCAGGCCTGTAGATCATCAGGCCAAAAGGAAGATTATGAAAAAAGAAAAAAAACCAAAAACAAAAACTGTAAAACAAAAGAAAGTAAAACCTCAGAAAATAAAACAGAAGAAGGTTAAAGCTCCCAAATATATACCTGTAAAACCTGTTTTCGGAACAGCGGAGGATTATTATATTTATCGTCTGAATCCGGTGGAAACCGCAACAGGTGCGCTATTAGGCGGAATCGTGGGATTTTTCTTCAGTATGGTATTTTTCAGAAATGTGATTTTTTCCCTGATCGTAGGGCTGCTCCTTGTTGTTCCGGGAATCCGGAAATACCGGGATTATCTGAAAGACAAAAGAATGAAAAATCTTCTGTACCAGTTCCGTGATATGATGGAATCTCTTTCCGCATCCTATTCCGCAGGTAAAAATACCCAGGGAGCTTTTTTGGATGCCTGCGGAGATCTGATCGGAATCTATGGAGAAAAAGCAGATATTGTAAAAGAACTGAAACTGATCGTAGATGGTATTTACAACGGACAGAGCGTTGAAGAGATGCTGAGTAATTTTGCGGCACGAAGCCATCTGGACGATATCGAAAGTTTTGCCACGATCTTTGAGGTGACCAACCGCTATGGTGGTGATATGAGACGAGTGGTTGGTGAGACCAGAGAGATCATTAATGATAAGATCGAAACAGAACTGGAGATTCAGACTTTGCTTACAGCAAACAAAAATGACCTGAACATTATGATCGTCATGCCGGTGCTGATCATGCTAATGCTCAACGGAATGGGCAATATGTCTATTGTGCAGAATACACCATTAAATGTACTGGTAAAGATTGGAGCACTTGCTCTTTTCGGAACTGCCTATTACATGGGAAGAAAAATTGTAGATATCAAGATATAGGGAGAAAAAAGCAGTGGATTATTTTCAGTTGATTTTACTTACACTGGCAACGCCATTTACTCTGATCTGGATATATCTGGCCATAGCCGGTGGAAAAAAATATCAGAAATATACAGACAGTTCTTTCGCAAAAGAATTTCAGATGAGCGAGCTTTTGTGTGTGGGATTTTCGGTTATGAGAATTCTGCATATCAGTACAAAGACAAGATCTGCTCAGGCAAAGATCCGGGAGATCGCTGAGATCAAAGGAAAAAAATATGCAGAGTATTATTACTATATGCTTCTTGGAGCTAAGACAACTTACATATATACCATTATTATATTTGTAATACTTCTCTCAGCATTGGCAGACAGCAAGAGTCTGTTGCTTCTGGGATTGGTCATGGGAGGACTTCTGATTCTGTATCTGGATCTTACTCTGCAGGATAAGCTGACAGCAAGAAGACAGGAGATCGTTCTGGATCTTCCACAGGTCTTATCCAAACTGACCTTGCTTGTTAACTCAGGAATGGTACTCCGTGATGCTTGGAAAAAAGTTTCCATAACAGGAGAGCGGGCACTTTATCAGGAGATGCAGAATGCCAATCTTGAGATGGAAAACGGTGTCATGGAGATTGATGCATACCGGAACTTTGCAGAACGATGCAATGTGAAGGAAGTACGGAAGTTTACTTCCCTGATCATACAGAATCTGAATAAAGGTAATGAAGAACTCGCCTATTTCATGAAAGATCTTTCTGATGAAATGTGGGAAGTTAAGAAAAATGAGGTAAAGCAGAAGGGAGAAAAAGCAAACTCTAAGTTGCTTCTGCCAATGATGATGATCTTTATCGGAATCCTGCTTATGGTCATGGTTCCGGTAATGCAGCAGATGTGATAGTAAACGGCATCAGCCGGTTATTATAAAAAATATTGCATAAGGCAAACAAAAATGGAGGATAAGAGCATGACTAGAAAACTTAATTTACTTTGGATCAGCGCAGAAAACAAAATCCGCAGCTTAGTTGAGGATTTTAAAACAGAAGAAGCAGGAGCTGCAGAGATCGTTGCAATCATTCTGATCATTGTTGCTGTCATTGCGGCAGCAGCCATTTTTAAAGACAGAATTGTAGAACTGGTAAATAATATCTTTGATAAGATCAGCCTTGATTAATGAATGAACAGGGAAAACAATAACTCCGAAACAGGCGCTATCATGGTAGAAGCCGCCATCTATTTTCCCATCACCATTGGCATTGTCATGGTGGTGCTCTATTTCGGATTATTCAAATTGCAGGAAAGCTACTTTTTCTTTCAGGTAGAAAGAGCAGCTACAGAGCTGGCGAGAGAAGCGTCTTACCCTGGCTATGACAGTTTTACAGATGAAAATCCTCTGAAAAACAGCAAGGTGGATTTTGACTGGGAAAACGGTCCGTCGGAATCACAGACGAAATCTTACTATGCTGCATATAAAGGCAGTGCTTCGAAGATCTACCGATGGGGAGTGGACAGTAAGCTTGCCAGGCGGGCAGCAGATTACCAGCAGGCACTTCAGAAAAACAGTGCATTGTTTTCCATGGGGCGCACAGAAGCCTATGTAAAGGTCAACAGTTCCTTTTTGTCCAAGTCGGTACAGGCAGAACTCAGGTATGTTGTTTCCACGCCCGGGATACTGAAGTATCTGGGACTACGGGACAGCCTGACGATCTATACGGCGGCATATCAGCCGGCAATCAACAGCACGGACTTTGTGAGAAATGTGGATCTGGCCTGGGACATGGGAAACTTTTTCCTGAAAAAGCTGGGACTGGACGGAAAGGCTCAGAAACTGGGAGAAACCTTTGATAAGGTGAAAAATTTTTTGTTTTAACTGGGGAGGGAAGTGTATGCAGTTATTTTGCGGGAAACAGAGAGGATCGATCTGCGTACTTCTGACGTTGATATTGGTACCGGTCTTGATGTTTAGCGGAATTATTGTAGATGCTTCCCGCCTTTTTGCGTCAAAGACAGTAGTATCCGGTGCCGGAGATCTGACCATGAATGCGGCACTGGCACAGTATGATAAGAAACTGAAGGATACATATGGACTGACAGCCATGGCAAAAACTCCGGATTCACCGGACGAACAGCAGAAGCTGGAGCAGATGTTCAAAGAATCCATCAACGCAAAAAATCTGACAGGTGAAAGCAGCGATGGCTTAAGTTCACTGATACAGCTGGAAGAAACTGGCTTTGAGGCAAAAGGGGTGGCATCTTCATCCCTGGCAGAAAACGATGTTTTCCGTCAGCAGGTTATGGAATATATGAAATTCCGAGGACCTGTCTATATGGCGGATGATATTGTGGGGAAGATCAAGAAGCTTCCTTTCAACAATGTAAAAAAACAGCAGAAATATGTAAAAGCAAAGTCAGAATACGCCCTGAAAGCGTCAGAACTCAGCGAGCCTATACAGGAGGCAAAGGAAGCTGTGGAAGCACAGACGGGTGCGGTAGATCAGTTGTCAAATACAGATACTGGTTTTGCGGAGGAATATCAGAAAAAAACAGTATTTCGTCTGGCTGCGAAATCACTGCAGAAATATCTGAACGAAGAGATTGATGCACCGTTTCCGGAGGAAGCACCTGATCCGTTGACGTATGATGTGATTGAAGAATATCTGAATTATCCATTCAGCTGGGACAGCGGGAATACTACATTTGATGATCAGATGTATAAAAATATGGTAACTTTACTTGCTGTGTATCAGGTAGCAGAAGCTGATTCAGAAGTGAGAGCTGAAATCAGTGAAAGATTTACTTCAGAAGAAATACAGACATTTAATTCCATCAAATCTGTGATCAACGGAAATATCAGCAGTATGAATAAAATCTATTCTGATGCGGCCAAAACATATCAGGCCTGCATTAAGGCTTTGGAGAAAAAAGCGGATGAGATCATAGATAATGGGAAAAAAGCCAACTCAGCGCTGGATGACGTGCTGAAATGCTGGAGGAAGGTTGCTTCTAAAAAAGAAGCATATAACAAGGCAAAAGAAGATCTGATCGCAGCCGGAGAAACGGTTGAGGAAAGTGCCGGAGAAGATATTGAAATTAATGAAACAGATCTTAAAGAACTGAAAGAAACGATTCAGAATAATATAGATACAGCGAAAGCCTTTAAAGAAATGATAAAGAAATTCAAAAAGGTAACGAGAAATTTTGAAAAACTTTCTGTGGATGAGGAAGAGGCATCATATATAAGAAGTATGGGCGGCACAGCAGCTACAGAAACATTCTGGGCCCAGCATGAGGAGGAAATCGGTGGAAGTCTGTTAAATGAACAGTTCAGGGGAGGATCTTTTTATAATCCTGAGGATACAACCTTTTATCAGACCACCCTTTCCGGTGTAAAAAATGAAGACAGTGACACGACGCAGGAAGATACCAGAGCGCAGAACAGAGAAGCGGCAAAAGAGGCCAGCGGAAATTATACACAGACGAAAGACTCTCTGAATAATTCCGGAAAAGAGCAAAACCTTTCAGAAAAAGAAGGGTATCCTTCCAAGTATCCGAGCGGAATCGCCAAAACATCAGCAAGTGCAACGGGAAACAGTCCGGCAGAAGTAGATGTAAGTGCAGATAAAAAAGCAGTAGAAAGTTCCAAGGATAATGTGGATCTTCTGAACAGTGTTCTGACCTGCCTGGACAATCTGTCCGGCGGGATAATGGAACAGGCATATCTCATGGAATACACCACAGAAATGTTTAACTGTATCACGACCAAAGACGAAGATACGTCGCTCAGCAATGACAAACTTTCCGAACATGTGATCTGGAATGGGGAAATTGAATATATCCTTTATGGAAATGCTTTTACCGGCAAGAACAAAACACTGGCAGTAGCACAGCTCTATGGAACAAGGCTTGCCATTGACAGTTTATATGTTTTTATGGATTCAACTCTGAATGCAGAAGCAGATACAGTGGCAACGGTTGTATGCGGAGCAACCGGGCAGCCATGGCTTTATCCGGTTGTAAAATATGGATATCTTTTCTGTAATGCGCTGAGAATGGCAGCAACGGAAACCGTAGCGCTGGTTAACGGAGAAGAGTCGGCAGTATGGCCGGGAAAAGCGGATGGCCTTAAGTTCACTTACAAAGATTACATGAAATTATTTGTTCTGGTTAAGCTTGCAGATGAGAATGGTAAAAAGGATCTCTCCGTCCGTGCGGCAGACTGTATCCAGCTGAACACCGGCTCAACGCTAAGTCAGAAATATACCATGCTGACGCTGAACGCGAAGGTACAGACATCAACCACATTCCTTCCGAAAGTTCCGGAATTTCTGGGAAAAGGAAAGAGTACAGATGATGGCAGGAGAATCATAGATTACAAGAGTGTTTTGGCTTATTAACAGGAGGGGCAATGTCAGACAGAAAAGAAAATGGTTCGATCACTGTGGAGGCAGCACTGTTTATTCCCATGTTCCTGTTCGCGTTTATGTGCATATTCAGTCTGATCTCCTGTGTGAGGGCACAGGTACTGATCCAGTATTCTGTGGATCAGGCAGCGAAAGAGGTTGCGGAATACAGTTACATACTGGAAAAGACAGGCGTTCTGGACGCATATAAAGGACTTAATACAAAATCAGAAGAATTCTCAAAACAGATGGAGGACATTAAATCCAATCTGGAAGTGATCGAGAATACAGCCAAAAGTGTTACAAACGGACAGGGAACCATACAGGATGTGGCAGATGCCGGAAAGGCGGGAAAAGCTACATATGATCAGCTGAAAGAATATAAGAAAAATCCCAAGGAGTTTGTGAACGGTGTTCTGAACTATGTGAAAAACGGCGCATGGAACAAGCTTGCCAGTTATATGACAGGAGTCGTTGCAAAATCCTGTGTGAAGCAGCAGCTGAGTGTGGCTTCCGGAGGACAGGATGCAGACGAATATCTGGAAAAACTGGGAGTTTCCAATATGAAATTCAGCAAAAGTTCCTGGTGTGCAAAAGGTACCAATGACATAAAGATCGTTGTGGATTATGATATCAAAACGGAATTCCCGTTCTTTGATCTGGGAACAAGACATTACCGTGTCTGTGCTTCAACCCGCGTATGGGCAGGCAGCTGACGGATTGACCAAGGAGAAAAAATGGAACATATAAAAAGTCTTATAAAAGAAAAAAAATATATCCTTCTGATCATAGCAGCACTTGTTTTAGCCGAGATATTTTTTTTCAGCAAATATGGCTATCACTGGCTGAAAGCAGTCCGATATATGATATTGACGGTTTTTATGGTTTTTCTCGGATTTATCGATCAGCAGAAAACCATTATACCCAATAAGCTTCTGCTTTTCATGTTTGTCATAAGGGCAGTGATACTGGCAGGAGAAATTACAGTGAAGCCTTCTTACTGGCTGGATATCCTGAAATCAGCAGGAGGTGGAATGCTGCTGGGATTTCTGATCTTTTTTCTGGCCAGGATCTTTTCCAGAAAAAGTGTCGGAATGGGAGATGTGAAGCTGGCAGCCGTGCTGGGATGGTATCTTGGAGGCTCTCTGATATGGTTTGACATTGTTGTGAGTTTATCGCTTGCGGCACTTTATTCGATCGTACAGCTGATCCTCAAAAAACTGAACATGAAGGATTCCATTCCGCTTGCTCCGTTTTTTTCTGTGGGAACGATCCTGATTTTGTTACTTGGCTTTTGATTCGTAGAGGTGCGTATGAAAAAATTAATGGTTCTGATGATGACCGGTCTGCTTGTGGGAGCATGGTATACAACATTTACTTCTGCAGTGGAAAAACCGATGGAATATAAAAAATGTCTCCAGCAGGCTCAGAAAAATGAAGAAAAAGGAATTTATTACGATGCAATCCTGGAATATAAGAAAGCATTGGAGTATGATGGAGATAACCGAAATATCTATATGAAGATCGCGGAAGATTACAGAAATATGGGAGATGATTCCGGTTTTGTGGATGCATGCAACAGTGCGATCTCTCTTGACGGAGATAATGAACAGGCAATCCTGACACTGGCAGATTATTACGTGGAGCAGGATGAGAAACAGGACGCCATTGCCCTTCTGAAAAAACACATCAAGAAGAAAAAAAACAGTGGCGCGCTGAAGGCAAAGCTGGATTCTCTGGCAGGAGATTTCCAGTTTATCGGAGATGAATACGATAATATTTCAGAAACCTGCAACCATTATATGAGGATCACATCCGGAGAAGATGTGGGTATCCTGGATGAAGATGGAAATTCTGTGATCCGTGCGGAATATCAATATATCGGAATGTTTGGTGAAAACGGTTTCGCGCCGGTTGAGAAAGACGGCGAATGGTATTATATAGATACAAACGGTTATAAGCGGCGACAGCCGGACGAGACTTATGAATATCTGGGAACCTTCAATGAAGGGGTACTTCCTGCAAAAAAGAACGGGAAATATGGATTCCTGGATGAAGATTTCAATGAAAAGACGGAATTTGAATATGATGCGGCGACACCTATGCTTAATGGTATTGCAGCAGTAAAAAAAGATGAAAAGTGGGCTCTTATTGATAAGGACCTGAAGATTATTACAGATTTCGGATTTGACGATGTAGTCAGGGATGCCTGGGGCTTCTGCTCCAGAAATGGTGTCGTATTTGTAAAAACCGGTGAGCAGTATCAGCTGCTTAACAGTTCCGGTGTACAGATCGGCGAAAATTATGAAGCAGTTTCTCCGTTTATTTCCAAAAATCCCGCAGCAGTTCAGCAGGCTGGAAAATGGGGATTTGTTTCATCAGAAGGAGAAAAAGTTCTGGACTGTATGTTTGAAAAAGCAAGAAGCTTTTCTGCCATTGGATATGCGGCAGTTCAGTCGGATGAAAGTTGGGGATTTATTAAGAGCAATGGTGATTTTGTGGTAAATCCGCAATTTGCAGATGCCAAGAATTTTAACAGCAGTGGAATTGCACCAGTACTGTCAGAAGGAAAATGGAAACTGATCCAGCTGGATATATACTAAGAAAAGGAGATAAAGAGTATGAATTTTGAGTATGATTTCAAAGACGGACACACAAGATTTTCCTACAGATCCAAGCCGGGAGAGGTCCTGGACGAAAAAACGTGGAGCATTTTGACACAGGGAACCGCAAATCAGTTTCTGTTGCCGGCAAATGCGAATCAGGATGGCAATGGTTTTATTTTTACATATGATATAGCCGGAACCATGAACATAATGGCATGGATGAGCGAAGCACCTCAGGAAAAGCAGATCGAAATTCAGCAGAAGGTGAATTATGTGCTTACTTTCTTTGAAGAACTGGGTGTTCCAAAGCAGGAAATCGTATCAGAGATGCAGAATATCTATGTGGATACACGAACAGAAGAAGTAAAGGTCGTTTGCATTCCGCTGAGATCAGAGTCCGGTGGATTTGGCGGCGGAGCAGACGGATTTAGTCATGAGCAGACCGGACAGACTGCCAATTATGATGAAGGTGGCCCACTGGTTCCTCCTACACCGGGTGGCGGTTTTGTAGATATGGATGGTGACGTTGAAGAAAAGAAACCGAAGAAAAAGAAGGCGTTGTTGAAGGGACTGTTCCATCGAATGGAGAAAAAACAGGAGGTACAGGAAGAAATTCCATTTCCACAGGAAATGCCACCAATGCCGCCGGAAATGCCACCACAGAGACCGGAGAATATCTGGGCGAATACTCCAAATGAGGGAGGCTGGGATAATCCGCCAGAAGAAAACAGAAAAACATATCCTTCACCAGGGGAAGGCTTCGGAGAGGACCCGGGAAGAGGTTATGAGCCAGATCCGGCGTCAGGTTTCGGAGAGACACCGGGAAGAGGTTATGAACCAGATCCGGCGCCAGGTTTTGGAGAGACACCGGGAAGAGGCTATGAGCCAGATCCGGCGCCAGGCTTCGGAGAAGCACCGGGAAGAGGTTATGAACCAGATCCGGCGTCAGGTTTTGGAGAGGACCCGGCAGGAGGTTATGAGCCAGATCCAACACCAGGTTTCTGGGACAAACCGGCAGGGGGCTATAACCCAGATCCAATGCCAGGGAATGACGGAGCTCAGGGAAGAGGCTACACTCCGAATCCAACGTCAGGTTTTGGCGAAGAACAGAGAAAAAGTTTTACTCCGAATCCGGGAACCGGTTTTGCATCAGACGATGATGACGGCAATGACGCAACTGTAATGCTGAGGGATGACGGAAGTGAAGCAACGATACTTCTGAAAGCAAGAGTTAAACCAAATGCTACATTGATCCGTCTGCATACACAGGAGAAGTTCCATATCACGACGGAGATCTGCAAGATCGGTAAGCGTGCACTTATGGTAGATATCTGCATCCGCAATAACCCGACCATCAGCAGGGAACACTGTGCGATCCATTTTGAAGAAGGTAAATATTACCTGGAAGATAAGGATTCCAGCAACTATACATACCTGAACGGAAACAGAGCAATGCCAGGCCAGAAACTGCTTCTCAATGACGGAGATCAGATCCGCCTGTCTGATGAAGAGTTTATTTTCCGAAAGGGGGATGTGAAATGAATCCAAACAATAATTCCGGAAAAAAATTATCACCGCAGATATTAGTTCCGATGATCGCAGGAATTGTCTGCGTACTCGTGATTCTGGCAGTTGTGATTTTTGTCACACCTAAAAAGGCAACTGCAAGCCAGTTACAGGAAAATCTGAACCTGGGCTCCAAATATCTGGATGCAGGAGAATACGACAAAGCAGAAGTTGCATTTAATGATGCTTTGAAGATTGATAAAAAATCCACAGATGCGACTCTGGGACTTGCAAAAGTATACAATGGAAAGAAACAGCCGGAAAAGGCACTGGATATGCTGAAAAAGACCGGCGAAAATATGAAAAATGTTTCCACATCTTCTGTGAAAAAGGATTCCGCTGCATGGAATTCCCGTGTAAACGATTATCAGAACGCTTTTGAAAATACAAAGAGCATTTTTAAAGAACAGGGAAAAACTTCTCAGGTAGAAGAGACTGAAAAAGAAGAACAGGATACAACAAAATATATCACTCTTATTATTAATATTATAAATCCAACGGCAACGCCAACGCCGACAACAGATCCGAATGAACTGGATGACGGAAGCAATAACAGTGCGGGTGGTGCAGGTCTGGATTCTGGAAAAGTTGGTGAAGTAACTGCGGCACCGCATCCTGGAGATCAGACTGATCCGACAAGTGCTCCAGATCGGGATAACACGGAATCAGAAGACGGGGCAGATCAGAACGCCGCGGATGATACGGATTCAACAGATGATGGAGATTCAACAGATGATACGGATTCCACGGATGCTTCTGATTATGCGGAAGATACAGAAAATCCATATGACAGTTCAGACTATCCGGAAGATCCGGATTCGGAAACATATGATAATCCGTCAGATGAAGCAGGAACAACAGAAGTGACCAATGAGGATGTATATGGTAAGGATGAACTCCCATCCGGAGGTTCAGAAGTTTCCAACGGAGAACAGGATGAGAACTCATACGACAATCCGGGTGAAGCCTCCAATGAAGATACAGATGATAATGCATATGAAGATCCAGCGGAAACTTCTGATGAAAACCAGGATGGAAATTACAGCGAACCGGATACAGAAACAGCTGATGATCCGGCAATACCGACACCTGGTCCGGCAGAGACTTATACGGAGACAACAGAGACCTCACAAACGGATGAGACAGGTACAGAGCAGACAGATAGCAATACCGCAGAAACTGCAGATGACGATGCTGTACTGGCTGCATATGTAGCACAGGTGGAAATCTCTAAATATACAGGAGGAAGCATTTCCTACACAGACAGTACCAGCATGGCATCTGTAAATGGCGTTCTTGCAACAGATCAGAGAGATTTTAACAGTGATGGAAGACCGGAACTTCTGGTGATTTCTATTTCCGGAGGAAAACTGCAGTTTGAACTTTACAGGGCAGAAAACGGAGAGGCACAGCAGATTGCCAGTGAATCAGCAGATCCGGGCTTTGGTGATCCAGTCGAGGGAATCACATACAGCGGAACACAGGAATGCTTTGTAAAAGATAATGGAACTTCTGTTGATATCGGAATCGCAGGCTATTATTCCGGAATGAGCGGCGAAAATGCAATGCCGGAAGCAAGGCTGGCTATCGCCCTTTATACAGTTAACAGTGACGGAACAGTAAGCCAGACAGGAAATGCGGCACTGGTAAACGGCACACAGCTTTACCTGAATGGAACGACTCCACAGGAGGGCGGAAAGGATGCCTTTATCAGCGAGATTTCCAAAATGGGATTAAGCGGATCCTGGGTTGCTGAAAGCGCAGATATGTTAGCCGGAATGGATCTTCTCAATAATCCGATGCAGGATACAGCAGGAGTACCAAATCCGATCAATACCGGTCTTTCCGCAAAAGAAACAGGAGTCCAGGACCTGGCAGTGATCAATGTGGGAATGCAGCCAGGAAGCAGCAGCATGGATTTTAGCGTAAAATAAGATAAAAAGAGGTTTGAATATATGCCAATTCCACATACTTATCGGGTTATAGGTAAGATTGGAGCTGGAAACAGCGGTGAAATCTACAAGGCTTATCAGATAAACCTTGGAAAATATGTAGTACTGAAAAAAATAAAAACAGAGATCAAAGATTTTCTGAACAACAGAGCGGAAGTTGATGTACTGAAAAACCTCAGACATTCCTGTCTGCCTCAGGTTCTTGACTTTTTTGAGGCGGACGGGGATGTGTATACAGTTATGGATTTTATCCCGGGGAATTCATTTAAGGATTATCTGGATTCCGGAACTGTTTTTGAAGAGAAATCAGTCATTATCTGGGCAAAGCAGATAGCTGCAACACTGGGCTATCTGCACAGCCAGAAACCACCGATCATCCACAGTGACCTGAAACCTGGGAATATCATGCTGACACCGGAAGGAAATATCTGTCTGATAGATTTTAACATTTCTGCCACGCTGGATGGAGATACTGCCTGGGTAACCGGATATACCAATGGATATGCGGCTCCGGAACAGATCGAGGCACTGCATTACAACCAGAACGAACTGGACAGCGTAATACAAAAGATCGAAAAGATGGAGCCTTTTGTCCGCGAAGGCAATCTGTGGGATTATTATTTCGACGCACAAAGATGCCAGATAGATCTTTATTCTTATAGAGAGCAGATCGAATTTGCCATCAATAAATCACTCGAGATGTACCAAAAGGCACAGGAAGCCAACAATGTGCGCGGATTAATCGGTGCCAAACAATGTCTGGCAAATGCTTACATGGGTACCGGACGTTGGGAAGAAGGGAAAAAAGCATTGGAAGAGGCCCATATGCTACTCCCCAAACTGGATAACGTAATTGTACACAACTCCGTACTTTGCCAACTCGTTTCACTCAGTAAAGCCAAAGATGACTTTGAAAACCTGAAGAAATATCTCGATGAACAGAAAAGTATCCTTGAAGACTACATAAGAAAGAATCCCACCATGGAAGAGGCTTTTCAGGATCCGTTGATCTTCAATGAACTCTATTATGCTTATTATTATTTAGAGATGAATCAGTCTCACCCTGCTTTTGAACATTTACAAAAAGGAGCCAAGTATCTCACACCACATACCTATTTTATGTATCGCGTGCTCTATTACGATGCATACGCTTTGTACTACCGGCGCTGTAAAGAGTATGACAAGGCCCTTAGCCAGTTGGATTCCACAATCGTCTTATTACAGGAAGCGTTCAGTTCCGACTACGTCAACCAATTGTCTGCCAAAGCGGACATACTCGTGGAAGCCGGCCGCAGCCAGGAAGCGCTGCCCATCTATGAAAAGGTACTGCAAATGAAAGACTCACTGGTCACCGAGCTTTCCGACAAACAAATGAAACTGATACAAAGCAACTATCACATCAATAAAATAGCCCTCGAAGAGGAACAATTGAAAAACAAAATACAACTTATTGTACTTATCGTTATCGGCACGACATTAATCGTATTGGTATTTTTCATGTTACGCATCTTCCGGGTACGTAAAGCCCTGAAAATAGCAGAAAGTGAAACCCGCAAAGCTACCCGGATAGCCGAAAAAGCCAATGAGACTAAGAATCATTTCCTTGCCAACATGAGCTATAATATTCGCATTCCACTGAACGGAGTCGTAGGATTTTCCCAACTGATAGCATCAGAACCGAATATGGACGAGGACACAAGAAAAGAATTCTCTGCCATCATCCAGAAAAATACCGAAGAATTGATGCAACTGGTTAATGACGTACTGGACTTGTCGCGTCTGGAAGCCAACATGATGAAGTTCCAAATACAGGAATATGATGCTGTGGCACTCTGTAATGACGCTATCTATATGGCCCGCATGCGCAATGAAGAAACCATAGAAATATATTTCGATACCCATATCGAGACGCAACCCATCACAACCGATACCGGAAGGCTCATTCAAGCATTGGTCAGCACTCTGACTTATCCGCAGAAAAACACGGCACACAGAGAAATCACTTTCACTCTGACTCGTGACGACTCCGGCAAACAGATATGTTTCCGCATCAGCAACAGCCCACTGGCCGATCCGGAATTCAATTCCCAGGAAGTAAGCATACGTCATGATATCAATCGCCTTTTGTTGCAGCATTTCGGAGGCAGCTACAACATAACGGCCGATGAACAGGAACGACCTGTCATTAATTTTACTTATCCTCTCGATATTATATCCGAATAAAAGAGCTATCTTTGCAAATTGCAAACCTAAACGCCGATTTATGTATACCAACAAACAGATTTGGAGTGTCAGCTACCCGATACTCCTCAGTTTATTAGCACAAAATGTCATTAATGTCACTGATACGGCCTTTCTCGGAAGAGTCGGAGAAGTAGCCCTCGGAGGCTCTGCAATGGGCGGGCTTTTCTATATATGCGTCTTCACGATCGCTTTCGGATTTAGTACCGGTTCACAAATCGTCATTGCCCGCCGCAATGGAGAAGGACGCTATGCGGACGTGGGTCCCGTAATGATGCAGGGCGTTATGTTCCTGTTGGTCATGGCCCTGTTACTGTTTGGCTTCACCAAAGCTTTCGGAAGCAACATCATGCGCATGCTGGTATCCTCCGAATCGATATTCGATGCCACGATGGAGTTTCTGGACTGGCGCACCTACGGTTTCTTCTTCTCATTTGTCAATGTAATGTTCCGCGCATTATACATCGGCATTACCCGTACCAAAGTGCTAACGATTAATGCCATTGTCATGGCCATTGTCAACGTGATTCTGGATTACGCCATGATATTCGGACACTTCGGATTTCCGGAAATGGGCATCAAGG
>OGOH01001214.1_pt1 | contig 18680 bp, 15 predicted proteins | sample 1552571 | NCBI WGS metagenome assembly OGOH01 (sample SAMEA2580170, study PRJEB22360) | human gut metagenome | biome: human gut; feature: human-associated habitat; material: faeces | place: Denmark | collected 2008/2010
TATTTTAAGCCTTTCCGGGCTTTCGTCCCGTTTTTTTCATCATTCGTATATCACTTCCGAAAACTTTTAATATTGTATAGGAACTTGTTATTCTTGAAAAAATTCGTTCGGAATAAGAATCCCTTATTTCCGAGAGTGAAAGATTAGTTGAAATAATTGTACTTTTCTTCTTTAACATCCGTTCATTAATTACATAGAACAGTTTGGAGATAGTGGAACGGTTCATATTCATTCTCTCATTGATGCAGTAAAATAACTGGGAGGAAGTAAAACTGTTGTTTAATTCGGTTCCCAGATCATCAATAATAAGCAGGTCACAATCAGAAAGATAATTGGCATCAGAATCTTTATCTTCACCGAAGCGGCTGAAGTCCTGACGTTGGAATGTTGTAAACAGCTCAATTGCAGTCAGGTAAATAACGCTGTGTGAAGTATTTAAAAGCTCTCTTGCAATGCAGTTGGAAAGAAAAGTTTTGCCTGTGCCTGTGCCGCCAAAAAATAATATGTTAGCAGCTTCCTTATCAAAGTTATCAACAAATTTGTGACATATGTCAACAATACGCTGCATATTATGATAAGGTGTGAGCCCGTTAGATGGGTCAGGTGTTGTATTGTCATACCACTCATATGAAAATGTATCAAAATTTTCATTATCGGTAATATTCTTCAAATTGGAATCATGATATACAAGGTCAATAGCTTTTTTGTTAAAGCATGAGCATTTGCGGCTGTTTATATATCCGGTATCGTGGCACTGCGTACATGTGTATACAGGATCCAGGTAGTCCGCAGGCTTACCGGCACTAATAAGCAGATTTGCCTTTTGGTCATTGAGAGATTTAAGCAGACTTGTATAATCTTGGCTGTTTCCGCTTATACGGGCTTTTGCGGCCTGCATTGAAACGGATATTATCTCATTTTCAATATTCTGATATTCAGGGATAAGTGAAACAATCTCGTTATAACGCTGTTCCTGAATATGGCGGTTGTGAGTGCGTATTCCGTCATATATACGCATTATTGCATCATGTTGTGCATTGGTTAGCGGCATACTGTATTCCTTTCCCAACAGGCTGTAAGTCAGCCATTGTTGCTTATTAATTCACTTTCAAGACTGTCAATGTCAGTATTACGCTGATTAAAATTATTAAAACGGTTATTGGAAGCTTTTACTGCATTATTATATGCATTATTCCGCTTAACAGCACTTGACTGCTGGTTCTGTTCAAATTCCATATCAATCCGTTTTATGTCAGAAGTGTTTTTTACATTGGCATCTTTCCAGCGTGAAAGAATGCTGTCAGCATATTCAAAACTAGGCTGATGTGTCTTTTTAAGTGTGCGGTTGCATGCTTCAACAATTATATCGGAATCAAAGCAGTATACATCAGTCCATTTTTTGATGTAATCCTGTTCGACTTTGCCGGCTGTGCGGTTAGTTATTCCGAATGCACCGAGAACAGAAAAAGCGGTATCGTTGTATCCTGATGATGCAGCTTTTGCCTGCTTCACAGTCTGTATTCCCTTGTCAGCCCATGCAAGTGCTACTTTTTCGATATAACGCATGCTCTTGTGACCGTTAGAAACACAGTATTCAATAAGATACTCAATGAGTTCTGAAGAAAACTGTAAAGAGTCGTATAAATATGCGATTACAGAGGCATCAGACGAATTGAGGACAGAACCAAGATAAGTCTGGGCTGCATATAAAAGCATTGAAAAATCTTCCTGTTCAGACAAATCTTCCAGCTGTTTCGGTGTATATGCAGAACGCGGGTCACATGTTTCATTGGAATCCGGTGTAATAGGAACTTCTGTGTCAGAAGCGGCTGCATTATATATATCAGTAGACTGTTCTGCATGCATATGATTTGAAGGTATATGGTTTGAAGGCATCTGATTTGAATTAAGCTGTGCAGATGAATTATCGGGAGTGCTGCCTGAAGCAGAATCCAGGTTGCAGAAGGTAATTCCCGTAATCTGTCTGCCGGTGGAATCAGTTGATGCAATTAATACACCGGCCTTGTCCCAATAGCGGAGTGCACACATAATATCTGCTTCTGTCTGATTGAAAAAATCAGCGAGACAGTCTATTGATATATTAGTTTTTCCATTGGAAATACATCTTAAAAGATATAAATATATCTTTGTAAATTCACCATTGGCAAGGGGCATGAATTCGTCAATAAACACGTTGGAAACGGTAGTTGTATTATTATTGTTCATAGTTGATAAAGATAAGTTATTCATGATAATCCCCATTTCAAAATTTTCTAAAATCAGTTTAGCATATCCCGTTTAAAAATAAAAGAGGGCGACATATCCACAAAAATACAGGTGGAAAATGTGGATAATGTGGATAAATAGTAAAAAACGTGTAAAATCCTGTAAAATTTATTAACTAAAAATCCACACGGAAAATTCCATTCTTAGAATAATCCATGTGGATAATGTGGATAACTTTGTTGACAACTTTTATAAAAATTCAGAAATTACTGATTAACAAGGGCTTCGCCGACTTTATAAACATCTCCGGCACCCATAGTTATCAACAAATCGCCGTTGATACAATTTTTTAATAAAAATTTTTCGATTTCCTCAAATGAGTGGAAATAATAACATTCTTTGCCGAGTTCACCGATTGCTTTCTGTAAATCTGCTGAACTTATTCCAAGGTTATCAGTTTCTCTTGCAGCATATATGTCGGCGAGGACGACAATGTCGGCAGCTGAAAGTGCTTTTGCAAAATCACCGAGAAGTGCTTTTGTTCTTGAATAGGTATGAGGCTGGAATACGCACCATGTTCTGTTGTGTGGAAAATGTTTTGCACTGTCAAGAGTTGCTGTAATCTCGTCAGGATGATGTGCATAATCATCAATGACCGTGACGCCATCTACGCATCCTTTATACTGGAAACGTCTGTCTGCACCGCCGAAAGCAGAAAGGCCTGCAAGAATGTCTTCTTTTGAGATCTTTAAGTCAAGGGCAAGCGCAATGGCAGCGAGTGCATTCGAAACATTGTGCAGTCCGGGTACATTCAGGGCGACATCCATGACTTTCTCGCCGTGGTACATGGCAGTGAAGTTTGCACATGCTTTTTCGTTAAAGGTGATATCAGCAGGATAAAAATCGCAGGCATCACTCATACCGTAGGTAATGACCTGTGGAGCGAGTCCCTCTACGATCTCCTGATAGTTCTCAATTTCGCCGTTGATGATAATGGCACCATTTTCTTTTGTATTTTTTGCAAATAAGTGGAAAGAATTGCGGATATCATGAATATCTTTAAAGAAGTCAAGATGTTCCGCTTCTATATTTAAAATAATGCTGTATTTTGGACGGAAATTCAAAAAGCTGTTTGTATATTCACAGGCCTCGGAGATAAATACGTCAGATTTTCCGACGCGGAGATTTCCATCGATCGCTTTTAAGATACCGCCGACTGTGATGGTTGGATCTTTTTTAGCGGCGAGCAGAATCTGGGAGATCATGGAAGTTGTGGTTGTTTTTCCATGGGTACCGGATACTGCGATGGAATTCTGATAGTTATCCATAATCTGACCGAGCAGTTCTGCGCGGCTTAACATCGGAATACCTTTTTCTTTTGCAGCGGCAAATTCCGGGTTATCTTCACGGATCGCTGCGGTGTACACGATAAGATCGATACCTTCTATAATATTGGAAGCTTTCTGGCCATAGAAAATCTGCATTCCCATATGCTCTAAGTGTCTGGTGAGTTCAGATTCTTTGGAGTCAGAACCGGAAATCGTAAAATGTTCCTCAAAAAGAATCTCAGCGAGACCGCTCATGCTGATTCCGCCGATTCCGATAAAGTGAATGTGTATTGGTTCCTGAAAATTAATTTTATACATATTATGGATACCTGCCTGTTTTTTCGTTGATTGTTGATGAAAAAGTTTATGAAAAACTTCCTCATTTTATAACAAGGCGTTGTATAACGCCTGAAACAGTTACATTATAACCATATATCAGGAATTTGCAAATTCTTTTCGGACAATTCCATGTTAGCTATTTTGACGAAAAAAACAGGACAAACACACATATTTGTATAAAATGTCAAAAAAAAGAAAAAATTTCTGAAAAAATTGTGTAAAATGATGTACATTGAAAAATGGTTGTGATATACTTGAAATATCAAGAGGACTAGATTGACTAGAAAGTGACGAGAGGTGATTGACGTGATTCGAAAAGAAATGATAGCAATGCTATTAGCGGGAGGTCAGGGAAGCCGTTTAGGTGTCCTGACATCAAAAGTTGCAAAACCGGCAGTTGCATTTGGAGGCAAGTATCGTATTATCGATTTTCCATTGAGCAACTGCATTAACTCCGGAATTGATACGGTTGGTGTATTGACACAGTATCAGCCATTACGTTTGAATACCCATATCGGAATTGGTATTCCGTGGGATCTTGATCGTAATAACGGAGGAGTAACAGTACTTCCACCATACGAGAAGAGTAATAACAGTGAGTGGTATTCAGGAACTGCCAATGCAATTTATCAGAATATGAATTACATGGAGCAGTACAATCCGGAATATGTACTGATTTTATCTGGTGACCATATCTACAAGATGGATTATGAAGTCATGCTTGATTTCCATAAGGAAAATAACGCAGATGTTACAATTGCCACAATGCCTGTTCCATTAGAGGAGGCAAGCCGTTTTGGTATTGTGATCGCAGATGAAGATAAACGAATTCAGGATTTTGAAGAGAAACCGGAACATCCAAGAAGTAATCTAGCCTCAATGGGAATCTACATATTTAGCTGGAAGGTATTGAAGGAAGCTCTGACTGCAATGAAAGATCAGAGCAACTGTGACTTTGGTAAGCATATCATTCCTTACTGCCACGAGAAGAAACAGCGTCTGTTTGCTTACGAGTATAACGGATATTGGAAAGATGTAGGAACGCTTGGCTCTTATTGGGAAGCCAATATGGAACTGATCGATCTGATCCCGGAATTCAACCTGTATGAGGAATACTGGAAGATTTACACGAAGAGTGATATTATCCAGCCGCAGTATCTGTCAGCAGACAGTATTGTTGAGAAGAGTATCATCGGAGAGGGATCTGAGATTTACGGAGAGGTTCACAGTTCTGTCATCGGAGCCGGCGTTACGATCGGCAAGGGCAGTGTCGTGAGAGATTCCATTATTATGAAGGGAACCCAGATCGGTGAGAATGTCGTCATAGACAAAGCAATTATTGCTGAAAACTGCAGCATTGGTGATAACGTTACATTAGGTGTTGGAGAGGAAAAACCGAACAAGTTCAATGAGAAGATTTACTCCTTTGGTCTTGTGACGATCGGAGAGGATTCCGAAGTTCCATCGAACGTCTCAGTCGGAAAGAACACTGCAATTTCCGGCAAGACCACAAAAGAAGATTATCCGGAAGGAATTCTTGACAGCGGTGAAGTAATTATTAAGGCAGGTGACTCAGAATGAAGGCAGTAGGAATTATTTTAGCTGGCGGTAATAACAGCCGCATGCAGGAATTATCGAACAAACGAGCAATTGCAGCAATGCCGATCGGAGGCAGTTACCGGAGCATCGACTTCGCTCTGAGCAATATGAGTAATTCTCATGTACAGACAGTGGCAGTGCTGACACAGTACAGTGCAAGATCCCTGAATGAACATTTAAGTTCTTCCAAATGGTGGGATTTCGGACGTAAACAGGGTGGTTTATATGTATTCAACCCAACTGTAACAGTGGATAACAGCTGGTGGTACCGTGGCACAGCAGATGCGATGTACCAGAATATCAGTTTCCTGAAAAAACGTCATGAGCCATATGTCATCATTAGCAGTGGTGACTGTGTATACAAACTTGATTTTAACAAAGTCCTTGATTACCATATCGAGAAGAAAGCAGATATCACCGTTGTGTGCAAAGATATGGATCCGAATGTGGATGTCAGCCGTTTTGGTGTTGTCCGCATGAATGAGGATTCCAGAATCGTTGAGTTTGAGGAGAAACCAATGGTTTCCCAGTCCAATACGATTTCTACAGGTATCTACATTGTCCGCAGAAGACAGCTCATTGAGATGTTAGAGCGGAGTGCTGATGAGGGAAGATGGGATTTTGTAACGGATATCCTGATCCGTTATAAGAATATGAAGCGTATCTATGGTTATAAGATGAAAGAATACTGGAGCAATATTGCATCCGTGGATTCTTATTACCAGACGAATATGGACTTCTTAAAACCGGAAGTCAGAAATTACTTCTTTAAAGAAGAACCGGGAATTTTCTCGAAAGTGGATGATCTTCCACCGGCAAAATATAATGCAGGATCAGACGTGAAAAACAGCCTGATCGCGAGCGGATGTATTATCAACAGCAAGGTTGAAAATTCTATCTTATTTAAGAAGGTATTTGTCGGAAAAAATTGTGTGATCAAGAATTCCATTATTTTAAACGATGTTTATATTGGGGATAATACACACATTGAAAACTGTATCGTTGAGAGCCGTGATACATTGAAAGCCAACACATACTATTGTGGAGAGAATGGAATTAAGATCGTATCTGAGAACAATGAGAGATATGTATTATAGCCAGAATCACAGAGTTACTTACAGGGTGACAAAAACTTGCGTTAGATGAAGACCGAAAAGGGGGACTGAGACATCATGCAGATTACAGACGTCAGAATTAGAAAAGTTGAAAAAGAAGGAAAAATGAAAGCCGTAGTTTCCATTACCATAGATGAAGAATTTGTGGTACATGATATTAAGATCATTGAAGGAGAGAAAGGATTATTCATTGCGATGCCAAGCAGAAAGGCAGCAGACGGGGAATACCGTGATATCGCACATCCGATCAATTCCGATACAAGAGACCGTATTCAGAAACTGATCCTTGAAAAGTATCAGGAAACAATGGCTGTGGAAGAATAAGAACTGCAGATGAGCGGGCCGCTATGGGGATAGCGGCTCGTTTTTTGCTTATGTTGATGAGAAAAATATACGCATTCATGCAGAAATAAAAGTTGCATTCCTTACTTGCCAAATCCAAAATCTTCTGTAAAATAGAACATACGGAATAGAACAATGGAAATTATTTCATCATATTGAGAGGAACAGAACAATGGAACAGTTAAAAGCAGTCATTCTTGCAGCAGGAAAAGGAACCCGGATGAAATCAGATCTTCCGAAAGTGGTTCACACGATCGAGGGAAAATGTCTGGTAGATTATGCAATTGACGCAGCAATCGGAGCAGGCGCAGATGATATCTGTCTGGTAGTAGGATATAAACATGAAGTAGTGGAGCATAGCATTTCCCACAAAAATGTGAAATTTGCATTACAGGAAGAACAGTTGGGAACCGGCCACGCAGTAAAATGTGCCAGGGATTTCTTAGGGGATGAGGGACAGACTCTGATCTTATTTGGAGATACACCACTTATCACTGCAGAAACATTAAACCGGTTAGCAGAACATCATAAGAAAAATGGCAATACAGTCACCGTGCTTTCTGCGATGATCGGCGATCCAACCGGATATGGAAGGATTATCCGCGATGCGGAAGGCAGATTTGTGAAGAGCGTAGAGCACAAAGACGCTTCACCGGAAGAGTTAGAGTCTCACGAGATCAATTCCGGCATGTACATTTTCGATACAAAAGAATTAAAGGAAGCACTCGATAAGCTGACACCGAACAACGCGCAGGGCGAGTACTATCTGCCGGATACCCTTACCATCATCAAAAACAAAGGACTTAAAGTAGATGCTTTTGCACTCGATGATCCGGAAGATATCACAGGTGTTAACGATCAGGAGCAGTTAGCAGCCGCCGCTGAGATCATCCACGCGAGAACTGCAAAATAATCTGCCGGAGTTTCGCAATTAACTATGGAAAGCAGAGGAGGGCAGGACATGTTTTTAATTGTAGGATTAGGCAATCCAACAAAGCAGTACGAAAAGACAAGGCACAATATCGGCTTTGATGTCATGGATGCCTTGGCAGATAAATATAATATTAGTATCAGTGAGAACAAGCACAAGGCACTTTGCGGAAAAGGTGTCATTGAAGGCATGAAAGTTGTGCTGGCGAAGCCGCAGACTTACATGAACTTAAGCGGTGAGAGTGTGGCAGAACTGGTCAATTATTATAAATTGGATCCAGAATCGGAACTGATTGTCGTTTTCGATGATATCAGCTTAGAACCGGGTAATATCCGTATCCGCAAAAAAGGAAGTGCCGGTGGACATAACGGAATCAAAAATATTATTGCCATGACAGGCACGCAGAATTTTATGCGCATCAAAGTCGGTGTCGGCGAGAAGCCGAAGGGCTGGGATCTGGCAGACTATGTGTTGGGACATTTCAGTACCGAAGACCGCGCCAAAGTGGAGGAAGCGATCGGACATGCGATGGATGCAGCCGTTTTGATGATGCAGGGCGAAGTCGACAAGGCAATGAATGATTACAATAGTAAAAACAAGTAAAACAAAGCATTTGCAGTAATGAGTATTAAGATCATGAAAGTGGGAGAATTCCGGGCTGCAGAGAGGAGCGCGACGGCGTGAGAGCATTCACTGAACCCTTAACACAACTGCAGGGTTATGAAGAGTTAGAGCAGGCAGTGCAGAAGACCGAAGGAGTCATTTTGGTTTCCGGTTGCATTGACGCAGTAAAACCACATATTGTATACAGTGTTCACAATGGTTCTGGCAACAGAATCATTGTTACTTTTCATGAGCAAAAAGCGAAAGAATTGTTGGAAGAATACCGTTTTTTTGATAAAAACGTGGCATATTATCCGGCGAAAGATATTCTTTTTTATCAGTCGGATATCCGTGGAAATGTTCTGACATCAGAACGTATCAATGCCCTGAAAATGATGGCTGAGGAGAAGGAATGTACCATTATTACTACATTTGATGGCCTGATGAATCCGATGCCTGCCCCGGAAAAGTTTATCCAGGCAGTGAAGAAAATCTCCGTGGGCGATACCGTGGAGTTAAACGGACTGACCAGACATCTGGTAGAGCTTGGATATGAGAAAAACTATCAGGCAGAGACGATGGGAGAATTTTCTGTGCGCGGCGGAATCATTGATATTTTTCCGTTAACAGAGGAAACGCCGTTTCGAATCGAACTTTGGGGCGATGAGGTGGATTCCATCCGTTCGTTGGATCCGGAGAGCCAGCGTTCCATTGAAAATCTTGAGGAAATCTATATTTATCCGGCGTGTGAACTTGTCCTGACGGAAGAAGAACGGAGAAATGGTGTCGCAAGGATTCAGAAAGAGGCAGAAAAAACTGCAGAGAAGTTCCGCAAAGAGATGAAAACCGAGGAGGCTTACCGCATAAAGTCCATGGCAGACCAGATTGCGGAAGAGACGATGGAGTACGGCATTACCGCAGGACTGGACGCCTATCTGTCTTATTTTTGCGAGGAGAGGGTATCTTTATTAGATTATCTGAAAAAAGAAGATTCCATCGTATTTCTGGATGAGACAGTGCGCACGATCGAGCGTGGACAGTCCACGGAAACCGAGTTTTCCGAGAGTATGAAACAACGTCTGGAAAAAGGATATATTCTTCCGGGACAGATGCGCGAACTTTTTTCTTACAAAGAAATACTTGCCCAAATAAATCAGAGACGATGTGTGGCAATGGTTGCACTGGATATGAAGTGTAACCAGTTAAACATCAAAGACCGCATCGCAATCGAAAGCCGTACTGTGAATCCTTACAACAACAGTTTTGAGCTTCTTGTGAAAGACCTGAAGCGCTATAAGAAAAACGGATACCGCATGATCTTACTGTCGAGTTCGAGAACCCGTGCAAAACGTCTTGCGGAAGATCTGATGAACGAGGAACTTCCGGCATTTTACTCGGAAGACTTTGACCGTGTTTTAAGTCCGGGAGAGATCATGACAGGATATGGCAAGGTGAAAAAAGGGTATGAGTATCCGGCAGTCAAGTTCGTTGTGATTTCTGAGAGTGATATTTTTGGCTCGGAAAAGAAGAAAAAGAAACGCCACCGCATGTATGAGGGTGAGAAAATCGCCAGTTTTACCGATTTGAATATCGGTGACTATGTCGTGCATGAAAATCATGGACTTGGAATTTACCGTGGCATTGAAAAAATCGAAGTAGACAAGACCGTGAAGGATTATATCAAGATTGAGTATGCCGGAGGTGGAAATCTCTATATTCTGGCGACACAGCTGGAACTGATCCAGAAATATGCCGGTGCGGACGCTAAAAAGCCGAAATTAAATAAACTTGGTGGACAGGAATGGAATAAGACCAAGACGAAAGTCCGCGGAGCGGTCAAAGAGATTGCAGGAGATCTGGTGCGTTTATACGCAGTGCGGCAGAGTGAGCGCGGTTTTGCCTATGGGCCGGATACTGTCTGGCAGCGCGAGTTTGAGGAGATGTTCCCATTCGAGGAGACGGAAGATCAGGACCTTGCAATCGAGGCAACGAAAAAAGATATGGAGAGCACGAAGATCATGGATCGTCTGATCTGCGGTGACGTTGGCTATGGTAAGACTGAGATTGCCATCCGTGCGGCGTTTAAGGCGGTGCAGGATGGGAAACAGGTTGCATTTTTGGTGCCAACAACCATTTTGGCGCAGCAGCATTACAACAATTTTGTACAGCGCATGAAGGATTTTCCGGTAAATATCGATCTGCTCTGCCGTTTTCGTTCTGCAGGTGAGCAGAAAAAGACATTAGAAAAACTGAAAAAAGGTCAGGTGGATATCATTATTGGTACACACCGTCTTTTATCGAAAGATGTGGTGTTCAAAGACCTGGGGCTTCTGATGATCGATGAGGAACAGCGTTTTGGTGTCACCCACAAGGAAAAGATTAAGCAGTTAAAAAATAACATTGATGTGCTCACTTTAACCGCGACACCAATCCCAAGAACACTGCATATGAGTCTGATCGGAATCCGTGACATGAGTGTGTTGGAAGAACCGCCTATGGATCGAATCCCGATCCAGACTTATGTGATGGAATATAATGAGGAGCTTGTGCGGGAGGCAATATCCAGAGAGCTGGCGCGTGGCGGACAGGCGTATTATGTATACAATCGCGTGAAAGAGATCGCGGATGTGGCAGCGAAGATCGCAGAGCTTGTGCCGGAGGCGAATGTCGCCTATGCGCATGGACAGATGAAAGAGACCGAACTGGAAAATATCATGTACAAGTTTATCAATGGAGAGATCGACGTGCTTGTGTCGACGACGATCATTGAGACAGGACTCGATATTTCCAATGTCAACACCATGATCATCCATGATGCGGACAACATGGGGCTGTCACAGCTCTATCAGCTTCGCGGACGCGTGGGACGCTCAAACCGGACAGCGTATGCGTTTTTAATGTATAAGCGCGATAAGATGTTAAAAGAAGTCGCAGAGAAACGTCTCGCTGCGATCAAAGAGTACACGGAGCTCGGCAGTGGTTTTAAAATTGCCATGCGAGACCTTGAGATCCGTGGCGCAGGAAATCTGCTCGGCGCAGAGCAGCACGGGCATATGGAGGCGGTCGGCTATGACCTCTACTGCAAGATGTTAAACGAGGCAGTCAAAGAGGCGAAGGGTATGAAGCAGGAGGAAAGCTTTGACACCACGATCGACATTGACATCGATGCCTATATTCCGATGGGGTACATCCCAAATGAGGTGCAAAAACTCGATATTTACAAACGTATTGCAGACATCCAGACGGATGAGGAGACGGAGGAGATGTTAGAGGAGCTGATCGACCGTTTCGGTGATCCGCCAAAACCGGTGGAAAATCTGCTTTACATTGCAAAAATAAAGTCATTGGCGCATGAAGTTTATATGACAGAGATTTCGCAAAAAGCCGATACCGTGAAGTTCACGCTTTACGGGAAGGCGAAACTTGATGTGGCAAAAATCCCGGAGTTTATCGCGTCTTATGGCAATAACCTGAAATTTACCATGGATGCCAAAGCACCGTATTTTACTTATTTTTTGAAGAAAAATTCCAGGGAAAAGAATGTGGATGCCAGAGCTGTGATAGAAGATTTTTTAAATGGTGTGCAGGAAAAATTAAAGATTGCGCAGGACTCTGTGAAAAAAGAGTGAAAAATCTTGCGGCACCGGTAAAAAAGCACTATAATAGGAAAAGTGACTATCCATGTATGAAAATCGAGTGGATACATTTAGGAGGCTAAATCCTCTGCTCCCGCAGGGGCAGTCGCATTTTGCTCCGCAAAACAAGGAGGATTTATGAAGGCGAAGAGATTTACAACACTGCTCGTAAGCGGTGTTTTAGCAGCATCTATGTTAGTGGGATGTGGCGGCATAAATAAAAATGAAACCGTTGCAACCTTAGATGGACAGGAAATTAAGTTAGGAGTAGCTAATTTTGCAGCGCGTCTGCAGCAGGCGGAGGCAGATGATTTTTACAGAGCTTATTTTGGAGACGATGTGTGGTCATCCGATCTGTATAACAATGGAACAACCATGGAAGATAACACGAAGAACAGTGTCATCGAGATGATTGAAAATTTATATATTTTACAGAATCATATGGCAGATTATGACGTGACATTGACAGATGATGAGACTGCAAAAATCGCAGAGGTAGCAGCCCAGTTTATGGCAGACAATGATGATAAAGCAATCAATGCACTCGGAGCAACAGAAGATATTGTGAAGGAATACCTTACCTTAGTGACAGTTCAGAGTAAAATGCGTGCAGCAATCGTTGCAGATGCAGACACAAATGTCAGTGATGCAGATGCCAACACAAGTGCATATAGTTATGTCAATGTATCGAAAACCAGTTACAAGGATGCAGACGGAAATACACAGGAATATACAGATGATGAGAAAGCAGAACTTGCAGATACAGTTCAGAAATTCCATGATGCAGCAGCAGACACGACACTTGATACAGCCGCAGATGAGTATGGATATACGGTGAGTACAGGTACATTTTCATCAGATAACACCACATTGGATGAAGAAGTGTTGAACGCATTAGAGGGACTTAAGAGTGAAGGGGAGCTCTCTGACGTAGTGGAGACAGATAATTATTATTATGTGTTCCGCCTTGACGAGATTACAGATGCAGATGCCACAGAGGAACACAGACAGGAGATCATCAGCCAGCGTCAGAGCGATTTATATAATGAAGTCCTTCAGGGCTGGAAAGATGAAGCAGAGTGGGTATTAAAAGATAAAGTGTGGGATAAAGTTACATTTGATAACTTATTCACAACAACCGTAGAATCAACAGAGACAACAGAGACTACCGAAAGCAGCACAACAGACAATGCAGTGACAGAGAATACAGAGGCAGTGGAAGGCACAGAATCTGTACAATAATAGAAAAAAAAGAGACAGGATAATCAGAGGAAGCATACAGCTTTGGAGATTATCCTGTTTTTTACTCCTGAATCACTTTCTTACGCAGCAAAACAGTAAGTGTTTTACTGCTGAGTGAACAGTAACAAAAAACGTTCCGCAAGGATGCACACTCGCGCAGTTGTGCTTGTGCAATGGGAACGTTTATGTTATTCTAAAAAAGATGTGTATCAGCAGTTGAGACGTGCAGACATAGCGGAAAACCGAAGTGTACATGCACTGCGGAAGAAAGAATAATAAGAGGAATCTTGCAGCAATGAAAAAAGATAATATAGTACTGATCGGAATGCCTGGAGTGGGAAAAAGCACCGCAGGTGTCATTCTTGCGAAAGTTTTAGGATATGAATTTGTAGATGCAGATCTTGTGATCCAGAAAGAGGAAGGCAAGCTTTTAAAGGAGATCATTGAGGAAGTTGGAACAGACGGTTTTATCGCAGTGGAGAACCGAGTGAACAGCTCGCTTGAGGTCGATCATTCGATCATTGCCACAGGCGGAAGTGTTGTCTATGGAAAAGAAGCGATGGAACATTTGAAAAGCATAGGAACTGTGGTTTATTTACAGCTCCCATTTGAGGAGTTAAACAGAAGATTGAGCGACATCAAAGGCCGTGGTGTTGTTTTAAAAGATGGACAGACTTTAAAAGATCTTTATGAGGAACGTGTTCCGTTATATGAAAAATATGCGGATATCACGGTAAACGAATATGGTCTGAATGTGGAGCAGACCATTGATAAAATTTTGAGTTTGAGGAATGAAAAGAAATGCAAAAAATAAAGTTGACAAAAAAAGTAATCATAGAACTATTTGTGATAGCAGGTTTATTTTTGGTTTTACTGTTTTTTGCAGTTTCGCAGAAAGTCGCGATCGGACAGAAATACCAGCAGGTTTATTTTAATGGAGAACTTGTAGGAAATATTGCAGGTCATGTATCAGTCGATGATGCGGTGCATGAGGTGCGCCGAGAACTTGCAGCAGAGAGCGATGAACCACTCTGCATGGATTATGAATATTCTTCCAGTAAAGCCAATGATTGGTTTACTCCTTTGATGACAGAAGATGCATTAAAAGAAGCCTTAAAGGAGAAAATGAAAGTATCAGAAATTGAAACACAGGTGCGGGCTTACACAGTAGCAATTGAAGGCTATCGCGGAAATTTCAAAAGTATGGACGAAGTGACGGAATTTTTGAATACGGTCAAAAATGAGGCTGATACGGAAGGACAGTATACAACACAGATTTCCAAAGAAGCCGGACATATCAGTGGTATTTATACAGCACAGCTGACAGAAGTTGATCCGAAAGAGAATACAGAGGTGACACCGGAGGTGACGCTTGCAGATCAGGTGTCTGCCGGAGCCAATGGGGCATTTACCTATCAGATGGAATACGCAATGGCAAATCCAAGGGATGACAGTTACGAGACGGGAACCATTGGAATGGAATTTATAGAGCGTGTCGAAGTGTATGAGAAGTACATTTCCGGGGATGCACTGTCGGATGTGGAAACACAGGTAGAAGAAGTCACAAAAGAAAAAGAAACGAATAAAATATATGTAGTAGAGAGTGGTGATGTACTTTCTGTTATCGCGATGGATCATGATACAACAGTAGCCAATATCATGGCATTGAACGGATTTGACAATGCAGAGGTAAGGATTTATCCGGGACAGGAGATCATCATTGCAGTGCCGGAACCGGATTTAAGCCTTCGCATTAAAAAAGGTGAAGTCTATGAAGAGGATTATAACGCAGAGCCGACCATCATAAAAAATGATGAATGGTATACGACAAAACAGGTGGTACACCAGGAAGGCACGACCGGACACAGAGAGCGTAATGACATTGTCACCTATGAAAATGGAATTGAGGTTGCGAGGGAGCTTGCGCATCAGACGATCATGGTGGAATCGACACCGGCAATCATTGAGCAGGGAACAATCACGCCGCCAACGTATATCAAACCATTGGCAGGTGGGCATTTCACATCAGGATTCGGACGCCGCTGGGGAAGAATGCACAAGGGCGTTGACTGGGGATGCCCGGTCGGAACAACCGTTTATGCATCCAGTGCAGGAACTGTTGTCAGTGCCGGTTACAGCAAAGGATATGGCAATAATGTTGTCATCAGCCATCCGGATGGCAGAATGACACGATATGCACATAACAGTAAATTACTGGTATCAGCAGGTCAGTGGGTAGAACAGGGACAGAGCATTGCCTTAAGCGGAAGTACCGGAAGATCTACTGGCCCACATGTTCATTTTGAGATTTATATCAATGGAGTTGCAGTAAATCCATTGAATTATATTGGTCAGTAATGATATAATAAGCGGAAGAAAGAACCGCTTGACAAAAAGATATAATGGTTACTATAATAATGTGTTTGTATGCAACCATTCGATAAGTCTGTAAGTTGATGGCAGACTGGACGAAAATGTTCATAGAGGTGTGATATGGAACAATATGTAATTAAAGGTGGAAATCCTTTGGTTGGAGAAGTTGAGATTGGCGGAGCAAAAAATGCGGCACTGGCAATCCTTTCTGCAGCCGTAATGACGGATGAAACTGTTACGATAGAGAATCTCCCAAACGTGAGAGATATTAATGTATTATTAAATGCAATTCAGGAAATTGGAGCAAAAGTCGACCGAATCGACGCTCACACTGTTAAGATCAATGGATCATTTATCCGTGATTTTAATGTTGACAATGAATATATCAGAAAAATCAGAGCATCTTATTATCTGATCGGTGCTTTGTTAGGAAAATATAAAAGAGCAGAAGTGGCACTTCCGGGTGGATGTAATATCGGAAGCCGTCCAATCGATCTGCATTTAAAGGGATTCAGTGCATTAGGCGCCAATGTTGATATTAAACATGGGCTTGTTCTTGCATCCGCAGAAAAGCTGACAGGAACCCATATTTATCTGGATAAAGTATCTGTCGGAGCAACCATTAACATTATGATGGCAGCTTCTATGGCAGAGGGAAAAACAATTATTGAGAACGCAGCAAAAGAGCCACATGTGGTGGATGTTGCGAACTTCTTAAACAGCATGGGTGCGCAGATCCGTGGTGCTGGTACGGATGTAATCCGGATTGTCGGTGTGGAAAAACTCCACAAGACAGAGTATTCTATTATCCCGGATCAGATTGAGGCAGGAACCTTTATGTTTGCAGCGGCTGCAACAAAAGGAGATGTCACAGTAAAGAATGTCATTCCAAAGCATTTGGAAGCAACCACTGCAAAACTTTTGGAAATTGGCTGTGAAGTGGAAGAGTTTGATGACGCAGTGCGTGTTGTGGCTTCCAAACCGCTTCATCATACACAGGTGACAACACTTCCATACCCGGGATTCCCAACAGACATGCAGCCACAGATGGCAGTCGTTCTTGGAATTTCCGAGGGAACAAGTACAGTGACTGAGAGTATTTTTGAGAATCGTTTCAAATATGTTGATGAACTGACACGTATGGGTGCCAATATTAAGGTAGAGAGCAATATTGCAATTATCAATGGAACGGAAAAATATACTGGAGCAAGAGTGAATGCACCGGATCTCCGTGCCGGAGCAGCACTTGTAATCGCAGGTCTTGCGGCAGAAGGAATTACAGTTGTAGATGATATTTACTATATTGAACGTGGATATGAAGAGTTTGAGGCAAAGCTGGCGTCTCTGGGTGCGGTTATCGAGAAAGTGAGTACAGAAAAAGAAATTCAGAAATTCACACTCAAGGTTTCTTAAACCGGAGTTTAACGGACGTAGTGTCGCAGATTTTGTGGTGCTTTTATAGGTTGTGAAGGGCAGATATAAGCGTCCTCTCACAAGTCAGAATTTTATATGTTAATGAAAAAGAAAAACGGTATAAACGAAATATTATGTTTCTGTTCGCTGGACATTCCGATGGGCTTCTGAACAACAATCATGTTCAGCAAAGGCTTCCATGATTGTTAGAATCCCATCTCCATAGCTCACGAAGAAAATAATATTTGTTTGTACGATTTTTCTTTCGATTTACACTGTGAATGCCTTGTGAGAGGACGCTTATACATGCCCGGTCAACGTTATGAATCGCACCACAGAATCTGCAATTTACGTTATGAAACTCTGGTTAGGGGAGGAGTGTCTATGGGGAATGACAAAAATCAAACAGTAGGGAGAGAACTTATTTATGGATCGTTTTACAGATGCATTGGAACAAAGAAATCTGGAAGAATTGAGAAAGTATCCTAAGGCAGACTTGCACAATCATTTTGTGCTTGGCGGAAATAGAAGGTTTCTCTATCAGGTAACTGGTAAAAAAATTGAACCATTAGATCATCCTTTGACATCAATGGATGAGATGGATCGATGGAGTCAAAAATATATTGGTCAGGATTTTAACAGCACCGAGATGAGAAAACTTTTAATTAGGGCGACATTTCAACAAGCCAGAGAAGATGGAGTAACTGTGCTTGAAATTGGTGAGGATGTCTGGGGGTTAAATGAATTTTTTCATAATGACATTGATGAGCTGGTGAATGCTTTTACAAGTGCTCAAAAAGAAATTGCTTCCGATATGGAATTAAGGCTCCAAATTGGATTATCAAGACATTGTCCGATCAGCTATTTAGAAGATTGTCTATCTCATTTCTGGGGAAATAAAAATTTTTATTCTATTGATCTGTATGGCGATGAATTGGCACAGCCTATTGAAAATTTTAAAGGGATTTACCGACGGGCAAAAAAAGAAGGGTTAAGACTAAAAGCACATGTTGGAGAATGGGGCACTGCGAAAGATGTAAGAACAGCAGTAGAAGAATTAGAACTTGACGAGGTTCAACATGGAATAGCGGCAGCTGATGACGAATCAGTAATCCGCTTTTTGGCAGATCATAAAATCAGATTAAATATCACGCCAACAAGTAACATTTTACTTGGAAGGGTTGCAGATATGTCTATGCATCCGATTGGTAAACTGTATCGTAGTGGTGTCGATGTCACTATAAATTCCGATGACGTATTAATCTTTGATTCAGACGTATCCAAAGAATATCTACGGCTTTATGAGTCTCAGTGTTTGACGGCAGAAGAATTAGATAACATAAGAAAAAATGGACTGAAACCAGAGTTTAACTAGCGCAGTGTCGCAGAGTTTGTGGTGCTTTCTTAGTGGATGAAGGGCAGATATAAGCGGCATTTCACAAGTCATTTTTATATGTTGATTAGAAAGAAAAACCGTACAGACGAAATATTATGTTTCTATTCGCTGGACATTCCGATGGGCTTCTGAACAACA
>OGOH01001219.1_pt1 | contig 18616 bp, 14 predicted proteins | sample 1552571 | NCBI WGS metagenome assembly OGOH01 (sample SAMEA2580170, study PRJEB22360) | human gut metagenome | biome: human gut; feature: human-associated habitat; material: faeces | place: Denmark | collected 2008/2010
CGTCGAAGTTCTTCGGAAAGCGGAAGCCCAGCAGCAGGGCGATGCCGATGGCCATATCCGAGTAACCCGAGAAGTCACAATAGATTTGCAGGGCGTAGCCGTAGATTCCCATCAGGCATTCGAACCCGGAGTAGAGCAGCGGCTCGTCGAAGATACGATCGACGAAGTTGAGTGAGATATAGTCCGAAATGACGGCTTTTTTGAATAAGCCGATGAGGATCAGGAATACGCCCATGCCGAACATTTCGCGCGTGACCCGCAGCGGGTTTTGTCGGATCTGGGGAATGAAGTCTTTGGCCCGGACGATCGGGCCGGCTACCAGTTGCGGGAAGAACGAGAGATAGAACAGGTAATCGGCCCAGTTGTTCAGGGGTTTGAGTTGTCCCCGGCAGATGTCGATCGTATAGCTCATCGACTGGAACACGAAGAACGAAATACCGACCGGCAGGAAGATGTTCTGGAAGTTGAGGAACCCTTGTCCGAAGAGGTTGTTGGCGATTTCGATCAGGAAATTCGTGTACTTGAAATAGCCCAACATGCCCAGATTGACCAATACGCTCAATCCCACGAGCCAGTATTTCGCCCGTTGCGTCCGCACTTTGTAGATGGCATGGGCGATCCAGTAGTCGCTCACCGAAGCGAAGACGAGCAGCAGGAAGTAGATGCCGCTCGACTTGTAATAGAAGTAGAGCGAAAAGAGGATGACATAGACGATGCGGGCCATCGGAGCCCGGCGGGTGAATCCGTAGAAGAAGAGGAATCCTGCGAAGAGGAAAAGGAACAGCCCGCTGCTGAAGATCAACGGCTGCGATGCGTCGTACGTGAGCATCGAAACCAGCTTTTCCCCGATATTTTCCACCGTCTGGATCATGTCCGGGCGTTAGGGTTTTTGCATACGGGGCCTGGCTGCCTGGCGCAGCATCATTTCCAGGTGCGAGATTTTCCGGGTGTCGATGACGTTGTCATGCGCAACGGGCGTGAAGGGAGGATGTTGTTCGGCACCTCGGTTGATGGCGTCGTACAGAGCCCAGGCTACGCGACGACCGCCCGCGAAATTGATGTGGGTGTAGTCCTTTCCGGCCCAGCCGTTGGCCACGAATTGCGCCATGCCGCCGAGCGATTGCATGGCGTCGTAGGCGCTCCAGAAGGCTGCCCCGCTGTTTTGCGCGGCCTGTCGTTGGGCCGCAGCCATGTAGGGTGCCGAATCCATCGGGACGAATCCCGAGTCCGACTTCACGCTGCGGTCGCTGACGCTCATCACTAATACGGCGGCCGTAGGGAAGCACTGCCGGATGTAGGCGATCATCTTCTCGATCTGTTCGCCGTATTTGGCGAAGGAGCGGATGCCCGGTTCCAGGATGTTGAGGCCGTATTGCAGGATCACCAGGTCGTAGCCGAGCATTTCATTGATCTGGGCATTGACCGTGGGCGAGGTCCAGAACATCGCCTGTCCGTTGTTGCTGCGGATCGAATAGTTGTCCACCACCACGCCGGGCGCCGATTCGAAGATTGCACCGTAGCCGATCGTTTCTGCGGCACCCGACAGCACCTTGAAACTCAACGAACGGATGTCGTCATGGACGACGATCTGTCGCACGGCGGGCGAACCTTCGATGTCGAACGTACGGTTGTCCCGATCATTGACGGTCACTTCGATACGGCTGTCGTCACGGCTGACGAACAGGATCCGGGCCGTGCGGCAACTGTCCAGGCAAGCCCGGTCCGATGAACCTTCCCAGCGAACGGAGGCTCCGTCCGAAGGTTGGCAGAGCCAGCCCGAGATGTAATAATAGTCGCTGATGGCGGCGGGGGTGTTCCGCCGTTGCATGATGTTGTAGGAGTCCCAACCTTTGGACTGGGTTTTGATCGTGCGCCGGAAACCGGTCAGCGGCGAAGCCATCGGAGCGAACCCGGCCCCGGAACCGCCGAACCGGAGCTGCAGCTTTTCACGCAGGTCCGAGGAGAGGATGTCGCCTTCGACGAACGAGTCGCCCATGACCGCGATACGGACAGGAGCGTCGCCTTTCTGCAGTTTTTCATAGAAGGCCGTGAGGCGGCTGTGTCCCGTCGTGTCGAAATCTTCGATCGGGATCAGCGTCGGCGACAGCCGGACCGAATCCGGAAGCCGGGGATGGGCGGTCGTATCGTCCGCCTCTTCCCGGAGGTTCCATTCGTAGGTGGTCGGGGCGTGTTGAGGCACCGTATCGGCGATCTGGCGGGCGACCTGCGTCAGGTCGATGTGGAAATCCGCATCGTCCAGATCGATCGCTTTTTCGGCTTTTTCGAGGTCTTCTTCGAAAGAGATGAGGTCGGACAGGATGTTAGCCCTGCGCAGACTGACCCCGCCGAGCGTTTGCGGCGGTATCAGGCTCAATCCGATGAGAACGGCGATGAGCAGGGTGACGGCGATCCAGCTCCGGTGTGTGTAGTCCTTTTCCGGGGCCATCAATCACGGCGTCCTAAAATCATCAAAACGTAATAGAGCAGCGACGCTACGGCACTCAAGGCCGCTACCAGGTAGGTGCGGGCAGCCCACGAGAGAGCTTCCTTGGCTTGTCCGAGCTGTGCGCCTTCGAGCGTGTGGCTGCTCTGGAGCCAGGCGAGGGCCCGCTGCGAAGCGTTGTATTCCACCGGCAGGGTGATGATCGAGAAGAGAGCCGATACGCCGATCATGCCCACGCCGATCCAGCAGAGCAGTTCATTCTGCGTGGAGGCCAGGATCACCAGGCCGATGATGATGACGAACATTGCCATACGCGAGGAGAACTGCACGATGGGTACCAGCTGCGAACGCAACGCCAGCGGAGCGTAGCCCTGTGCATGCTGGATGGCGTGCCCGCATTCGTGGCAGGGGGGGGGCGCCGCCCCCCGCCGCGACGCTGCGCGAGGCGTAGACCGAGTCGCTCAGATTGACGGTCATCGTCTGCGGATTGAAGTGGTCGGTCAGTTGTCCGCTGACGTGGGTGATCTTCACATTGTGGATCTTGTTGTCGCGCAACATCTTTTCGGCGACTTCCGCACCGGTGAGTCCGCCGGGGAAAGGCACTTCGGAGTATTTTTTGAAGACGTGTTGCAGGCGGGCCTGCACGATGTAGCCGATTACGCCGATCACGATAATCAGCACGAACATGCCCATCGTGGCGGCGTCGTACCGCGACGCTACGGGCTCCGTGGTGTAATAACCGCTTTGGAGCAGGTTGAAAATCAGCAGCATAATTTTTCAATTTCAGTGTCTGCGCTTCGATTCTTCCGGACATATTCGGCCCCGGATTTCGAAGACGGACAGGGTTGTTATTTCGTATTCCGGCAGGTGTAGTATGCACCGGCCTGTTGAGCCGGCATCAGTACTATATCATTAACGTTCATGTGGGCCGGTAATTGTACGATCCAGGCGATCGTTTCCGCAATATCCGCGCCGGTCAAAGGTTCGACGCCGGTATAGGTCTTGTCGGCTCGCTCTTGATCGCCGTGGAAACGCACCAGCGAAAATTCGGTTTCGACCATGCCCGGACGGATCTCCGTGACCTTGATGCGGTGGCTCAGCAGGTCGGCACGCATGGCTTGCGAAATGGCGTGTACGGCGTGTTTCGACGCGCAATATACGGCGCCGTTTTCGTAAGGCTCGGTTCCGGCGATCGATCCGATGTTGATTACGTGTCCCCCGCCTGCGGCGATCATTTTGGGTGTGATGATGCGGGTGACGTAGAGCAGTCCCTTGACGTTCGTGTCGATCATGGCGTCCCAGTCGGCCGTGGAGCCTTGGTCGATGTGTTCGAGTCCGGCGGCCAGCCCGGCGTTGTTGAGCAGCAGATCGACCCGATCGAGCGGTTCGAGGTGTTTCCTGCATTCGGCTTCGCTGCGTACGTCGAAGCAGAGCGTGCGGCAACTGCCGCCCTGCGCTTCGATGGCGGATTTGAGCGCTGCCAGCCGTTCGGCGCGGCGCCCCGTGGCGATGATGTCGTATCCGAGGGCTGCGAGCCGTAGCGCCGTAGCGTGTCCGATGCCCGAAGTGGCCCCTGTAATTAAAGCTTGTTTTTTCATAATGGTCGGTTTATCGAACAAAAGTAAGAAAAATTTATGTTACTTTGCATGAAAAATACGTGCAAAATCGGAAGAGGGTGAATCTCGAACTGTTCATAGCGCGCAGAATCGCGCATAACGGATCCGGCAACCGTCCGGGTGTGATGGTTCGTATCGCCGTGGTCGCGGTGGCGTTGAGCGTGACGGTGATGATTCTGGCTTTGGCCGTTATCATGGGTTTCAAGCGGGAAATCACGGATCGTGTCACCGGCTTCTCGGCCCAGGTCGAGGTCGCCGATCTGCGAAGCGCCGGGTCGATCGAGTCGGTGCCGGTATTGCGCAGCGAACAGCTCGAGAGAACGATCCGCTCGGCAGGCGAGGTCGTACGGCTCACTCCCTATGCCGTGAAGGGGGGCGTGGTCAAGACGCCCGATGCGATTCTCGGCGTGATGCTCAAGGGGGTGGACGGCGGTTACGAATGGTCGTTTTTTCGGGACCATCTGCTCGAGGGCGAGTTGCCCCGTGTCGGGGATTCGATTCGTACCAAGGAGATTTTGATCTCCCGGAGCGTTGCCCGGGAGATGGGGCTTGCGCCCGGCGATAAGGTCGAGATGCTTTTCGTCGAGTCGGAGAAGAGTCCGCGCCGCGACCGGTTCAAGGTGTCGGGTATCTATGCGACCGGGATGGACGAATTCGACCGGAGCGTGGCGATGACCGATTTGAGAAACGTGCAGCGGTTGGCCGACTGGTCGTCCGAGGAGGTGTCGGGCTACGAAGTGACGCTCGCGGATTTCTTGCAGGCGGAAGATTTCTCCCGCCGGCTGAACGATATGTTGCTGGATTCGGATCGGGAGGCTTTTTGGGACCTGACGGCCCGCAGTGCGCAGGAGCGGTTCCCGACCGTGTTCGACTGGCTCAAGACGCACGATGTCAATGCTGCGGTGATCCTGGTCATCATGGTCGTCGTGGCCGTATTCAACATGGCGACCGCGTTGCTGACGCTCGTGCTGGAGCGTACACGTATGATCGGTCTGTTGAAGACGATGGGAATGAACAATGCGTCGCTGCGCCGGATTTTTCTCTACCGGGCCTTGATGCTCATCTTGCGAGGGGTCGTGTGGGGCAATGCGATCGGTTTGGGAATCTGTCTGTTGCAATATTATTTCCACCTGATCCCGCTCGATCCCGAGGGTTATATGCTGTCGGAGGTGCCCGTTGCGTTCGGCGTGGGGTGGTGGTTGGCGCTCAATGCGGGAGTCGTGGTCGTGATTTTGACGTTGCTGATGCTTCCGGCTTCGATCATTTCACAGGTCAAACCGGTGGAGGCGATCCGTTACGATTCATAAAGTACATAAAAGATGAAACCATACGATACAGAGCAGGACAAGAAAGAACAGGTGCGCGAGATGTTCGACCGCATCGCTCCGGCGTACGACCGGTTGAACCACACGCTTTCGTTTCAGATCGATAAATTGTGGCGTCGGCATGTGGTGCGGATCGTGCGGCGGATGCAGCCCCGGCGGATTCTCGACGTGGCGACCGGTACGGGCGACCTGGCGCTGGCGATGGCCCGCCGCATGCGGGGCGTGCAGGTATTGGGCGTCGATCTTTCGGAAAATATGCTTGCGGAGGCCCGCCGGAAGGCGACGGCCTGCGGACTGGACGAACGGGTGGTGCTTTCGCTCGGGGATGCGGAGCGCCTGGAGGTGGCGGATGCGTCGGTGGACGTGGTGACGGTGGCTTTCGGAGTGCGTAATTTCGGGGATCTCGGAGCGGGGCTCCGGGAGATCGCCCGGGTGCTGAAGCCCGGCGGGAAGGTCGTTATCCTGGAGTTTTCGACCCCTCGCAATCCGTTGTTCCGAAGGGTGTACGGTCTTTACAGCCATCGCCTGTTGCCCGCTATCGGCGGGATGATCTCCAAAGACCGCAAGGCATACGAGTACCTGCCTGCTTCGGTGGATGAATTTCCGGCTCCGGAATGTTTTATGGCGATGATGCGCGAGGCGGGATTCAAGGATTGCAGGGCCCGTTCCCAGAGTTTGGGAATCGCGCAGATATATACGGGAGAAAAATAGGACCTTCGCGTGAGAACCTTGTTGAAATACGTATTGCCGGTGTTGTTCGCCGCACTCTTGAGCGGATGCGGCGCGTCCCTGGCCCGAAAGGTCCGGATCGGAGAAGAGGTGGCGGTGCGTCAGTACGGTACGGTGGGTCTGGATTTGACGTTTGACGTGGAAAATGCGTCCCGCCGCACGCTGCGGCTCGAGGAGGCTGAATTGGAATTTTTCACCGGAGCGGGTTCGCTGGGACGTGCCGTGTTGAGGGGTTCTGTCGAAGTTCCCGGGCGGAGTCGCGGCCCGGTGTGCAGTCGCTGGAAATTCGATTTTCCCGATGCCGCCGCCGGAATGGTCCTTCGGAAGCGATTGGAGGAGGGGGATTACGCCCGGCTGGAGGTCGAAGTGCGGATGACGCTGCGGGCGGGGGCCGTGCGGCGCCGTGTTTCTTTCGAAAGGATGCCTTTTTCCGAATTTTTGAATATCTTTGCAGAAGATAGGATGCGCCTCGGATAAGCTCAAGCGACCGACGCTCGAAGCATGCGTCAAGAACACTTGCAAACTCTGCCATGCAAGGAGGAGGAAAACAGAACGTTAGGTTCGGCTTGCCGTGTGCCTTTCCTTATTTTTACCGAAGATAGGAGATACGCTTCGGGAAACTGGGAGCAGGTTCCTGCCGTTTTCTTCTCGGCTTTCACTATCTTTGCAGAAGATAGGATTCGGTTCAGCAATCTTTGCGTGCAAGCCCGCACGATTGCTCTCACCTTTCACTATCTTTGTCCGGGAGGAGTTTCCGTTCGAATAGTGTATCCGGGAAGTTCCGACTGGTTTAAGAAAATAGTGACTATGTATAGGATAATCGTTTCATTGCTGTTTGTTTTCGGATTGTATGGTGGCGTTTCGGCCCAGTCGCTCGCCTCTTTCAAGGAGCGTCTGTCGCAGCCTGCGGGTTCGGCAGCCGTTACCGTAGTGGAGCACGGGGATGCTGCGGGCGTCGTGAGCCGGGAGAGCCAGAGCAACGACCGCATCCGGTTCAAAGGGTATCGAATCGGTATTTTCTTCGATAACGGAGCGGAGGCCCGGGCCAATGCGCTTGCCGCCAAGCAGACGTTCGAAACCGCATTCCCGGATATTCCGGTCTATCTGGTTTATGAAAATCCCTATTTCAAGGTTTCTGCCGGAAATTGCGTCACTTCCGAGGAGGCGATCGTGTTGCTGGGCAAGATTCGCAGCCAGTTTCCGGAGGCTTATCTAATGCGTGAAGATCTCACGGTGGCCGACCTGATTCGTTAATTTTCCAAAAGATTAAAAATAACGAAAAAAATTTGATAGATTCTACCCGAATCTATATATTTGCCGCGTTAAAAACCTTTAATAATTAAAACTATGAAGAAAGTTTTATCTCTGATGATTGTCGTTGCTGCCGCTGCCATGGTAAGCTGCGCCGGCAAACAGGCAAAACAGGCTGAAACCGTTGAAGTTGAGGCTACCGAGGTCGTAGAGACTCCTGCTTGCTGCGAGGAGCCTGCCGCTTGCGAGAAAGCCGATAGCTGCGCAACGGCCTGCGAGACTCCGGCAGAAACTCCGGCTCCTGCTGAAGCTGCCAAGTAATTTCCCTTTTCGGAACTTACGGGAGTATCCCCAAAGGATACTCTTTTTTTATGCCTCTTCCCCGGCGGGAGAGGTATTTTTTATGAAGCGGTGTTGTCCGGTGTCAGATCTTGCGGGCACGCCAGTTGCCGTAACGCATATAAAGATAGGAAGCCGTGAGGGTGCAGCCGTAATAGACGTGGTCGGCGGTCCAGCAAAGTGCGACGTCGGCATGCAGTCCGTAAACCAGCAGCGCCGTATAAGCGACATAGACGATGCTGGTGCAGGCGACGATCGTGAGGGCCGTGCGGGTGTTGCCCGTACCCGATACGCTGAATTGATAGATGAAGGCGGCCGTGCAGGGAATGTTGGTCGTCAGCATTACCCAGAGCGAAGGGATGGCGTATTCGATCAGAGATACGTCGTCCGTATAGATGCGGAGCGTCCAGTAAGGAATCGCGGCCGCCAGGATGCAAAGCGGGAGGACGAAGCAGAAACAGAGGCGGATCATCTTCCGGCAGAGGGGCATGATCTGTTCGGTATAACCCGCGCCGATCAGGTTGCTTACCAGGGAGCTGGTTGTCGAGGCGAAAGCGTTGATGAACATGAAGATCAGCGACGATACGGCCCGCACGATGTTCGTGGCGGCCAGGTCGCGCTTGCCCAGATGTTCGATGCAGAGGAAGAAGAGGAACCACGCGAGGAAAGCCACGCCCTGTTGGATCATCACCCAGACCGAAAGGCTCAGGATTTGTTTCAGCAGGGAAAAGTCGAATCCTGTGAATCGGAATTTATAGCGGCGCCAGTCGGTCCGGTAGCGGGTGTAGAGTATGTAGAAGAGGGCGGATACACCTTCCGAAATAGAAGAGGCGATCGCAGCGCCGGCGATGCCCATTTCGGGGAATCCGAATTTTCCGAAGATCAGCAGGTAGTTCAATACGACATTGGTGAGTACCATGACGATCGAGTTGATCGTCAGGATGCGCGTGCGGGTCGTGCCGACATAGAATGCCCGGAACATCGACCCGACGTAGGCGAAGAAGAAACCGTAAACCCGGTAATCGAGGTACCGGACGGCGGCTTCCCGTACATCGGGAGCTTCGATCAGGGTACCCATGATGCGGGCTACGAAGACTTTCGAGAGGATGAACAGCACGAGGGCCATCAGCAGCAGAAACGCCGTGCTCTGCATGAACAGAGGCCCGATTTGCGAATACTCCTTGGCTCCGTTGCGGCGGGCGATGAGAATCTGGGCGCCGATGCTGAACCCGAAGCCCAGCATGAAGATCATCAGGTAGAAGATACCCGCCAGGGCCGAAGCCCCCAGCTCCGCTTCTCCGACGCGTCCCAGATAGGCCGTATCTGTCAGTCCGATCAACTGCTCCATCAGCAGGCAGACCAGCACCGGGAAGGTGATTTTCAGGATTTTCTTGTTCGTGTAACGCATTGGAAACGTCGGTTTCAGTGCACAAAAATACTCTTTTTTCCGCAATCGTATTTATAACGGGCTGTTTTTGGAAATTTGCAGGACAATACCCCCTCGAGTGTTGTCCGGAACAAAATATTTTATAGTTTTGTGGTGTCGGTTTCGTCCGACAGACATATTTTGATGAAAGTGTTTCGCTTTTATCCTTGATAAGAAATCTGACAGTTTCAAGCAAGACGAGGATAACGACAACACTCATCATCTGTTTCGGTATGTGTACATTATTCCAATCACCCCATACTGAGCAGGTGTGGGGTATTGTGTTGGTTTATTCGTCTTGGGTTTTGTCAGAACCTCTTATCAGATAAACGAACGGCTCCACACTTTCTTTTTTATCCCCTAATTATAACCCGCCATGTCGGAGCCGGGTGGCAACAGACTTTTATAATTATGAAAAAAATGCTTGCTTTATTGGCCGCCTGTCTATGGTTGGCGGGGTGTAGTGGTGATGGACCGGATGGAGGGTCGGGGAATTTGAATATTGTATTCGACTGTTCAATGCCGCTGCAGGTTGTTGCCGGTGAAACCTGTGAGGTTGGATATACGTTGGAAGGGGCGAGTGAAAATGCACGAGTGAGGGTTGTCGCTCCGGACGGCTATTGGGTTGATGTCATCGAAACGAATCACTGGTCGGGGAAAATCGTTATCTATCTGCCCGATACTGCGACGGACGAGCGGATTGTCGTAATCCTCTCCGATGAAGGGAACGAGACAGTAAGCCGTTATATCGATTTAGAGGTCAAGGCGAAATCGGATGTTGTTTTTGATCTTTCCGCCAACTCCTACCTTATCGAGGCTGAAGGCACCTCTTTGCAAGTAACGCTTATTACGAACATCGATTACACGGTTGAGATTGCTGAGAAAGATCGGACGTGGATCAGAGTGGAGACCTCCCGTACCGATCAGCGAGAAGAGTCGCTCGTATTCTCTTTCCGCCCCAATTCCGATGTGAAAAGCCGCCAGGCTACGGTTAGACTGGTGGATTCCGAGGGGAATTTACTGGACAGTATCTGTTTTACACAGGCTACTTCGGGCTCTGTCAACGTCAGACTCGAACGTGCCGATGTCTGGACCCAGGTGATTTGGTTGTCCGGCTCGTGTGCATCCGATGTTGCGCAGGCGGGCTTCCGTTATCGGAAACAAGGTGATAAAGAGTGGGTGGAAGTTGCCGGAGCGGGTTCGATCAACGATTTTTCCGCACATGTAGAAGCCGAACCGGAGACGACCTACGAGGTAATGGCCTGCTGGCGGGATGAGGAGAGTCGGATTCATACCGTAACTACGCTGCCCGCGTTGAAACTCCCGAACGGCGACTTTGAAGAGTGGAATTTCTCGGAAGAGGGGGCGTTTTGGGCAACTTTAATCGCGAAGGATTACCCAAAGGTAGGATTGCCCAAACCGACGACTCGCCCCGGGAGTTCTGGGAAATATGCCGTGAGCCTCCAGAAAAAAGGAGACAAGAGTCTAGGTGGTTATATTTTTGCCGGGGTAAATAAATCACCGGAGGAGCCCATGGCAACGTATTGGGTATGTCTGCATGGTCAACCTTTCGAAGCGACACCGACTGCTTTGCGGGGGTGGTTGCAATGCAGGAGAGCGTTTAGTATGGATTATGTGGATGTGAAGGCGAGAATTAGGATCGCATTGGGAACATGGGGGCTTGCTTATAATTACTATGGAATCTCGGAGCCTCCTGTTTGGGATGATGCTCTTTATGCGGCCTTGGATCGACAACACTGTCCCGATTTGATTGCTTACGGGGAATTGCAAGTGGATGAGGATGTCGATTGGCAGCAATTTACGATTCCTCTGGAGTATTTGCGAATAGACCGGAAACCGACTCATTTGATAATTGACTGTGATGCTGGCTTCAGAGAACTCTGCCTGGATGATTTCGAGCTGCTTTACGATTATAATTTTTAACTCGAAAATAAAAAACTATGGAACAGAAAAACGGACAATCGGTTTATGAAGTAATGACCAAGTATGCCGGAGAGGTGATTGCGGAGATGGCGGGTGAAATTTTTACGACCCGCAATTTTATCGAGGCATTTGCCGATAAACATGAAATTATCTATGTCGAGTTATTATTTGCGGCCTATAAAAACGATCGGTCGCGTGTATTTCATCGGGTTCATTCCCAAATCGGAGCGTATTTGTCCGAGAATCAGGAGAAACTCGACATAAAGAAGACACGACGGTTGATGACTCGTAATCCGTTCGGACGGGAGAATGAAGTGCAGGAGTGGCGGAAGAAGGAGTGATTTTAGTGAAATAGTGGGTGTTTTAGGCTTGAAGCAGGCTTCTAATTAAATTGCTAAAAGTGTTTAATACGATGGATGCTTTTGTGGAAATTTTACTTGGGTTAACACTTGCGGGAATAGTTGTGTTACTTGTATGGCGGAGGCACTTGAAGAAGAAAAAGGATAATATGCGAAAGGAATCCTTGTCAAACGATGAATGTGCGTCGGCGGTTGATTTGACTTTATTTCCGGAGGTAAAAGATAATTCCGAAGAGTCGTTGTTGATCCATTGTCCTGCTTGCGGATTGGAGGTGTCGCGTTATGCTCCGACATGTCCCCGATGCGGACATTCGATTTACTTGATAAGGCCTCTCCAACAGGAAACGGTGATAAAGGTTATTCCGACGGATCAGAGGAAACCCGAATCGACCCGGGAAACCACTGGATGTCTCTCTTCTTTTTTCGGTTATGTTTCTTTGGTAGTAGGAGCCGTTTTGTTTAATTTTATCGGTTATTTTATCGTTCTCGTTATTTTAACCCTTTGTGGGGTATTTAGTTTCGGAGAAGCGGTGTTTTTATTGCTCGTTGGAATTGTGTTGGCTTTTCTGTTTTGGCCGCTTGTCGCGTCATTTGCATTGCTGAATTTTCTCGATTGATATAATACGATGGAATTTTACGGATAAAATGAGGTGAATAAATGCATAGCGGCGACCTTTTAAGGTCGCCGCTATGCATTACCATAACATTATTCTATTTTTCGAGCCGGCCCTTGTACTTGTCGATCTGGCGTTTGAGCGCTTCGATCGAGAGATCGACCGCCTCCTCGAAACTTTTGCCCCGGCTCTCGGCCACCAGGTCGTCTCCCGGAATATGGAGGTTGATCGTGGCGACTTTATTTCCGAGTTCGTGGTCTTTATCCAGTTTCAATATGACGTCGGCTCCGATAGCCCGTTCGACAAAACGGTCGAGTTTGTCCATTTTGTGCTCTACGAATTCGACCAACTTCCTGTCGGCGTCGAATTTTACGGATTGAATTTGTACGTTCATAATACTATGTTTTATAAGGTTCGTTATCTGCGGAACTGTGCTCCGGCCGATCAATTCTGTTGTTTTGTTTGCTCCGCTCCGTTTTTCTCGCGCGGGTGAGCTTTGGAATAGATCTCCTGCAACTTGGCGATGCTGTTGTGCGTATAGACCTGCGTCGCCTGCAGGGACGCATGTCCGAGCAATTCTTGTATCGCCCTCATGTCGGCGCCGTTGTTGAGCAATTCGGTGGCGAAGGTGTGCCGGAGTACGTGCGGACTCTTTTTGCCCTGAACGCCGCCCTGTCGCAATTGGCTCTGTACGGTCCGATAGACGGTGCTGCGGGAGATTCGTTTTCCTTGCTGATTTAAAAATAGTGCTTTTTCTTTAGAAATGCAAATTCCCTGCCGGTCAATTTCGTCCAAATAGTGCAAAATTTTTTCCCGGACGGGCGGCAGGATCGGGACGATACGCTCTTTATCGCCCTTGCCGCGGACTTTGAGTGCGGTATAGTCGCCCGAGAAATCGTCGCGGTCGATACCTACGAGTTCCGCAAGCCGCAGTCCGCAACTGTAAAACAGGAGAACGATGAGCGAATTTCGGACAAATTTGAATTCCGGACTTTCGCTCTCCCGGTCCAGTTCGTCGAGAATCCCCTCCATGCGTGTCGAGGGAACGAATGCCGGGATTCGCCGGGAGGTTTTCAGTGCGTGGATGCGGTACATGACCTCTTTGTCGATTCGCCCCGTACGGTGGAGGTAACGGAAGAAACTCCGCAGGGAGGAGAGCTCCCGGTTCATCGAGGCGGCTCCCAGATGTTTTGTTTCCGTACGGTGCACGATCCATTCGCGGACGTCTTCCACGGTGATTCGCCGGGGATCGAAATCCGCTTCCGGAACATCGAGCCACTCAAGGAAGTTTGTCACGTCACGGCGGTAATTCTGCACCGTCAATGGGGAAAAGCGGCGGACCGTCGCTAAGTATTGCAGAAATTCTTGGAGCATGAAACAAAGATACTGTTTTTCTGTCGCATTTATAGAACGCGATCGGAGAAGAAATGCGTACGGACCCAATGGGAAAATTTTGTCATCCGGAAAAGAGGAGCGTCGTCGGACAGTGCGAAGGGGTGTGTCGGAGTATTGCGTTCGTCAGGGATGACGCCTTGTATGGAAAAAGCAAAACCCCGTCAGAGGAAACTCTGACGGGGTTTCTGGTGCCCAGGACAGGAGTCGAACCTGCACGCCTCTCGACACACGCACCTGAAACGTGCGCGTCTACCAATTCCGCCACCTGGGCATCATGGAATTACGGTGTGCAAAAGTAATACTTTTTTCTTAAATGCAAATATTTTGGGGCGATTTTTTCGAAAAAAACTACTTGTTGAAGTATTTATAGTGAAAAATCAGCAGATAAACCACGGCTACCGAGATATAAGCATCGGCCAGGTTGAAAACTGCACCGAAGAAGTAGTTGCGGCTATCGACCAGGAAATCGAGGAATCCGGGAACGCTGTTCCACTGAAAGAGCGGAAAGTAGAACATATCCACGACTTTGCCCATCATGAATCCTGCGTAGTGGCCTCCGAAATGGGCGACCGTGTCGGGTGTGGAGGCCGAGAAGATCAGCCCGTAAAAGGCGCTGTCGATGATGTTGCCGATCGCTCCGGCCAGAATCAGCCCGAATCCGATCAACACTCCTTTGGGCGCTTTTTTGCGCATGAAATGGCGAATCAGCCAGATCAGTGCGACGACCATGCCGATCCGGAAAAGACCTAAAATCAACTTGCCCCAGTCCATCGTTCCCGGCGTGGCGATGTGCATGCCGAAGGCCGCACCTTTGTTTTCGATGAAGTAGAGCTGAAACCAGTCCGGGATGAGTATGATGGCCTCTCCCAGAGTCATGTGGGTTTTCACCCATATCTTGAGGGCCTGATCGAGGATCAGCAGCAGAATGACAAGGAGTGTGAGTTTTTTTCCGTTCATGACGCTTGTTTTGGATAGGGGCAAATTTACTTAAAAAAATCGGTTTTTGACAAAAAAGATAGTTTGTGGGTTTCAATTATTCGTATTTCCTAAAAAATACTTACCTTTAATGGCTGAATTTGCCATCTTATAGTATCTGCCGTGTGAAAATCCGTTCGGGATATTTTTGAAATCCTATTCGAAATGAAGTGGAAAATGGATGGCGGGCTTTGAGAGCAGGATTGTTGAATGTATTAATTTATTAATGGTTATGAAAAAAGTTTATTGGACTCTTGTCGCAATTTTCGTTGTGGCCGCTTTAGGTGGATGCGTAAATGATCCGACCGAAATGGAGAATGTGCCGGACATGAGCGCCGGAAGTCGTAAAATTCTCACCTCGGCGGAAGCGGAGGCGGGTGAGTTACTTGTGAAATTTTCGAAGGAGTCGATCGCTGCTGTCGAGGCGGGAGTGACGCGTTCCGAATCTACGCGTACGGGTATTCAACCTTTTGATGCGGCTCTGAAAGAAATTAGTGCCGTATCCGTCGAGCGGGTAATCCCTGTGGTTGAGCAACATGAGGCCGACGCTCGGGCTTCGGGGTTGCACCGTTGGTATCGGGTGAGGTTCAACGATCAGGTGTCACTGGACGAAGCAGCTCGCAAATTGGCCGCTGTTGAAGATGTAGAGGTTGTTCAATACGACGGATATGTTGCCCGGAATTTTACGGAAATGTCGGCTGTACCTTATAATAATGTATGGAGTTCGGATCGGGACCAAATTAATACGCGTAGCGGAGAAACTCCCAAATTCAACGATCCGATGTTGAATAAGCAGTGGCATTATAAGAATACGGGAGATGAAACGCTGGTGAGTCCTATTAAGGAGGGATGCGATATCAATGTCGAACCCGCATGGGAATTTTGTACGGGCGATCCTTCGATCATCGTCGCCGTCATGGATGAGGGGGTAATGTATAAGCATGAGGACCTTGCAGCCAATATGTGGGTCAATCAGGCGGAATTGAACGGTCAGAAGGGAGTGGATGACGACGGTAACGGATATGTCGATGACGTCTATGGCTATAATTTTGCCAAAGACCAAGGGGATATAACGTGGACGGATCCCAAGGATAGCGGTCATGGAACGCATGTGGCGGGGACGATCTCTGCCGTGAACAACAATGGTATCGGCGTCTGCGGTATCGCGGGCGGCAGCGGAAACAACGACGGGGTGAAGATTATGTCTATTCAAATTTTTGCCGGACGGTATCAGAGTACGATAAGCCGGAATGTTGATGCGATCTATTATGCAACCAGTATGGGGGCTTCTATCCTGCAGTGCAGTTGGGGGTTGATGAGTGGTGCGATCAATTCGGATGAACAGTATTTGGACGAAAGAAGTATTGAAGCCAATGCGTTCGCCCATTTTATTAATACGAAACGTCCGGGTAGTCCGCTCAACGGCGGTATTATCATTTTTGCGGCTGGTAATGAAGCAGGAGCCTGTGGTTATCCTGCGGCATATCCTTCGGTGGTTTGTGTGACTTCGCTCAGTACGGATTTTACGCCTTCGGTCTTTACGAATTACGGGATGCCGGCAGATATTGCTGCGCCGGGCGGTGATCTGTATTATCACAAAAATCTCAGTGATGCCGGTCAGATTCTTTCGACGGTTCCGAGGTTGGATGGTATGTACGCTTACAAGTCTGGCACGTCGATGTCCTGCCCGCATGTTTCCGGTGTCGCGGCCTTGGCCCTTTCCTATGCCAAGAAGCTGGGCAAGACGTTTGAACCGGATGAGTTCCGCAGCATGTTGCTGGCTTCGGTGAACGATTTGGATCCGTATCTGACCGGTGTCAAGAAACATAACAACGGTACGATGAATCTGGTCGAGTATAAGGGGAAAATGGGTTCGGGTATGATCGACGCCTACAAGATGCTGATGGCTGTACGGGGTACTCCGGCGATCACGGTCGAGCAGGACAAGCCGACGACGATTTCGCTGTCGAAATATTACGGGGATGTTACTGCACTTTCTTGTATGCTGGAGGTGAGCGATGCGGTGAAGGATAAGTTGGGGCTTACGTTCACTGTCGAGGGTAACAATGCTACGATTACTTGCTCAAAGCAGAGCGCCGGTCTTGTGACGGTTAAGAGCTCTGTCGGTGGAACGTCGATGAGCCGCGAAGTTGCGATCATTTGCCGTGCGAAGGCGGCTTCGAACGGCGGTTGGCTGTAAGCTTCTCGTTGATTGAAAAATGGCGGAGCGACTGTATGGTCGCTCCGTTTTTTTGTTTGATTATATCAATACGCCGTCCTGTTCGCCCTGAACCGATCGATATGCTTTGATTTTCCCTGGAAGCCTATCCTTGAAGGAAGGGATAGGCTGAACCGAATAGCCTCCAGGAGTGTGGCTGCCGCTGAAATCGACAAGAAAACGGTTGCGCCATATTAATAATTAAATATTTCAATGTATTGTTTCCGACGGTCGCTGATTCGCGGTCTGTGGTCGTGTCTGTAATTCGGCCTCACTCCTTAAATCTTTTCTTCGGAAGTGGGGCGTTCCGTCACCAAAGAGGTGTGCTGAATATATACTTGCTTTTTTGTTATTATCACGAGCAGAGTTTTAATTTATATATAAATAGGTATTGAATATAAAAAGAGAAAAAAATACATTTTTCGATATAAAAATCATCAAAACATTTGCAGATTCCAAAATAATCCCTACCTTTGCATCCGCATTTGAGAAAAACAGTTGCTCGATTAAAAGTCGAATCCGGTTTTCGGATGACGGAGCAAAAAAGAAAATGCAAAAGTTCTTGAAAAAAGATTTGGTGGATTGAAAAAGATTACATATCTTTGCAGTCCGAAACGTGATGAAAAAAATCACGGCTCTTTTGAGATTGGTTCTTTGAATTACTGGTAATATTGAGAGAAAAAGAAATGTAGTATTTATCTGTCAAATTCCTTTAAGGAAATTAAGTAGTCAGGACTCTAACAAAACATTATTCTTTATACAATGGAGAGTTTGATCCTGGCTCAGGATGAACGCTAGCGGCAGGCTTAACACATGCAAGTCGAGGGGCAGCATAATGGATAGCAATATCTATGGTGGCGACCGGCGCACGGGTGCGTAACGCGTATGCAACCTACCTTTAACAGGGGGATAACACTGAGAAATTGGTACTAATACCCCATAATATCATAGAAGGCATCTTTTATGGTTGAAAATTCCGATGGTTAGAGATGGGCATGCGTTGTATTAGCTAGTTGGTGGGGTAACGGCTCACCAAGGCGACGATACATAGGGGGACTGAGAGGTTAACCCCCCACACTGGTACTGAGACACGGACCAGACTCCTACGGGAGGCAGCAGTGAGGAATATTGGTCAATGGACGCAAGTCTGAACCAGCCATGCCGCGTGCAGGATGACGGCTCTATGAGTTGTAAACTGCTTTTGTACGAGGGTAAACGCAGATACGTGTATCTGTCTGAAAGTATCGTACGAATAAGGATCGGCTAACTCCGTGCCAGCAGCCGCGGTAATACGGAGGATTCAAGCGTTATCCGGATTTATTGGGTTTAAAGGGTGCGTAGGCGGTTTGATAAGTTAGAGGTGAAATTTCGGGGCTCAACCCTGAACGTGCCTCTAATACTGTTGAGCTAGAGAGTAGTTGCGGTAGGCGGAATGTATGGTGTAGCGGTGAAATGCTTAGAGATCATACAGAACACCGATTGCGAAGGCAGCTTACCAAACTATATCTGACGTTGAGGCACGAAAGCGTGGGGAGCAAACAGGATTAGATACCCTGGTAGTCCACGCAGTAAACGATGATAACTCGTTGTCGGCGATACACAGTCGGTGACTAAGCGAAAGCGATAAGTTATCCACCTGGGGAGTACGTTCGCAAGAATGAAACTCAAAGGAATTGACGGGGGCCCGCACAAGCGGAGGAACATGTGGTTTAATTCGATGATACGCGAGGAACCTTACCCGGGCTTGAAAGTTAGCGACGATTCTTGAAAGAGGATTTCCCTTCGGGGCGCGAAACTAGGTGCTGCATGGTTGTCGTCAGCTCGTGCCGTGAGGTGTCGGGTTAAGTCCCATAACGAGCGCAACCCCTACCGTTAGTTGCCATCAGGTCAAGCTGGGCACTCTGGCGGGACTGCCGGTGTAAGCCGAGAGGAAGGTGGGGATGACGTCAAATCAGCACGGCCCTTACGTCCGGGGCTACACA
>OGOH01001221.1_pt1 | contig 18576 bp, 16 predicted proteins | sample 1552571 | NCBI WGS metagenome assembly OGOH01 (sample SAMEA2580170, study PRJEB22360) | human gut metagenome | biome: human gut; feature: human-associated habitat; material: faeces | place: Denmark | collected 2008/2010
GCTACGTTACTGTGAACGGAGTGAACAGTAACATCGGAGCGGATAAAATAAAGAATAATATGCGAAAATACAGAAAGAAGGCGTGGATCTATGAAGTATGAGAGTTCTTTTAAATCAGAAGCAGACGGGCTTGAGATTTCGGTCATGGCACTGATACCGGATAAGAAACCCTATCGTGCAGTTGTACAGCTGGTTCATGGAATGAGTGAGCATAAAGAGAGATATATTCCGTTTATGCAGTATCTGGCAAAGCTTGGATATGTGGTGGTGATCCATGATCACAGAGGACATGGAAAAAGTGTAAAACATCAGGATGATCTCGGTTTTACATACGGTGGGGGAGCACAGGCGATGCTTCAGGATATCCGGACAGTGAACAGGAAAATCCATGCATACTATCCGGAACTTCCGCTGATCCTGATGGGGCACAGTATGGGCTCGCTGGCAGTGAGGGCATTTGTGGCAGAACATGACAGCTGCGTAGATATGCTGATCGTGTGTGGTTCGCCAAGCTACAATACTGCCATGCCTCTGGGAGTTGCCATTGCAAAGACAGAGAAAGCAGTCTTTGGACCGAGACACAGAAGTAAACTTATCGAAACAATGTCATTTGGTGCAGGGGCAATGAAATTCCGAAAGGATAAGAGATGTACAGCCTGGATCTGTTCTGATCCTGATGTGGCGAAAGAATATGAGGAATCCGAATTGTGTGGTTTCACTTTTACGGACGATGCGTATCTGGCATTATTTGAACTGATGAAGCGTGCCTATGATGTGGAGCATTTTTCCTGTACAAATCCAGATATGCCGGTATTGTTTGTAAGCGGGGCCGAGGATCCCTGTCTGATCAATGTGCGCCATTTTGCAAAGACAGTGCGGGCTATGCGACGGGCCGGTTATAAAGATGTAAAGGGGAAACTGTATCCGGGAATGCGTCATGAAATTCTTAATGAGATCGGCAGGGAGCAGGTTTATCATGATATTGCTGTCTATATGAGAAAAAAAGGTTTCTGAGCGGATGTATAAAATGGAGAGATATCCGGTTAAACTATAACGATCTGTAACTATTTGTTGTTTGATGGCTACGAATTGCTATAGAACCATTAAAATCCATTTTAAGAGAGGGGAACCGGATATTGGGAAAAAACAAAATGATATTGTTGCTGATACTTGTTTTCGGCCTTGGCTGTGCAGGATGTACGGAGAAAAAACCGGCAGCAGAGCAGGGAGAACTTGTAAAAAGCGAGAGACTGTCGGAGCAATTCGGCAGTCTTTCTATTCTGTTAAGGTATAAGACTTTACGTTTGAAAGAAAAAATGATAAGATAGTTTCATCTGTTAAGGTGTTGAACAGTTATAAATATGAGGAGGTTTTTATGGAGAAAAACGAAAACGAAGAACTGCTGGAACAAAGCCCGGCAGAGATTCAGCAGGAAGATACGCAGGAAATTGCAAAGAGCGGGGAAGAAGAGTCGGATACAGAAAAACAGAAAGTCTCCAATGGAAGATTTATACTCTGGAGTCTGGCGGGAGTGTATCTGTTGTATACAAGTTACAGTCTCTGTAAGGGATATGTGACAGGCGAAGAAGGAACCAGTATGGGATTTATGCTTGCCGGAATTGCATTTGCAGCTATTGGTGCTGGTCTGCTGTTTTTCGGCATTAAAAATATGCTCTCAGAAGAGAAAATCAGGAAAGCAAAAGCAGCGAAGAATGCAGCAATGGAAGCTGCCGCAGGCGGAGAACTGAAGAAAGAGGATGCATCCGGGCAGAACAGATCAATGAGCATTGCTGAAAGGGCTAATATGGTTAAGAATCTGGAAGATGAAGAGGAAGACGGGGAAAACGAGAAAGAATGAAAATATTGATCACATTGCTGAAACCGTTGTCTTTTTTACCGGCACTGCTGATGATGTATATCATCTTTTCATTCTCAGCCCAGCCGGGTGAAGTTTCAGGTAATCTGAGCTATAAAATAAGTTATGAGATCATAGAAACGAAGAGCGAGCTTTTGTCAGAGAATCTGAGCAGTGAAGAGATTGCTTATAAGGCAGATGGAATTCACTACTATGTGAGAAAAGTGGCACATATGACAGAGTATTTTCTGCTGGCTATCGCTATTTCTTTTCCATTATATGTCTATGGTGTGAGAGGAATCTGGCTGATGCTTCTTGCGGGAATTGTCTGTGTGGGATTTGCAGGGCTGGATGAGTATCATCAGTCTTTTGTGGATGCCCGTACACCGGCGGTAAAGGATGTGGGAATCGACAGTATAGGGGCGTTTATCGGAATACTTCTTGTTCAGGCATTCTGCTGGTCTGTACTGAATAATCCTAATAAAAAGAAGAAAAAAAGAAGTCATTAAATAATCAGGAAAAATACATATTCAAAAAAGGAAAGACAAAAAGGAGCTGCCACATTAATAAGAACTTAATGTGGTATGCTCCTTTTGACATTGGTTCACTGGTAATATCCTGCGAAGCGTGTTGTTGTGAACAGTAATTTTTGACTTGAATGTACACTTGATTTCCTGCTGCGTTTAAGCCTGGATTTCTGAAAGTCTGTCCAGTCCGGCTCTGGTATGGCGGATAAAAATATCTCTGACCGCCTGGATCTCGCCAAGACCTTTCAGAGTACATTTGACAGAATATCCCTCTTTTTCCAGAATACTTTTCCAGGAATCATCGTCCTCTCCGGACATATCATTGGTAGCATGATCACCTGCGACGATCATAAAAGGTGCCAGATGAACATGAGCCGGATGCAGATTTTTTAATTCATCCAGAAAGCTTTTAATGGAGAAATCCCCTTCAACCGTTCCCATATGCATATTGGAATAGCCGAAATGCTTAAACAGTTCGTCCATCTCAGGATAAAGTTCATTGGCAACATGCTCTGTTCCATGTCCCATAAATAAGATAATTTCATCAGAATCAGGGTGATATTCCTGTGCCATAGCCTGACAGACCTCTTCTTTGTCCTGCTTTGTAATCATCAGAGAATCACAGATAATGACAGAATCGAAATCCTTTTTATGTGCAAGAACTTTTTCTTTCATAGCATCACTCTCAAATCCGGTGATCACATAGGTTGGCTGTACAACGACATTTCGAATTCCGTCCGCTTTCAGCTGGGTCATTGCCTCATCAATATCCATAATGTGGATCCCGTCCCGCTTCTGGAGTTTGGCGCGGATACGGGGACTTGTCCATGCGCGGTATAACGGATATTCCGGAAATGCATGATGCAGGTCAGATTCAATCTGTTCAATTGTTTTTTTTCGTGTTTCTTCATAACTTGTACCGAAGCTGATAACAAGAATTGCTGTTTTTTCAGTTACCCCCATTTTAAATCTCCTTATAATAAGTATATTGGCATTTACCACAACTGCCACTGACAGGTTTTCCGCAAAACAGATGTAGTGGCGGTAAAAGGTAATTGACTGCGCACTCATATAAAAAAGATGTCATGATAATAGACATTGTTTTTTATTATACAGGGAGTTATAGGGAAACACAAGTAAAAGCTAAGATTTTGACGTCTGAGTATCTCTGTATGCAGATGGAGTGACATTCATTTTTTTCTTGAAGCTTGTGCTGAAATAATATTGATTGGCGTAACCGCATTTCATACTGATTTCCTTCAGAGTCATGTTTGTGGCTGTAAGATAACGGCAGGCGGCGTTGATTCGCTGAGTAGTGATATAGTCACTGATACTCACGCCCTGTTTCTTTTTAAAGAGGGCACTCAGATAAGCCGGGCTGACATTGGCTTCGCTGGCGATATCGTTCAGGCACAGAGTATTGCTGGCATAGTTTTCGTCAATATATGAAGTTACAGATTCGCATAATTTCTGGTGATAATCATTCAGAGAAGAATCCAGTTTCCGGCAGAGAAGGCGGCAGAGTTCGTTGAGCCAGCCGCATAGTTCTTCTGTGGTATGAAATTCTTCCAGATGATTGTATACATACAGGATCTTTGCTTCCAGATCATGGGTATCCAGGTTTAGTTCATAGAAAAACTTCAGAATCCTTCCAAGCAGAGAGTAGATCTGGATAAATGCGAAACTTTTGGTGCGGAAGTTCTCAGTAAGCCATCTGGAGAAATCCTGAAACCAGGAGTCAATTGCAGAAACATCCTTTTTACACAGAAGGCGGATTAATGCCTCCTCTCTGGAATCGGAGAAATCAGTGGCAGATAAGTCATGTCCAAGAGCCTCACGTCCGTCAAATACGTTCTGGTGTGGGAAAAAGAAACGATAATCCAGTGCATGAACTGCACTTTCATAAGAACGGTTCAGATCCCACAGATCCTGTACAATGGCACCGATTCCGGCATTCAGAACCAGTCCCTGTGAATTGCAGTTATCTACAAGTGCAGAAATGATTTTATAGGTAAGCTGGCGAAAATTTCCGGACTGGCAGCCGCTTTGTCCGATCACACACAGATAACCATCAATATCCTGCAGGGGATAAATATAATTTAATTCTGAGGTTTGTTCTGTGATCAGATCACGAAGATTCAGCAGTTCCATCTGAAATTTCTCAATGCCATAGGAATCCCTGAGAGACTGTGCATTTTCCAGTTCAAGAATCACTACGTTATAAAAATCATAATCCAGTTTAAGGTTCAGGTAGTTCAGATAAGGTTTGAGACGATAGGAAGCCTCCTGCCTGGAACGGTGAGTGATATCACGGAAAAATTTTTCGATAAGCAAAGGCCTGCTCTGTTTAAGCAACTGCAGATTTTTCTGCTCACGTTCCATCAGGGCAAAAGCATTTTTTACTTTCTGGATCAGATATGCGTAATCCAGAGGTTTTTCAATATAATCCAATGCACCAAGAAGCAGAGCGCGTCTTGCATATTCAAATTTATCATAGGCACTGATCAGTATGATTTTTACCATTGGATTAATATCCAGTGCTTGCCTGCTCATTGAAATTCCGTCCAGATCCGGCATTTCAATATCTGAGATGATCAAATCTACAGGTTCTTTTTTCATAGCGTCTATCGCAGAGGTTCCGTTGTAGCAGATATGTACGATTTCTGCGTTCAGAACTTCCCAGTCTATGTTCTTTTCAATTCCTTCTGCTGACAGATAATTGTCATCTACAATCATTATTTTCCTCATCTGTATCCTCCATTTGTTGAAATTCAATTGTGACATAGGTACCGTTTCCGGGATGGCTGTCAATACGCACAGAGCCGTTACCGTACAAAGGATTGGAAATGCGGGCGCTTACATTTGAAATTCCAAAATGTTTTTCGTAATTTATGACTTTGTTGTCTATGGCATATCGGAGCTGTTCCAGTGTCTCCGGAGACATTCCGGCTCCATTGTCTTCAATGGATATCACTACGGTATCATCACCGTAGAGTACCTGAATGGAAATAAAAACTTCAGGTGTATCGGCTGAAAGACCGTGCAGGATAGAATTCTCCAGGAATGGCTGTAATGTAAATTTGCAGATCGTGAAATTTTCTATTCCGTCTTCGGCATTGATCTCCCAGTTAAGATTATCTTTATGGCAGAGTTTCTCCATTTCCAGATACAGGCGGGCAATTTCCAGTTCGTCTTTGATCGGTATCAGTTCTTTTGATTTTCTCAGCGTCAGTCGGTAAAAGGCAGTCAGATTTGTCAGCATCTGATCTGCAATATCCAATTTGCCAAGTGCCTGGCAGGTTCGGATGGTTCCAAGGATATTGTAGAGAAAATGTGGATTGATCTGTGATTGTAATAACTGATATTTCAGCCGTTCTTCATTAATGGAGAGACTGACAATTGATTTCAGATTCTGGGCAATTGTGTGCTGCATATCTTCAAAGGTAATCCCCAGATTGTCTATTTCATCATAATTGGAAGCATCGGCCGGATGCGGGAGTGTGATGATGGAAAGGTGCTCCGGATCATGTCCGAGATGAAAGGATTCCATGGCATAGGACAGTGCGGCAATTCTGCTTGTCAGTTTCCTGGAAAAAAGGATTACAATAAAAATAGTCAGCGGCAGAGAAATAATTACAGTGATCAACAGTGTTTTGATCAGTACCTGTGTATTGCTTTTGATATAGTTTTCCGGGATTTCCGTAATATGCAGCCAACCGTTATCCAGAGTGCGGCAGTTATAGTAGATGTCATTGTCTTTAAAGAAGGAATTGGTATTTTCCAGAAACATCTGTTTTATTGAATCTGAAATCCAGGTCTGATTACGGGAAGAATCACTGTGAGCTGCAATTTGTCCCTGTGGTGTCAGAATGTAACTGGAAATTGCGGTATCAGAAGCAGAAGTCTGAAGATACCGGGAAAATTCATCGCAGTCAAGTGCAATACAATAAGCATATTCGAGAACATTGCTGGATTTGTCCTGAAGAGCACGAAAACACAGCAGTGTATTTGCGCTTCTTTTGGAAGCAGATATAACTCTGGGTAAGGTGGTATTTTTCTTTAACAGCCACAGGGAAGAAGAACCTATGGAATGTAATTCAGATTCGCTGATTCCATAATTGAAAAGTTTATCTGTGGAAAAGAAATATATACCCTCATCAGCTCCGGTTTGTTCCGGTTTAAAAAAAACATATATATGAAAGAAATCAAATGTAGATTTATATAATGAAATATTGCTTCTCATGGATGTTAATGCCTGCATGGTGCCAACCTGATCTGGGGAAGAGTGTTCAAAAGCGTACATCTGATACTGGATGGTGTCAGCAACGTTTTCGGTCTGGTTCAGACGGCTGTTAAGCTGAAAAATAAGCTGTTCATCAGACATCAATGCAGAGTTTGTGATTCGGTCTCTGGCAAGATTATAGGAAACATGGTAACTGACCAGTGCAACAAGTGTCAGAGGAAGCAGGGTTGCAACCAGAAAGGCAATCAGGAGTTTTGCCTGAAATGAGGAAAATCTGGAAGGAATCCATTTATGATAATTTATTTTTTTCAAGTTGAGTTTCATTACACATAATACTCCTTATATGAATAGGTTTGATTTTATCAGGTATCTTTTTGAAGATTGCCATATTATACAGCAATTCTGTAAAGATGCAACACAGTGTTCATCTGCTATCTGTATTATAAAAAATCAGAATGAAAAAAACAATAGAACGAAAAATAATATAAATCAATCAAAAGAAATTGTATTTAGTAAAAAGAGTGTTTTTGTTATTCTTTAATTACCAAATAACACAGAACAGTTGATGCGAGAGAACTGTTCGGAAAAGGAGAGAATATGAGGAAAAAAGTGTTAAGTGCAGTTTTAGCTGCAACAATGGTGGCAGGAATGATGGGGAATGTTGTAAGTGTATCAGCAGAGGAGAAATATGATCTTACTTTATACAGCGTTAACACTACTGACCCGGATTTTGATGACTGGCTTGCAAATGTAGAGGAGGCAACGGGTTTAAATATCAATGTTATTGCAGCTCCGACAGATACAGACACACGTCAGCAGAAGATTACAACGATTCTTTCTACAGGAGATTCTTCCGTAGACATTGTCGAAATCAACGATGAAATGAGTGCTGCATTCAAGAATTCCGGATGGCTGGAAGGTCTGAATGACACGGTTATGACAGATGATATCATTGATCAGTTTGCGCAGGGGTATATTCAGGATATGATCACAGATAAGGATGGAAATATTGTAGGAGTTCCGGGATATACAGGATATCTTGCATTTTGGGTAAATCAGGAAATTATGGATGAGGTGGGAATCGAATCCATTGATACAAAAGAAGATTTCATGAAATACATGGAAGCAGTTTCAAAAGATGGACGTTTCGGATACGGCGGTTCCTGGGAAAAGACATATGCATCTAATGAAATTGCACAGTTTGTAAATATGTTTGGCGGTGACTACTTCGACTGGACAAAAGAAGAAAATAAAGAAGCAATTCAGTTCCTTCATGATCTGGTTGCCAACAAAGAAACACCTGTTGATCAGATCGCAGATAAATATGATCAGATGAATCCAAAAATCAATGATGGCAAATACGGATGCTGGTTTATGTGGGGCTTAGGTACGGATTATGCAAAGGCAGATATGCTGGGAGCTGACAAGATCCACATGGCAATGGTACCTGATTTCAGCGGCAATGGAGAGCGAGCAATCTTTACAGATTCCTGGAACTATGTGCTGAACAGTGCATCCAAAAACAAAGATGCAGCCATTAAATTCCTGCAGTATATGGCAGATGAAGGTGGAATGGAAGCATCCTATAAAGCATTTGACAGATATCCTGCAAGAAAGGATGTTGCAGAAAAAGTTGTTCCGGATACTGATCCTGCAAAAGAAATGTACAGCCAGTATGCAGAAGAGTGCAACGTACAGGGACGTCCGCTGGTAGCACAGACAATGGAGTTCATCAGTGATATGGGAACTATCTTCCAGTCCTGCATGAAAGATGAGATCACAGTAGATGAGTTCTGTAAAAAAGCACAGGAAGTCGTTGATACATATCAGTAAAAACGGTATTCGTTTAAAGTCTTTTGAAATACTGACACATAAAAACTGACATAATAAATGAAGGTATAAAGCAGAAAAATCTGCTTTATACCTGTGCTTAAAGATATGAAGGAGGGAGTACCTGTGACAATCAGTAAAAAATCAATGAAATGGATTCCGTGGCTGTTGGTGTTACCTGTGGTTATTATTCGTGGATTTACGACTTTGTATCCGATTTTAATGACAGTTAGAAATAGTTTTTTTGATATTAAAATTCTGTCCGGAATTAATGAATTCTGTGGAATTCAGAATTACCTGAAAATTTTTTCAGATCCCAAAGTGCTTACATCTATACGTTTTACAGTGATTTTTGTAGTAGTATCAATGATATTCCATGTAATATTAGGCGTAGGTCTTGCTCTGATATTAAATATGAAATTTAAGGGACGTCGTTTTCTTCGTACGATTGTACTGATTCCCTGGGCAATGCCGGCAGTTGTTGTAGGTATGGCTGCAAAATGGGCATTTAATAATGATTATGGTCTGATCAATGACTTTATCAGATTGTTTGTCCATGGATACCAGAATAGCTGGCTGATCAATACAGGATCTGCAAGAGCTGCTGTAATTGCCGTGGATCTGTGGAAAGATCTTCCGTTCTTTGCGATTCTTGTATTATCCGGTCTGCAGTTTATTTCGGGTGATATCTATGAAGCCGCAAAAGTAGACGGTGCAAATGGAATCCAGTGTTTCTTCAGAATTACATTACCGTTGATACTGAAAAATGTACTGACTTTATCTATTCCATTTACTTTATGGAGACTGACAACCTTTGATATTGTATATTCTATGACTTCAGGTGGTCCTGGAGAAGATACGGCACTGATCGCATACAGAATCACGACAGAGGCGTTTACAAATCTGAATGTCGGTTATGCATCTGCACTGGCAATGTTACTGTTTGTTGTAATGGCAGTATTCAGCTGGCTGAATATACGTGTTATGAACAAGATTGATAACTAAAGGAGGAAATACCATGAAAAAAGATTCAAGAAAATATAACATATATCATGGTGTAATGGCAGGTGGAAGATGGGTACTGTTTGCAATTGTCTCATTTATTATCCTGTTTCCGGTATACTGGATTTTTATTTCCTCTATTACACCTTCCGGAGAATTATTCAAAACACCGATTGATTATCTGCCGGATCATCCGACACTGGAAAGCTATAAGTTTCTGATCGAGAACGTAGGACTTTTATCAAAAGTGGGAAATACAGTATTGATCGTAGGTCTTACACTGGTTATCAGTACTGTACTCTGTGCAATGGCTGCATACGGATTCTCACGTTTCACTACAAAAGGAATCAATATTGCTTTTGCATTTATTATTGCAACTATGTTAATTCCTGAAGTTGTTACAGCAAGACCATTATATGAGTTCATGCAGAAAGTAAAATTATATGATACATATCCCGGACTGATTTTGCTTTATATCAGTACTGTTATCCCATTTACGGTTCTGATTCTGAGAAACTTTGTGGGGGAAATCCCTATTTCACTGGAAGAGGCAGCAGCGATTGACGGTGCAACTTTTTCACAGAGACTTTTTACAATCGTATTGCCTCTTATGAAACCTGCAATCGCAACTGTATGTATTATCAACTTTATTACCTGCCTGAATAACTTCTTCACACCGTTGTTTTATTCAAATGGTATTCAGGTTCTTTCCGTTTCCATTGTACAGCTTCCACTGCGTGACAACATGTATGGAGTTCCGTGGGATCTGGTAAGTGCAATGGGATGGATTATTCTTTTACCGATTATTATTTTTGTTGCAGTCTTTGAAAAACAGATCATGGATGGTATAATGGCAGGAGGAGTAAAAGCCTGATTATCTGAATGCTAAGAATATTGGAGGAAAACATTATGTATCAGTCATTTAAAGGTGGACTTGGTGGAATTGCTCTGGCAAAACATGGAAGAAGCCGTGCAATCAATGCAGAGAATCCACATGGAGAAAAAGGTAAAGGTGGAATGGCAGCGAGCCATCTGGGACCGTCCAGAAAAGGAAGTCCCTGCCTGAATGATATTGAGCCAGGTGCAACTGTAACTCTTGCAGAGATGGAAGGTCCTGGTGAGATCAATCATATCTGGATCACAGTGGATAATAAGACAACCGATGCAGATTGTTTTGTATTGAGAGATCTGGTCATCCGTATGTACTGGGATGATGAGGAAACACCATCTGTGGAAAGTCCTCTCGGAGATTTCTTTTGCTGTGGTTTTGGAAGAGAGTGTATTGTAAATTCTGTCCCAATGGCAGTGGTGCCAAGCAGAGGATTTAACTGTTACTTCCCGATGCCGTTTAAGAAAAAAGCAAAAATTACTCTGGAAAATCAGCATGCAAATAAAATTCCGGCATTTTTCTATCAGGTAGATTACTGTCTGTATGATGAGCTTCCGGATGATATTACTTATTTCCATGCACAGTGGAGGCGAGAGCGACTGACAGAGAAGCAGAAAGATTATACAATCCTTGACGGAGTAAAAGGAAAAGGTCATTATGTAGGAACTTATATTGCACTTACCACACTGGAACGTTACTGGTGGGGCGAAGGTGAAATGAAATTCTATATTGACGGTGATGATGAATATCCCACAATCTGCGGAACCGGAACAGAAGATTATTTTGGAGGCTCCTGGAGTTTTGCAAAGCAGGTGGACGGAAAGACTGTGGAACAAAATTATAATACACCATATCTGGGCTACCCATACTATTCTGCTCATGATGAGCTGATCCATAATTTCTATCATAATGATGACTGTCCGCCGATGAGAGGTTTCTATCGCTGGCATATTCAGGATCCGATTTGTTTTGATGAGGATCTGCGTGTGACCATTCAGCAGATTGGAGTAGGTTACAGAGGATTATTTGAACGTCAGGATGATGTGGCAAGCGTGGCTTACTGGTATCAGACACACCCACATGCACCGTTTGCACCATTGATGTCAAAAGAGGACAGATGGCCAAGATAAAAAACAGAGGTGAAATGCTTGAAAAAAAGTGTTGTAATTTTCATAACTGCAGTATGTTTGCTTATTACAGGATGTGGAGATACGGGGAGCTTATCTAAGCTCCCCTCATCGTCGTTTCACGAAGACAAACAAAAGCTGACAATCATGCATATTGATGCAGATAATAAAAGATTTCAGGATTTTATCGCGGAAACAGAAAAAAAACTTGATATGGAAATCACTGTGGAAAAATGTCCGTCCAATGCGGATAATCGGCAGGCAAAAATATCCACGATCCTGGCTTCGGGGGACAAAAATATTGATTTGATTTCCGTGAATGATGAGATGATTTCTGAGTTTAAGCATAAGGGATATCTGGAACCACTGGAAAAAAACGTTATGACAGAAGAAGTAAGAGACAGCTTTCCGCAGAAGTATCTGGAAAGCATTTGTGAAGAGAATGGACATATATATTCTGTCCCTTTTCAGATGGACATTATGATGTTCTGGGTAAATCAGGAACTGCTGAAACAGGCAGGACTCGATGAGATAAAGGATACCGGTGATTTTGATATTCTACAGAAGAGTTTGAAAAATTCAGATCAGTACGCTTATGGAGATGCATGGGAAAATACACATGTTTATAACAGTCTTGCACAATTTGTTAATTTCTGGGGTGGCGATTATTTCGACTGGACTGATCCGAAAACCCAAGATGCAGCCAGATATATGAAGAGTATGCTGGATGAGAAAATTACATCTCCTGCACAGTTTGTGGATCAGTATGAGCAGATGGAAGAGAAATTTATCAGGGGAAAATATGGATGTGTTTTTATGTATACGAGTGCTCTGGGTACATTTCTTGATGCTGATGTATATGGGAAAAATAAAATACATATGGCACCGCTTCCCATGTTTCATGAGAAAAAATCCACTAATATTGCAACCTGGCAGTATGTTCTGAACAATGCTTCAGAAAATAAAGATGCAGCTTTCAGATTTCTTCAGTATACAGCCAGTTATGAAGGTAGTACTGAATATGCAAAAATAATGAAAAGTTATCCTGCCAGAGTGGATGTGATCGAAAATGAGGATATTGATCTGGAAGGAATAGATATGATACGGAAATATCTCCGGGAATATACATTGAATGCACGTCCGTTATGTGAAAATTCCATGGGTGCTGTCTCAGATATGGGAAAACTGTTTCAGGGATATGTTCTTGGGCAATGTGAAGAGGACAGTTTCTTTGAGCAGGCACAAAATTGTATAAATACTTACTATTAAAAAGGCATCTTCGGATGTCCTTTTTAGTTGCGGATTTTTGATGCCGGATTTATAATAACAATAACAATGACAACAGGAGGCAGCTTCATGCAGAATCAACAACCATCAACTTTAAAGGAAATACGTGTCCATGGTACGCAGGACTTTCCCTGTGCATTTTACCAGACAGGAACAAGGATAAAAGGGAATATGGTGAAACACCACTGGCATGAAGAAGTAGAACTGCTTTATTTTTCGGGTGGAGAGTTCTATCTGGAAGTAAATATGGAACGTTTCAACATTTCAGAGGAATGTTTTTATTTTATTAATCCCGGGGAACTTCACAGTATTTCTGTTGAAAAAAACGGCGGCTGTGTGGAAAATGCGGTGGTTTTTCATATGGATATGCTAAGCTCTGCATATGCTTTGGATCAGATTCAGACGAATCTGATCCAGCCGGTACAAAATGGCAGTATCCAGTTTCCGAGATGTCTGCGAAAGAATGAACCGGCATTTGAACCGGTAAGAAAATCTTATGAAGAAATCCGTAATGTATTTGGCGGAGATTCTTTTCGGGAGAATTATTATGACGGCGAGGCGGTTACGGATGATATCACCCGACAGTTGTTTATCAAATCAGCGCTGCTTCGGATTCTGGCAGTTCTGTCTGCGAATAATCTGTTTGAGGTAACGGAGAAGAATCATGACCGTCGGATTGAGACGATCAAGACCACTCTGACTTATATTCAGGAGAACTATAAAGAGAAGATATATATTCGTGATCTGGCGGATCTGATTGGAATGAATGAACAGTATTTTTGCAGATTCTTTAAGAAAGTTATCGGACGTTCGCCTATGGAATATGTGAACGAGTACAGGATTAAGAAAGCAATCCATTATCTGAAAGAATCAGATCTGACAGTTACGGAAATCTGTCTGGAATGTGGATATAATAATCTGGGAAACTTTCTCAGGGAGTTCAGGAAATATACATCAACAACACCACTGCAGTACCGCAGACATTTACTAAAAGAAACACAGTAAATAACGATCAGATAAGTAAGCTTATGGTAATGAGAATAAAAGTTTACTTATCTGATTTTTGTATTACAGAGAATGCTGGTAATATAAAAAGTCAAAATTATGTATTTTTTTATCAAAAAAATATAAGACAGAAGGAGTGGATGTTGATATAATTATTTTTAAATAGAACAGAGAACTTAGACGCTAAAGGTGAGAGGGTATAATACCGGGAAAAAAGCAGATAATAGCGTCGGTTAATAAAAAACACAGGAGGATTTTTACAATGGTAAAGAAATGGTGGAATGAAAAGGTTGCTTATCAGATTTACCCGAAGAGTTTTTATGATACCAATGGAGATGGAATTGGAGATCTGAGAGGTGTTATTGAGAAGCTTGACTATTTGAAAGATCTGGGAGTTGATATTATCTGGCTTTCCCCCTGCTACCGCTCTCCGTTAGCTGATCAGGGATATGATATTTCAGATTATTATGATATTGATCCTCGCTTCGGAACCATGGCAGATATGGATGAACTGATTGCTGAGGCTAAGAAGAGAGATATGTACATTCTGATGGATCTTGTTGTAAACCATTGTTCTGATGAACATGAATGGTTTAAAAAAGCATGTGAGGATCCGGATGGTAAATATGGTAATTTCTTCTATCTGCGTGACAAGAAAGAAGGAGAACTTCCAACTAACTGGCGTTCTTATTTCGGCGGACCTGTATGGGAAGATCTTCCCGGAACAAATAAACAGTATCTGCATGTTTTCCATAAGAAACAGCCCGATCTGAACTGGGAGAACCCGGAAGTAAGGGAAGAAGTTTATAAGAATATCAACTGGTGGCTGGATAAAGGTCTTGGTGGATTCCGTATTGATGCGATTATCAATATCAAGAAAGCACTTCCGATGCATGACTATGAGCCGGATCGTGAAGACGGTCTTTGCAGTATCAGGAAGATGCTGAAAGAAGCGAAGGGAATCGGCGACTTCCTTGGCGAGATGAGAGACCGTACATTTAAGAAATACGATGCATTCTCTGTCGGTGAAGTTTTCGATGAGAAGGATGAAGAGATTCCGGATTTTATCGGCGATAATGGATATTTCTCCAGTATGTTTGACTTCGAAGAGACTATCTGGGGGGCATCTGACAAGGGATGGTATGACTGCAAACAGATCACACCGGATGCTTACAAAGAGTGCTGTTTTACAACTCAGAGAAAGATTGGAGATATCGGATTTGTTTCCAATATTATTGAAAATCATGACGAGCCTCGTGGTGTCAGCAGATATATCCCGGAAGGTGACTGCTGTGACGCAAGTAAGAAGATGCTTGGCGGTCTGAACTTTATGCTTCGCGGACTTCCGTTTATCTACCAGGGACAGGAACTTGGTATGGAGAATGTGAAGTTTGAATCTATTGATCAGGTAGATGATATTTCCAGTCTGGATGAGTACAAGGTAGCTCTGGAAGCAGGATGTACACCTGAGGAAGCGCTGAAAGCTGTTTCCAGATTCAGCCGCGATAATGCCAGAACACCGATGCAGTGGAATGATAAAGAAAATGCAGGATTTACAACAGGTACACCTTGGCTTGGCGTAAATGCAAACTACAAAAAGATCAATGCAGAGAGCCAGATCAATGATCCGAATTCTGTAAGAAGCTTCTATAAGAAACTGATTGCACTGCGCAAGAATCCAGAGTACAAAGAGACTGTTGTATATGGTGCTCTGGAACCTGTCTGGGAAGACGTACATAACCTGATGGCATATTATCGTAAAGGTGACAAGACTCTTCTCGTAGTTGGTAACTATCAGAAAGAGCCGCAGACAATCGAGCTCGCAGGAGAGTGCAAGAAAGTTCTGATCAATAACTATGATGATGTAGCTATGGATGGAAATAAGATTGAGTTGAAGGGTTATCAGTTCCTTGTTATTGAAATGTAATAAGGAAAATGAGATAGTTAAAAAGCAATATAAAATTGAAAGAATGATGGAGAGCATGGAGCAATCTATGCTCTCTGTTTTTGTTTCTGAAATCTAATGTAGCAGTGAATTGATTCTTATTTGGTACATAGATATAGAGAAAAAAGAACGAAAATCCAGAAAAGCATTTTGAAAGAGTTTCGTTCTTTTTATATATAGTTATGCGATGAATTAATCCTGTTTATCGGAATTCAGAATTTTAACACTGTCACGTACAACAAGTTTGACCGGAAGTGTAATACTAGTAGACTTTGGGACCCATCCGTCAATCATTCTGAGCAGATACTCGACAGCCATAGTTCCACGCTGAGAGATATTCTGGTGAATCGTAGTAAGGGGAGGAGAGACTACCTGTGCATACAGATTGTCATCGAATCCCGTGATAGAGAGGTCTTCCGGAAAACGGATGCCCCTTTCGCGGAGATATTTCATCAATGTGACTGCATAATAATCTGAGCAGCACATAAATGCAGTGAATTTGTGTGCGACAGCGTAAATCTCTTCCATACTTCCCTGACGTTCATATTTAGATGGACGGATTACGATAAGATTGTCGAGATCTACATCTATGTTATATTCCTGAAGAGCACGTTGATGACCGGTATAACGGACATAATCTACACCTTCCATATTATCAGCAAGGAAAGCAATCTTCCGGTGACCGCACTCCAGAAGATATTTAGTCATCAGATATCCACCCTGCTCATCATCAAGACCGATATTTACATATTTGGCAATATTTTTTGGCGTATAACTGTCGATGAGGACAACAGGATTCTTATATTTACTCTTGATTCGCAGGTAGTCATCATGGAGCATACCGATAAGAATCAGTCCCTCGGTGTTCCAGCTTACTACATTGCGGACGATTTCGTTGATGTCTTCGGATGTATAAAGCATCATATAATATCCATGTTCGCGGATCGCTGCCTCCAGGGCACCAAGCAATTCTCCGTGAAATGGATCTGCAAAAATATTTTCGTATTTGTCTTTGCGTCCTTTTAGGACAATTCCAATCAGTCTGGAATGATTCTGCGCAAGGTTCTTTGCACTCATATTAGGTACATAGTCATATTCATCCAGAAGCTTCTGGACTTTTTCGGCAGTTTTCTGAGAGACTTCGCTGGTTTTTCCGTTAATGACGTTAGATACCGTTGTGGTACTGATTCCCAGCATTTCTGCCATTTCTTTGATTGTAATCATTTGAAACACCCCGATGTAAAAAAGTCTGTAGATATAAGAGTGAAAATGCAAAAGTATTTGAAATCTTATATCCTGTTATGTGGATATTTTAGCACAATGATATACAAAAACGCAAGTATTGCACAAAAAAACTTGAAATAAATGCAAAAAAATTGTCACTGTTGCTCATAAGCCTTGGGGATAAAATAGAAGAATGCCGCCAGAATAATCTGGCAGCATCCTTCTGAGGTTGTATATGAGAAAATATATTTCCGGTAACTGTTCAGTATTTTTCACAGTCACTGATTCTTTAGAAAATTACAGTAATCTGGGAATTACTGTGATTCATAAGAAGCAAAATCATTTATTATTTCTGGATTACGATTGCCTCATAAGGTCTGAGGGTAATCTTTTCGCTTACTTTAGCATCGTTGTAGTTGGAAATCAGAATCTTTCCGTCTGTGAATTCTTCCGGAAGTTCTACTTCGCGGGTATTTTCACTGAAGTTGCAATATACGATGAGTTTTTCATCTCCGAGTGTACGGATGTAAGCGTAAATATCTTTATCGTCATCAAGAATCAGATCATAGGTACCGTAAACGATCAGATCACTTTCGTGACGAAGTCTGATCAGCTTCTGATAATATTTAAATACGGAATCCTCGCGGCTTACCTGGTCTTTTGCATTAATCTTAGTGTAGTTCGGGTTCACCATGATCCATGGTGTAGCATCGGCACCGGAGAATCCTGCGTTGGCACTGTCATCCCACTGCATTGGAGTTCTGGCATTGTCACGACCTTTGTAGCCGATCGCTGCCATCATTTCTTCCTCGGTCATTTTGCCCTGTTCCGTTAATTCGTGGAAAGCATTGATACTTTCGAGGTCGCGGAAGTTTTCGAGAGTGTTGAACGGGCAGTTTGTCATACCAAGCTCTTCACCCTGATATACGTAAGGAGTACCCTGCATCATATGAATACAGGTTGCAAGCATTTTTGCAGAGATTTCTCTGTATTCATCGCTGTCGTTACCGAAACGGGAAACGCTTCTTGGCTGGTCGTGGTTCTCCCAGTAAAGGCTGTTCCATGCAATGTCCTGGAGACCTTTCTGCCAGCGGGTAAGAATTTTTTTGAGGTCACGAAGATCCATTTTTCTGGTTGTCCATTTGCCGGCTTTTTCATCGCTGTCAACATCCATATGTTCAAACTGGAATACCATGTTCAGTTCTTTTTCGTCGCTTCTTGCGTATTTCTTTGCTTCTTCGAGAGTAACACCGGAGCATTCACCTACTGTGATGGTATCTGCATTGTTTAATGCTTTCTGACGCATTTCCTGAAGGTATTCATGTACATGAGGACCGTTTGCAGATACATTAAATGTTGCATATCCGTTGATTCCAGGTTCTTTGTCCGGGAGTTCCGGCTGCTCTTTGGAGATCAGGCTGATAACGTCCATACGGAATCCATCAACACCTTTTTCCAGCCACCAGTTCATCATGTCGAAAACTTCCTGACGTACGACTGGGTTGTCCCAGTTGAGGTCTGGCTGCTTTTTAGAGAACAGATGCAGGAAATACATATCTGTTGTTTTATCATATTCCCATGCAGGACCGGAGAAGCAGGAGCCCCAGTTGTTCGGAAGGCTGCCGTCTTCTTTTGCAGGACG
>OGOH01001225.1_pt1 | contig 18537 bp, 18 predicted proteins | sample 1552571 | NCBI WGS metagenome assembly OGOH01 (sample SAMEA2580170, study PRJEB22360) | human gut metagenome | biome: human gut; feature: human-associated habitat; material: faeces | place: Denmark | collected 2008/2010
CGGCAATACGCTTGAGGATCCTTAAAAGAAAGTCCAGTTTATCCTTCCCACTCCAAAAGCCTCCCATTTCTCATGTCCAAGAAATGGGAGGCAGTTCAGTGGTGGCGGGCTTTTTGCATATCGCGCGTGGGATAGAGCGCATGCGAGAGGAAAGCTCGGCTGCTTCGGACGGTGTTGGAGGGGGTGCCTGAGAAGACCGAGATCATGCACATCGCCTAACCGTGGTTTCTTCCATTGTCATCCATCCGCTACTCAGCAGGTCGTCCCTAAACCGTCCGAAACAGCCGAGTTTTGGAAACCGACTCCCTCGGGGGATAGGCTGAGCATCACGTTGGGACCATTTACCATCCGCGGTCTAACTGCTCGCACGCTGCACGAGCTTGACAGGGACAAGCGTCTCCATCTCGGGTTTCTCGCCGCGCAGCAGGGCGAGCAGGGCCTGACATCCCTCGTGCGCGAGGCGCTCGGGGAAGCGGCGAATGGTGCTGATCTGCGGCGTCGGGATCTGCGCGTACACGGAATCGTCGAAACCGATGAGGCGGACGTCCTCGGGTACGCGCTTGCCGGCCGCAACGAGCGCCCGCAGCGCACCCACGGCAGCGTGGTCGCTATGGGCAAAGATGCCGTCGACGGGGCAACCCGTGGAGAGGAAGTCGGTCACGAGTTCCTCAGACTCGATGATGCTCGGCTGCTTGCCCGAGACAAACAGCTGGTAGTCGCGGCACAGCGGCATCCCATGCGCGGCAAGCGCCCGCTCGTAGCCCATCTGACGCTCGTTTCCGGGGTAGTTGGCCGTAAAACTCGAGATGCTCAGGATGTTCTTGCAGCCGCGCTCGATGAGGTGCTCGGTTGCCATGTAGCCGCCGCCGATGTTGTCGGAACCCACGTGCGGGAAACCGAGGTCGTTTTCGGGCGCGCGGTCGATGCAGACCACGGGAATGCCGTGGGGGACAAATTCGCCGTCGAGCCTGCGCAGGCCGGAGATGCAGATGATGCCATCGGCTTGTTTGCTCGCAAGCGTGCGGAAGTAATCGCGCTCGCGGGCGGGGTCGTTGGCGCTGTTGCAGACAAAGACCGAGTAGTCCTCGGTGGCGAGCTCGCGTTCCACATGCAGGGCGATCTTGGAAAAGAAGTCGTTCGAGATGTCCGGCACGATCATGCCGATGGTCCGGGACTGGGCCATGCGGAGGCTCTTCGCCGCCATATTCGTGACGTAGCCGTATTCCTCGACGGCGGCTTCAACACGCTCGCGGGTGTCTTCGGAAAAACGGCCACTGCCGTTGATGACGTGGGAGACCGTGGCGACGGATACGCCGGCCGCTGCGGCAATCTGGCGCATGGACGAGCGCTTGCCGGGTGTGGGCATGGGGCCTCCTGCTGTTTGCGAGTGGTTAACAGGTTAACTGAGATTGTAGCGCATGCGCGATGCCGCGATGGACTCCATGTGCCCAGCCTATAAACTACGCCGCTGAACAGGCAATATTATCCATATGTAGGACCTGAGTAACAAAACGCCGCCGTTTGCTCGACGGTATGGGACCGCTTGTCGCCAGCGGATATAAGGGCTTTCAGTCCAATGTGGATAAACGTTTAACCTACAAAGCGTCAAAACATCGGCGCTCAATACGTCAAACACGAACCCTCAACGGGGGAGTGGCGTCGAGAGCGCTATGGAGGTGTGCAGAGAACGGTTAATAACACTCCGGAGAGCGATCACATAGAAGCAGGGCAGGCACCTTAGCGGCATCGGTTCGCTGAGGTGCTTTCTGGTAAGCTAAGAACCGGATTCACACGCGCCCGTCCAAGCTGGACGCGCCTATTGGAAGGGAGACCCATGGAGGCTTACAAGCAAGAATTCATCAAGTTTATGGTCGAGTCCGACGTCCTTAAGTTCGGCAGCTTTACGCTCAAGAGCGGCCGTCAGTCCCCGTTCTTTATGAACGCCGGCGCTTACGTGACGGGCTACCAGCTCAAGAAGCTGGGCGAGTATTACGCCCAGGCTATTCACGATAACTTTGGCGACGACTTTGATGTGCTGTTTGGGCCGGCCTACAAGGGTATTCCGCTGGCCGTCGTGACCGCAATTGCCTACCACGAGCTGTACGGCAAGGAGGTCAAGTACTGCTGCGACCGCAAGGAGGCCAAGGACCACGGTGCCGATAAAGGCAACCTGCTGGGCTACGAGCCCCAGGACGGCGACCGCGTGGTCATGGTCGAGGATGTCACCACCAGCGGCAAGTCCATCGACGAGACCTATCCCAAGGTCAAGGCTGCTGCCGATGTCGAGATCAAGGGCCTGATCGTGTCCCTCAACCGCATGGAAGTCGGCAAGGGTGGCGTGACCACCGCGCAGAAGGAGATCGAGGCCAAGTACGGTTTCCCCGTCGCGAGCATCGTCTCCATGGCCGAGGTCGTCGAGACCCTCTACAACCACGAGATTGACGGTAAGGTCGTCATCGACGACGAGCTCAAGGCCGCCATCGACGCCTACTACGAGCAGTACGGAGCTCGTTAGTAGTTACGGCGTTTTACCAAACGCCGTAACCGGCCGACGCTGCAAGCCCGCCAGAGCGGCAATCTGCCTTTCAACTTCGGCGGCATGATCAGAAGATCAATGCCGCCTTGTTTCAAGGCACCTTGCTCGCTCTGGCGGGCTTTCGCTGTCCGCGCCAAAACATCGGCGTTGTTATGGGTAGTCATTGGGGACGTTCTTAAATGACTAGTCGAAAGGGACACTCTTGCACCAAATCTGCCGGCCCACACCGGGCTCGTCCTTTACTTTACCGAGATAAAGTGAACGTGCAGATTCGTAACCCACTCGCAACCGTTCTATGGCACGATATTGAACGAATGTATGCTATGCGCCCGAGCCTTTCGGGCAGAGTGGGAGACAGTATGGTTAAGCTGTACGAGGACGGCATCTACCTGCGCGGCGGCAGTGAGATTGTGCCTGCGGCCGAGGCTGCCGAGCACGGTATTACGCAGACACCCGAGGATGCCAAGCGCGGCACCATCGCGTATTCGATCCTCCAGGCACACAATACGTCCGGCGACCCCGAGGCGCTCAAGATTCGCTTCGATGCCATGGCGAGCCACGACATCACCTTTGTCGGCATCATCCAGACGGCGCGCGCCTCGGGCATGGAGCAGTTCCCGCTGCCTTACGTGCTCACCAACTGCCATAACTCGCTGTGCGCCGTGGGCGGCACCATCAACGAGGACGACCACGTGTTCGGCCTTTCCGCCGCACGCAAATACGGCGGCATTTATGTGCCGCCCCACATGGCGGTCATTCACCAGTACATGCGCGAGGCCATGGCGGGCTGCGGCAAAATGATTCTCGGCTCCGATTCCCACACGCGCTACGGTGCGCTCGGCACCATGGCCATCGGCGAAGGCGGCGGCGAGCTCGTCAAGCAGCTGCTCGAAAACACGTACGATGTCGCGTACCCCGGCGTTGTGGCGGTGTACCTCACCGGCAAGCCGCGCCCGGGCGTGGGCCCGCAGGACATCGCGCTTGCCATCATCGGCGCGGTGTTTAAAAACGGCTACGTAAAAAACAAGGTCATGGAGTTCGTCGGCCCCGGCATCAAGAGCATGACGACCGATTACCGCAACGGCGTGGACGTCATGACGACCGAGACCACATGTCTCACCTCCGTCTGGTGCACAGACGACGACACGAAGGCCTACCTTGCAAAGCACGGCCGCGCGGACGATTACCGCGAGTTAAAGCCGGCCGACGTGACATACTACGACGGCTTGGTCTATGTAGACCTTTCCACCGTAAAGCCGATGATCGCGCTGCCATTCCACCCGAGCAACGCGTTTGAGATTGACGAGCTGAACGCGAATCTCGGCGACATCCTGCGCGAAGTAGAAAAGGAAGCCGCGCGCTTGACGGAAGGCAAGGATATCGAATTCAGTCTGACGGATAAGATCACCCCAAAGGGTTTGCAGGTGCAGCAGGGCATCATTGCGGGCTGCGCGGGCGGCACATATACGAACGTCATGGCGGCAGCGCACATCTTAAAGGGCGCGCAGTGCGGCCAGGGCGAATTCACACTGGACGTCTACCCGTCCTCACAGCCGGTGTTTATGGACCTGCTCGCAAAGGGCGCCATTTCCGACCTCATGGCAACGGGCGCCATCGTGAAGACCGCATTCTGCGGCCCGTGCTTCGGCGCAGGCGACACACCGGCGAATAACGCGCTGAGCATCCGCCACGCCACACGCAACTTCCCGAACCGCGAAGGCTCCAAGCCGGGCGCAGGCCAACTGAGCGCCGTCGCACTCATGGACGCACGTTCTATCGCGGCAACGGCGGCAAACGGCGGCATTTTGACCTCCGCCGAAAAGTACGCGGACGACTACGAAGTGCCGGAATACAACTACGATGATTCCTCCTACCGCGCCCGCATTTACAACGGCTTCGGCAAGGCAGAGCCGGAGGATAAGCTCATCTACGGCCCGAACATCAAGGATTGGCCGGAGCAGGAGGCACTTGCGCAAAACATTCTGCTGCGCGTCTGCTCGAAGATCATGGATAAGGTCACAACGACCGACGAATTGATCCCGTCCGGCGAAACGTCTTCGTACCGCTCCAACCCACTGGGGCTTGCGGAGTTCACACTCTCCCGCCGCGACCCCGGTTACGTGCAGCGTGCAAAGGATGTCCGCGCACTCGAAAAAGCGAGACTTTCGGGCGAAGCACAAAGCGATGAAGCTCTGAAAAACGCACTCGGGAAAGTGAAAAGCATCCTGCCCGACGTCGATGAAAAGGCAATCGAAATCGGCAGTGTCATTTACTGCGTGAAGCCCGGTGACGGCTCTGCGCGCGAGCAGGCGGCAAGCTGCCAGCGCGTCTTGGGCGGCCTTGCGAATATCTGCTCCGAGTACGCCACCAAGCGTTACCGCTCCAACGTGATGAACTGGGGCATGCTGCCGTTCCAGATGAAGAATGAACCCGCCTTCGAGATCGGTGATTATATCCTCGTCCCGAACGTTTTGGACGCCATGGACGGCGATATGCAGAGCATTAAAGCGTATGTGCTCGGCGATGAAGTAAAGGAGATCGAGCTTTATATTGCCCCGATGACGGAAGACGAAAAGAAGATCGTCAAAGCCGGCTGCCTCATCAATTTCAACCGCAAGAATTAAAGTAAAGCATAAGAAAACGGCGAGTCCTGTTCAGGATTTCGCCGTTTTTGTATGCATTTTTCGTCTTCATAGAGAAGCGACGCAAAAAGTTTTTGATCGACCTTTTTTCAAAAAGGTCGCGGGTTCTTAGGGCAGCGCCCTAAGTCGTCGTCCGCAGACGACGAAATCTATTTGCCTTCCAAAAAATCAGGACGGGAGAGGGAACAGTCCAGTGGACTATTCCCTCGTGGGAGACCCAATTAGGGGGTCTCCCAAAGGACGGCAATACGCCGCCCTTCTTATTATAACCGCTCGGCTTTTCTCGCCTTATTGCTTGCTTTCAAAAAACGCAATAAACCGGTTCCAGTCCTCGCGGCTGAAATAGTGCAGACCGGGGCGGCGGTGATAGCCGATGCGGCCCGCGTGCAGGTTAAAATCGTAGTCTTCCGACGTTTCTTCATAGGGAAACGCCTCCTTGTCCCCCGCTGCCGCCGCATAGCAGCTCAAAAGCTCGGACGCAGGGTCTGCCCAGTCGTCGCCCGCCGCAGACGCCACGTATACATAGCGCGGCGCAATGCTCGCGAGCAGGTAGTGCTGGTCAAACGGCAGCGCGTCCGTTTTGCCGACATACTGCCCGAACGATTCGCTGAACCAGAACGGAAACTGCCTATAAATATCGTCAAGCTGCTCGCCTTTTTTGCCGCGGAACAGCGCCGCACCGGCACAGCCGGAATCGTTCGAGTAGCCAAACGCGAAGCGGGTATCCAGCGCAGCAGTGAGCAGCGCCGTTTTGCCGAGGCGCGAATGCCCGCACACAACGGACTTTGCGCAGTCCAGCCGCTCGTCGTGCTCGGCATAGTCCATGCAGCGCATCGCCGCCCACGCCCACAGTGCGATTTTACCCGCGTCATGCGGCGCGCGTTTGCCGTTTTCATACAGAACACCCGCAAGGCCGGAGGTGAAGTCGCCGTCGTCGCGCGTCACATCCTCATAGCCGAACGAAAGCACCGCAAAGCCGTTGTCGATGAGCTCCTCCGTCGGCATGTAGCGGTCCGGCACATCGCTTCTGAAATTGATGTGGACAAAAAACGGGTGCGCCCCCTCTGTGGTCGGCACAGCCAAATACACCGGGAACGCGAAATCTTTGCCGTTTACCACAACGCGAAACGTCAGCTTTTCCAGCGTCGCTTTGCCTGCGCAGAAATTATCCGCAATGCCGGGCTCCGCTTCCCAAACGAACGATTCCGGCGCCTTCGGCAAGCAGCCGTATTCCTCCCGCTGCAAAAGCTCCAGCATCTCCGCGCGCGATTTTAAACTCGGCACGTTCCTCTTTTTCAGTTCATCCAAAAACATACAAACGCCCCCTTTATGCGGTTATTGTAGCCGTCCTTTTAGGCGTTTGTCAATCTTCAAAACCACCAAAAAAGCTGTCCTCTCTTTGTCAGAGAAGACAGCTTCGTTTTGTTTTACAGGCGTTTTACGCGCTTTCCTCTGCGTGCTCGAACTGGCTGTTGTAGAGGTTTGCATAGAAGCCGTTTTTTGCGAGCAATTCTTCATGCGTGCCCTGCTCCACGATGTCGCCGTCCTTCATGCAGAGGATGAGGTCAGCGTTGCGGATTGTAGAGAGGCGGTGCGCGATGATAAAGCTTGTGCGGCCGCGCATCAGGTTATCCATTGCAGTCTGGATGGAAAGCTCGGTGCGTGTATCGACGGAGCTTGTCGCTTCGTCAAGGATCATGATGCGGCTGTCAGACAAAATCGCACGGGCGATGGTGAGCAGCTGCTTTTGTCCCTGCGAGACATTCGTCGCTTCTTCATTGAGGATCGTGTTGTAGCCGTCCGGCAGTGTGCGCACAAAGTGGTCAACCTGCGCCGCTTTTGCCGCCTGAATGACCTCCTCGTCCGTCGCGTCCAAGCGGCCGTAACGGATGTTCTCCATGATGGTGCCGCTGTAAAGCCACGTGTCCTGCAGAACCATGCCGAATTCTTTTCTGAGGTCGCCGCGGGCAAACTCCGTGATGTCCTTGCCGTCAAGGTAAATTCTGCCGGATTTTAAATCATGGAAGCGCATGAGAAGCTTTACCATAGTCGTTTTGCCTGCACCCGTCGGGCCGACAATAGCAATCTTCTGGCCTGCTTTCACATCGGCGGAGAAATCGTGGATGACCGTCTCGTCGGTGTCTTCGTAGCCGAAGCAAACGTGGTCAAAGCGAATGTCGCCGCGGATATTGCTGTTTTCCACAGTGTATTTCGGTGTTTTTTCGACGATCTCAGGTTCATCAAGGAAATTGAAAATGCGCTCTGCCGCCGCCATGGTGCGCTGTACCTGACTTGAGATGCTTGCCATCTGGGTGATGGGCTGCGTGAAACTGCGCAGATACTGGATGAACGCCTGAATGCCGCCGATGGTCATGCTGCCGCCTGCCGCCATAGATGCGCCCAAAATGCACACCACAACGTAGCCGAGGTTGCCCACAAAGCCCATGATCGGCTGCATCAGGCCGGAGAGGAACTCCGACTTCCAGCCCGCGTTATAGAGTTTTTCGTTTTCGCACTCGAATTTCTCCATGGAGCGCGCTTCGCCGTTAAACGCCTTCACGACGACGTGCCCGCCGTACATTTCCTCCACGTGGCCGTTCACCGCGCCGAGGTATTCCTGCTGACCGATGAAATATTTCTGCGAGGATTTCACAATGCGTCCGACAAGCAGCAACGAAATCGGGACGATGCACAGTGCAACAAGCGTCAACTGCCAGCTGATGGAAAGCATCATAATAAGCACGCCGATGATAGAGCACACAGACGTGATAAGCTGCGTGATACTCTGGTTAAGACTCTGGCTGAGCGTATCAACATCGTTCGTGATGCGGGAAAGCACGTCACCCTGACTCGTTTTGTGAAAATACGAGACGGGCAGGCGGTCGATTTTCTCTATAATGGCACGGCGCATGTTGTACGAGACCTTCGCCGAAACGCCGGACATCGTAAATCCCTGAATGTAGGAGAACAGCGCGCTCAACGCATATAACCCCACAAGGAACAGTAAAACTTTCGCGATATAGCCAAAGTCAATGCCCTCCGCAGCGCCGGTGATGATGCGCATCAAGCCGGCCGTCAGCTCATCGGTCGCTTTTGCGAGGATCTTCGGGCCGACGATCGTGAACACGGTGGAAAGCGCCGCGAAAATGACGACGATGAATATTTTAAACTTAAACGGGGAAAGATACGAAATAAGCTTTTTAAAGCTGCCTTTGAAGTCCTTGGCTTTTTCGGTGGGCATCATGCCTCTGCCGGGCCCGTGCGGACGCGGTGCGTTTCTTTTCGGTTCGCTCATGCCAATTCCTCCTTTGAAAGCTGACTTTCCGCAATCTCGCGGTATTCCGGGCACGTTTTCAAAAGCTCTTTGTGCGTGCCCTTGCCGACAATTTTGCCTTCATCCAGCACTATGATCTGCTCGGCGTTCATGATGGTGGAAACGCGCTGCGCGACGATGAGTACGACAGCGTTTTCCGTGTATTTCGTCAGCGCACGGCGCAGCTTTGCATCCGTTTTGAAATCGAGCGCGGAGAAGCTATCATCGAAAATATACACCGGCGCTTTTTTCACGAGCGCACGGGCAATGGCAAGGCGCTGCTTCTGGCCGCCGGAAACGTTGCTGCCGCCCTGCGCGATGGAGCTTTCCACACCGTTCGGCAATTCGCTGACAAATTCCGTAGCCTGTGCGCAATCGAGCGCTGCCAGCACCTCGTTCACATTGGCGTCTTCCTTGCCGTACTTGATGTTGGAATCGATTGTGCCGGAGAACAGCATGGCCTTCTGCGGCACGTAGCCGATGTTATCGCGCAGTTCCTTTTGCGAAAGCGTGCGGATATCCTTGCCGTTCAGGTAAACTGCGCCGCCGGTGACATCGTAAAAACGCGGGATGAGGTTGATGAGCGTCGATTTTCCCGCACCCGTCGCGCCGATAAACGCCGTCGTTTGGCCGGGCTTTGCGGTAAACGAAATGTGGCTCAAGGTATCTTCCTCGGCGTTGCCGTAGCGGAAGGAAACGTCGTCAAAACGCAGCTCACCGCTTTCATTACCGAGTGTAACCGGGTTTTCCGGCTCTTTAATGGAAAGCTCCGTCGTCAGCACCTCCTGCACACGGTCTGCGGAAACCATGGCGCGCGGCACCATAATGAAGATCATCGCAATCATCAGGAACGACATGATGATCTGCATCGTGTACTGGATATACGCCATCATGTCGCCTACCTGCATGGTGGATTCCGCAATGGCGTGCCCACCCACCCACATGATGAGCAGCGTGACAAGATTCATGATGAGCATCATGACCGGCATTGTAATGCTCATCACGCGCTGGGTAAAGCGGTTTGTGCGGGTGAGGTCTTCATTCGCCTTATCAAAGCGCGCCTCCTCGAATTTCTCATTCGTAAACGCGCGTACCACGAGCATGCCGTTCAAATTCTCGCGGCTGACGAGGTTTAATCTGTCCGTCAAACGCTGCAAGCTCTTGAATTTCGGCATTGCAACGTTTAAAAGTACGACGACAAGCCCCAGCAAAACGATGACCGCGAGCGCGATGATCCAGCTTAGCGAAACGCTTTTTTGCAGCGCGAAAATAATGCCGCCCACGCCCATGATCGGCGCGTAGCACATTAAACGCAGACCCATGGAAATAAGCATCTGCACCTGTGTCACGTCGTTCGTCGTGCGCGTGATGAGCGATGCGGTGGAAAATTTATCGAACTCCGTGTTGGAGAAGCTTTCCACCTTGCGGAACACATCGCTGCGCATCTGCTTTGCCACGCCGGACGAAATACGCGACGCGAAGAAGCCGACGAGCACCGCCGCCAGCACGCCGAGCAGCGCGATGCCGAGCATCTCGAGACCCTTTATCACAATGTAGCGCACCTGCTTTGCGTCCAAATCGACGCCGAGTTCCTTATAGAACAGCTTTGTAAACGTTGCGCCCACCTGCGAGCCGATCATCGACTGCGCGTTTTCGGCAGAATCGATCGCTTCGCTGAACGTCTCTTTCGGCATCTGCTGTAACATGGGGATAACAGCATAAAGCTGACGCATATCCATGTCCTGCACGCCGCTTTCGGTGTCCACCGCCTGGCCGGTCTGCGCGCCGTAATCCTTCAGAAATGTCATGAACGCATACGCCGCTTTACCGTAGGCATCGCCCACCGCCTGCACGTCTGCATCTTCGCTTAAAGCGACCGCATCCATGTCCTTGATATTCTCGTAGGTTTTCGCAAGCTTCGTCTCTTCATCGCTGCCGTGCTCCACGGGCGTGTAGGCGTTTTTGAACGTCCCCGCCTCCGCGTCGTTCATAAACAGCGCCAATAAGTCAACGGCCTGTTGGTTCAAAACCGCAGGTGCAGCCTCATCCACGCCGCCAAGCTGAATGCCGGTGTTCACAATGTCGCTCATCAGGTTCGGTAATGTCAAGTCACACATCGCCTGCCCGAAAAGCAGCAGAATGCACGCCAGCACCAGCGCCGCAAACGGCTTTAGGTACGTTTTCAGCAATTTCATTCGGTTTTCTCCTTTCTCATCTCCGGGTATCTGCCTGTCTCGGTAAAGTTTTCAAGGTTTCGCCGTATTTGCTCCATGACGCGGTGGAAGACCTGCATGTCTTCCGGGCTGACACCGGCGCACATTTTTTCATAATATTCATGCTTCAGCTCTCTGCACCGCTTAACAGCCGGCTCGGCCTTCGGCAACAAAACCAAATGTACCATGCGACGGTCGCTTTGGTCCGGTTTTGTTTCAATCCATCCGCCGCGCACAAGGTGGTCTACCGCCTTACTCATCAACGAGCGCGAAACACCCATGCGCCGCGCAATGCGCCCGGCCGTATCGACCTTTGTTGTGGAAAGGCACATGATCACACCGGATTCCACCGCGGAAAGGTCTTCATCCGCCAGCACCTTGCGCAGCTCCGTATGGATGATGCGCGCGATCTGCGTTAAGTGCTCCGCAAGCCCGTCGTGAAACGGCACGGCCGTACACGCTTGCTCGTCTCGCTTCATTCCTCGCACCTCCTGTTGCTTACTGCTGAACATCGCCAAAAGTTCTTAACGATGTCCATTTCCAAAAAACAGTTTAAAACTGAATTGTTCATTTTTGAACTGTTAAGGAATGAACATATTATAGACCGACAAAAACAAAAAAGCAATGACTATTTTGTGAATAAAGCTGCCAAATTATATTTCAGAAAACCATATAGCCGAAAAGAAAAAAGACCCGCAAACACAGCGAACTGCATTTGCGGATCTTGAATCAGACAATTATAAGGTGAAGCTAAATTACTTCAGCTCGACCTCAGCGCCAGCCTCGGTGAGCTTCGTCTTAAGAGCCTCAGCGTCGTCCTTGGAAACGCCTTCCTTAATGGTCTTCGGAGCCTCGTCAACCATAGCCTTAGCTTCCTTCAGGCCCAGGCCGGTAGCTTCCTTAACAACCTTGATAACGTTGATCTTGTTTGCGCCAGCAGACTTCAGAACAACGTCGAACTCGGTCTTCTCTTCAGCAGCCGGAGCAGCAGCGCCAGCGCCAGCGACCATAACCGGAGCAGCAGCGGAAACGCCGAACTCCTCTTCGATAGCCTTGACCAGCTCGTTGAGCTCGAGAACGGTCATGGACTTGATTTCTTCAACAAACTTTGCGATATCAGCCATTGTAATATCCTCCTAAAATTTAAATTTGAAAATTATCCTGCAAACTTATGCAGTTTCCTGAGCCTTTGCAACTTCACTAAGTGCAATAGCAAGACCACGCGGGCCGGATACGAGAACGCTAAGCAGCATCTGAACAAGACCTTCCTTGCTCGGGAGATCTGCGATTGCAGCGATCTCTGCCGGAGACATGACCTTACCGTCCATGTAGCCGGACTTAATCACGAACTTACCGTCGGAATCCTTTGCAAACTTGTTCAGGATTCTTGCCGGAGCGATCTGATCCTCGTGGGAAACAGCCAGAGCGGTTGTGCCTTCGAGAACCTCGGACATACCCTCGATCTCGGTGCCTTCGATAGCACGCTTGAGAAGAGTATTCTTAACGACAGTGTACTCAACGCCGGCTTCACGCAGTTCCTTACGGAGCTTTGTGTCGGCCTCTGCAGTGATACCCTTGTAGTCTACGACAACACCGGATACGCTGTTAGCGACCTTATCCTTCAGCTGAGCAACAATTGCCTGCTTTGTTTCCAAAACGCTTTTACTGGGCAAAATATTCACCTCGCCTTTCAGTTATGATTTGGAAAAGCGCCAAAATGAACGATTTTCCTCGGTGCGAAAACTAAAAATGCCTTCCCACTTACCGCAGGAAGGCATAAAAAGTACAAAGTAACTTTTCCGCTCCCTCGGCAGGCGGTAAAACCTTTCAGCCCGGAAAACCGGTGCACCTGCTGTCTTAGGTAAACAGCTTTGTAATTATAGCATGGCAGAAGAACTCTGTCAAGCCTTAAATTTAAGATTCAGACGAATCTTAGCCAACCTTGTTCGGGTTGATCTTCACGCCCGGGCCCATCGTTGCAGCAACAACGCAGGAACGGATGTACTGGCCCTTTGCAGCAGCCGGCTTTGCCTTGTTGATGGCTTCCAGCAGCGTGTTGAAGTTTTCCGTCAGCTTCTCTGTGCCGAAGGAAATCTTGCCGATCGGGCAGTGGATGATGTTGGTCTTGTCGAGACGATACTCGATCTTACCGGCCTTCGCTTCGGTGATTGCACGTGCAATGTCCGGAGCAACGGTGCCGGCCTTCGGGTTCGGCATGAGGCCGCGCGGGCCAAGGATCTTACCGAGACGGCCAACCATACCCATCATATCCGGGGTCGTGATGAGGACGTCAAAATCCATCCAGCCTTCGGACTGGATCTTCTGGATCATATCATTGCCGCCGACGAATTCAGCACCGGCTGCACGAGCCTCGTCTTCCTTCTCCGGCTTGCAGATTGCGAGCACGCGGACGGTCTTGCCCGTGCCGTGCGGCAGGACGATAGCACCGCGGACCTGCTGGTCTGCATGACGGCCGTCAACGCCCAGCTTTACGTGGACTTCAACGGTTTCGTCGAACTTTGCTGTACCAGTCTTGACACAGAGGTCAAGCGCTTCCTGCGTATCATAAAGGCGGCTGCGCTCGATGAGCTTTGCGCCATCGACATACTTTTTACCGTGTTTCATTCATGTTCCTCCTAAAGTGGTAGATATCGGATTCTCAGAGAGTTTCCTCCCACCCGGGTAAAATCAAATCAATCGACTACTTCGATGCCCATGCTGCGTGCAGTACCGGCGATCATGCTCATAGCACTCTCGATGGATGCAGCGTTGAGATCAGGCATTTTCTGCTCGGCGATCTTCTTTACCTGCTCGCGGGTAATCTTTGCGACCTTTGTCTTGTTCGGTGTGCCCGAAGCTGTTTCGATGCCGCAAGCCTTCTTAATAAGAACTGCTGCAGGCGGCGTCTTTGTTACAAAGGTAAAGGAACGGTCTGCGTATACTGTGATGACGACCGGGATAATAAGACCAGCGTCGCCCTTGGTGCGCTCGTTAAATTCCTTTGTAAATGCCATGATGTTAACACCGTGCTGACCGAGAGCCGGACCAACCGGTGGTGCCGGGGTAGCTTTACCGGCAGGTATCTGGAGCTTAATAAAGCCCGTAACCTTCTGAGCCATTTGTTTGCACCTCCAAAATTCGTGGTTGATGGCGGAACGTCCGTGAAAATTCAGGCGTTCCTCCCACAGGGGGACGTATCCCCCTCAATAAAAAGCGGATTACCGCAATTTACCGTGTGTTATTCCACCGGCTCCGCCTGGTCAAGTTCCAGGTCAACCGGGGTTTCACGTCCGAACATCGAAACCATGACGCGAATGTGGTTCTTGTCCACATCAATCTCTTCCACTGTTCCGATAAAGCCCTCAAGCGGGCCGTCGGTAATCTGGACGCTGTCACCGACATTGTAGGAGACTTCGACATTCCTCGTCTCCACACCGAGTCGCTCCACTTCTTCATCCGTGAGCGGAATCGGCTTGGAAGACGGGCCGACGAAGCCCGTGCAGCCGCGGATATTGCGAACCGCGTACCACGATTCATCCGTGAGGATCATCTTTACAATGACGTAACCCGGAAAAATCTTGCGTTCCACTTCCTTGGTCTTGCCGTTTGCGGCAACTTCTGTGACCTTTTCGGTGGGTACGCGAATCTCAAAAATCAAATTCTGTAAAGAGTGGTTTTCCACCGTCTTCTCCAGATTTGACGCAACCTTGTTCTCATACCCGGAATAGGTATGAACCACATACCATTTTGCTTCGTCCGACATTTCGATTCCTCCGCTTCTCAAATAAACGCGCGATCATTCGCGCTGCTTATTTCGCCACTTGCATGACGAGACCCAGCAAATTCATGAAGACGGTATCCAGCAGGAAAATGAAGAGACCAAGCAGGATGATCGTCGCAAGAACGACACCCACATTTTTGAAAACGTTCTTCGGCGTAGGCCAAACGATCTTTTTGATCTCGCCCTTGCAGTCGCGGAAAAACTTTCCCGCTTTCTTCGTAAAGCGAACAAAGCCGTTTTCTTTTTTTGCTTTTTCGGCCATAACTTCGTTCCTCGCTTTACTTCGTCTCTCTGTGGAGCGTGTGCTTCTTGCAGAATCTGCAGTACTTGTTCATCTCAAGTCTGTCGGGATCATTCTTCTTGTTCTTCTTTGTGTTGTAGTTGCGCTGTTTGCATTCAGTGCAAGCTAAAACGACCTTTACTCTCATGACGGCACCTCCCGTTTTACGGAAAAAATTTGGGATGTTCTCCCAGCCTCCCTCAAAATTTGGGCGCAAAAAAATAGCCCCCAACTTGAGGTATACCTATAATAGCATAGGATATACGCCGCTGTCAAGAGCTATTTTGAGATTTTATGCGGTTTTTCAGTTGCTCAGGCGTGCCTCCACCTTTTTGCCCTTCTTCTTTTCCTTTTCGGGCTTGATGTTCTTGCCGATGAGTTTTCTGGAGTGCTTATACACCTTCTGCAGGTCGCAGCCGTCCGTAAAGTTCGCGATGATATTTCGGATGGCCGCCTCGTCCTTAATATTATTCAGAACACCGAACTGAATGACTGCACGGGTGTCCATATCACCCGCGGCGTACATGTCGCAGAAAATGGTGCACATGCGCTTCATGGGCTCGCTGTCCTTATAGTTCTTCGCAAGATTCTCGCACTTCGGCGCAACCTTCTCAGCAGCAAACAGTGCCGTGCGCACCTGACCGTACACGATGCGTTCCTCGTTCATTTCGTCGCGCAGCTCCGGGAACACCGGCACCAAGCGGTTGAGGAAGAACTGCGGATCCGCGTTGTTCTCTTCGTCCTTCTTGCGGCGCTTCTTCGCGGTCTGCACGAGCTCGCGGCGCTTAGAGCCCTGCACGAGCTCAAGAAAGTCGTTCGCGATGCTCTCCGCGTCCTGCATGGTGTTTTCGCCTTCATCGAACAGCCACATGGAAAGCTGACGCCAGTCGCCCGGCTCCTTCGGGGTCTTCATCGTCGCGCTGCGCAGCACAAAGCGCCGCTGCTTCGTCTCATAGAAAAGGCCGTAGGCCACTTCGCCCGTCGTAAACATCACGCCGCGGCCGTTGTCGGTCTCCAGCGCCACAGCTTCGCCAAAGCCCTGCTCATTTAACGCTGCCTGCAATTTTTCCTGTATCAGTTCAAAAGCTTTCTGCTCCAAGTTATGATCACTCCGTTACATTAGTAATTTAGAGTATAGCACAGTTTTCGCGCATTGTCTATGAAAAATCCATGAATTCCCGGAAACTTATTTTTTATCGGAACATAAATCCATTGCCATCATGCATTTTATATGCTAATATAGGCTCGTATTGAAAATATGCGGGCTCGGCCCGCAACAGAAATGAAGGAAATCGATTATGACAGAACACGGCGGCGCTGCCGCTTTAAAACAGAATAACCTCGCCGCTCTGCGCAGCGCGCTGTACCGCACGGATTTCGCCACAAAAAAAGAGCTTGCCGAGCAATGCAGGTTAAGCCTTGCGGCCTGTACGGCGCTCCTCGGCGAGATGATCGACGACGGACAGGTGCTGGAGCTCGCCTTTGCCGCATCGAACGGCGGCCGTCCCGCGCGCCGCTTTTCCATCAACCCAAACTACGCGCACATTTTATGCCTGTATACCGCTAATAACGACGTGGAAAGGAGCGGCATCGCCCTGCGCGTGTGCGATTTAAAGGGAAACAGCTTGCAGGAAAAATTCTGCCCGCTCGACGATATTCTGCCGGAGGACCTCACGCTGTTCATCACACAGATGGTGCAGGCAGATCCGCTCATCCGCGCAGTCGGCATCGGCATTTCCGGCGTCACCGACCGCGAAGGCGCCATTGAATCCCTTGCGTTCCCGGCGTTAAACGGCTTCAACCCGAAAAAGGTACTCGAAGAACAGCTCGGCATCACGGTCATCACGGAAAACGACATGCACTTCACGTCCTACGGCTTTTACGTGCGCAACCCCTGCGACCACCCGTACTCCCTTTCCGTTCTCTACTGGCCGAGCCACCGCAGCGCCGGTGCGGGCACCGTGGTGGACGGGCACATCATCGTCGGCAGTACAAAATATGCGGGCGAGCTCATCAGTCTGCCGCTCATCAACTCCACCGCTACAAAAGTCGAGACCGTCTCGCGCATGATTCACGGCGAGAATATCGTGCCGCTGATGCAGACCGCCGCCGTGTGCACCATTGCACTTTTGAACCCGGATATCCTCTTCCTCACCGGCTCTGCCACCTTGAACGTGCGCGAAAAAGACATCATCGATTACTGCAAGCAGAGCATCCCGGAAAACCACATGCCCGTTTTCCGTATGCAGGCGGACATCCACGAGGAATACATGACCGGTATCTTCTCTCTGACGCGTCAGGCTTTGAAATTCAAACATTGAGCCTCTTTTTGAAATGTACAGACAACGCCCTTTAAAATTTCCTAAATCTCGCAAAAACTTTTCTGCTGCTTTTTTGCAAAATGTTTAAAAAGGGGCTTTACAAACGGAAGCGAATGTGATAAGATACCTTTTGTCAGAAAGTGACGAAAGTGTCCGATCCAAAAGGGATGAAGGACAACGGGGAGTTTATACGGGCGCGATACGCTGGGGATTTGCCCACACCGCACCCATAAATGAAGAAGACAGGACAAAGCGTTTTCAGATGCGCTTTGTCCTGTTTTTCGTTTTGCAAAATCATTTCTTTACAATCTGCGCCGCTTCGCGTGCCAGCGCCTCAATGGCGTCAAAATCTCCGGCGTCCAGGAGCCCCCCCGGCACCATCCAGCTGCCGCCGCAGCACAGCACGTTCGGCAGCGCAAGGTACTCCGCCGCGTTCTGCGCGCTGATACCGCCGGTGGGCATGAATTTCATATTGCCGTAAGGACCGCCGAGGGCCTTCAGCATTTTCACGCCGCCCACAACCTCCGCCGGGAACAGCTTCACAAAATCGAGCCCCATGCGCATGCAGGCTTCCACCTCCGTCGGTGTCGCGCAGCCGGGGATGACCGGCACACGGTGCGCAATGCACCAGTGCACCACCTCCGGGTTCGTGCCCGGACTGATAATCGCGGAAGCGCCCGCCTTCACGGCGCGCTCTGCGGTCTTTACGTTCAAAACCGTACCGGCGCACACGCACACGTCCGGCACCTCTATCTTAATACGGCGAATGGCTTCCTCCGCCGCGTCTGTGCGGAATATCACCTCCGCCGCGGGCAGCCCGCCTTTTTTCAGCGCCAGCGCCAGCGGCACTGCTTTTTCCGCATCGTTGATCTGAATAACGGGGATAATCCCGATCGATTTTAACGTTTCCCGAAAATTCATAGAACACCCTCCCGGTGATTTTCTTCAGTTCATTGTATCATGCGCCGCAAAACTTTGCAATATATCCCCATTTCAAAAGAATTCCGTTTTATTTCAAATTTGCGCTTGACAAATTAAATAACATCAGATATTTTATCCTCATCAGCTGAACCACACCCGGGAGGAAACTATGGCAAGAACACCGCACATCACGGCGGAAATGCTGCTTGAGGCAGGCGCCGCCATCACACTGGAAAAAGGCGCAGATGCACTCAATGTCCGCAGCGTCGCCGCTAAACTCAATTGCTCCGTGCAGCCCGTTTTCCGCAACTTCGGCAGCATGGAAACTTTCCGCCGCGCCGTCATCGAATATTTAGACGGCACGTATCAATCCTTCATCGCGCAGTATCTCGATAAATCGGACTACCTGTTCACGATCAGCCTTGCGCACATTCTGCTCGCCCGCGACAGGCGCAATCTGTTCGGCGTCCTGTTTTTATCGAACGAATACGGCAGGCCCACCCGGCCGCAGAGACTCTCACATGTTTTTT
>OGOH01001226.1_pt1 | contig 18532 bp, 14 predicted proteins | sample 1552571 | NCBI WGS metagenome assembly OGOH01 (sample SAMEA2580170, study PRJEB22360) | human gut metagenome | biome: human gut; feature: human-associated habitat; material: faeces | place: Denmark | collected 2008/2010
GCAGCAGCCTGCCTTATGAATGCATTTGTACTGCTTCCGGCATATGGCAAAGCATTTGGTATGCCGATCGAAGCATTTATTGAAATGGGAGCTGCAGTCAATTCTTCCGTACACAGCCTTCTTGGATTTGTGGTACTGATCATCGTTCCGTTTAACTTATTTAAATATACCCTCACTTCCGTAATCGTATTCTTTATTTATAAGAGAATCCGTGTTATCCTTAAGGGAGACTGATTATGTCAGCCTGCAGGCCGTATCATCATATGGCTGCAGGCTGTTTTACAAAGATGCATGGTATACTTCATGCAGAAAAGAGGAAACCTATGGGAAAGATTCATAATGTAGAAAAAATGACGGACAACCGTTTTGTCAATCTGTATCATGTAGATGCGACCAGCATACACAACACTCCGGTATCATATTATGTGGCATCCAGGGCTAAAGATGTACCCTCATTAAAACTTAAGACCGGGCGTAACGATCCGGATGGTGTGATCATCTATAGCATTTACGGAAAAAAAAAGGACAAAGTCGTTTTGGTGCGCCAGTACCGCTATACACTTGGCGACTATATTTATGAATTTCCGGCAGGTCTGGTAGAGCCGAACGAAGATTTTCATGAAGGCGCAGTCCGTGAAATGTATGAAGAAACAGGACTGAAATTCGAACCTCTGAAAGTTAATCCGGCATTTGAAAAGCCATACTTTACAACGGTTGGTATGACTGACGAATCATGCGCGACAGTTTATGGATACGCAAGCGGTGAGATCAGCAAAGAAGCACAGGAAGATACCGAAGAAATTGAAGTCGTCCTGGCAGACCGCAATGAAGTAAAACGAATCCTCAAAGAAGAGCGAGTGGCAATCATGTGTGCGTATATGCTGATGCACTTTCTCAAAGATAAAGAACCATTTGCATTCCTTGAAGAATGAGGACAGACTGCATATTATATCAGATGTGAAATGACTCCCACCTCTGTAGGTGGCGAGCAACAAATCAGTATCAGTGGTGGGAGTCAATCCCCCATCTGATATAGCCTCCGGCAGGATTGCAGAGATGCGCAGAAGAAGTATGTCATGCATTGCATGACGCGCATCTCGCAACAAGAATGCCGAGGCATTCTTGAACGATGAAAATCACGGATTGCAGTCGAAATATACCGATGCATAAAAGGTATAAAAAAACATCATAAAAACTATAAAACTACAAAAAGAGCGGGTTGACAAATTCTTTGAGACCATGTTATATTCTATTTGGTTGTAGTGTGTAACTCGATTTAGGAGGCATTAACTATACATAACAAGGAGTGTTTATGTGTATTAGTGCCTTTTTTTTGTATAAAAACTTACATAATACGCATACTCGCTTCTTAACAATAAATTTAGGGATGTGCAAAAAGCACAGGAAAAAGGAGTATGTGAAATGAAGGACAAGATTTTTAGTGTTCTGCAGCGAGTGGGACGAAGCTTTATGCTCCCGATCGCGATCCTTCCGGTAGCCGGTCTTCTTCTCGGAATCGGAAGCTCATTTACTAATGCAACCACGATCGAAACGTATCACCTGACAAGTATTCTCGGTGAGGGAACGATTATGAACGCCCTCCTGATGATCATGAACAAGGTAGGAAGTGCAGTATTTGATAACCTCCCCTTGATCTTTGCTGTAGGTGTTGCAATCGGTATGGCAAAAAAAGAAAAAGAAGTATCCGCTTTATCAGCAGTTATCGCGTATTTCGTAATGAACACAGCGATCAACGCAATGCTGACCATTACAGGACAGATCCTTGACAACGGCGAGATCGCTGAGTCTGTACTGGAAGGAACCATCACTTCTGTATGTGGTATCCAGTCCCTGCAGATGGGTGTGTTTGGCGGTATTATCGTAGGACTTGGTGTGGCGGCACTCCACAATAAGTTTTACAGAATCCAGCTTCCGAGTGCACTGTCATTCTTCGGAGGCACGAGATTTGTACCGATCATTTCCACAATTGTATATATGTTTGTGGGAATTCTTCTTTACTTTGTATGGCCGGTTGTCCAGAACGGAATTTACGCACTGGGCGGACTGGTAACAGGTTCCGGATATGTAGGAACCCTGATCTTCGGACTTATTAAGAGAGCTCTGATCCCGTTTGGCCTGCATCACGTATTCTACATGCCTTTCTGGCAGACAGCCGTAGGCGGTACGATGGAAGTTGCCGGACAGATGGTTCAGGGCGGACAGAATATTTTCTTTGCACAGCTTGCTGATTCTGCAAATATTGCACATTTCAGCGCAGATGCAACCAGGTATTTCTCTGGTGAGTTTATCTTTATGATCTTTGGTCTCCCGGGAGCAGCTCTGGCTATGTATCAGTGTGCAAAACCTGAGAAGAAAAAAGCTGCCGGCGGTCTTCTTCTTTCCGCGGCACTTGCATGTATGGCAACAGGTATCACCGAGCCTCTGGAATTCTCCTTCCTGTTTGTTGCTCCGGCACTGTTTGCAGTACAGGTAGTTCTTGCCGGAACTGCATATATGATCGCACATATGCTGAACATTGCGGTAGGACTTACATTCTCAGGCGGACTGCTCGACTTCTTCCTGTTTGGTATCCTTCAGGGAAATGCCAAGACAAGCTGGATGAGAGTAATCCCGGTTGGTATTATTTATTTCTTCTTATATTATTTTATTTTCAAATTCATGATCAAGAAGTTCAACTTCAAGACTCCTGGTCGTGAAGATGATGACACAGAAACAAAACTTTACACAAAGGCCGATGTAAATGCCCGCAGAGAAGCAGGACAGGCAGACGCTGTCAGCGAAGCGATCACAAGAGGTCTTGGCGGTAAGAAAAATATCAGTGATGTCGACTGCTGTGCAACCAGACTTCGTTGTACAGTCAAAGATGCTTCCAGAGTAAACGACGGAATCCTCAAGGCAACAGGAGCATCAGGCGTGGTACACAAAGGACAGGGCGTTCAGGTCATCTATGGGCCAAACGTAACAGTAATTAAGTCAAACCTTGAAGACTATCTGGAAACTGCACCGGATACTTATGCGGAAGCAGAAACTACAGAGAGCGTTCAGGAAACAGCAGACAAGACACAGGAAGCAAAAGAACAGAAGGTCGTAGAGAGAATCGTGATCTCCAGCCCGATCACAGGACTGGCAGCAGATCTTGCTACTGCACCGGATGAGGCTTTTGCTCAGAAAATGATGGGCGATGGTGCCGTTGTAACACCGGAAGATCCGTTTGTACGTGCTCCGGAAGACGGCGAAGTTGCATTTGTTTTTGACACAAAACATGCCATTGGATTTGTGACAGACTCAGGAATCAGTCTGCTGATCCATGTGGGAATCGATACTGTAAAACTGAACGGCGAGGGATTTGAAGCACTGGTAGAAAGCGGTCAGACAGTCAAGAAGGGTGATCCGATGCTGAAACTGGATCTGGAATACCTGAAAGCGAATGCACCTTCTATCACATCACCGGTTCTTTGTACAGAACTGGAGGATAACCAGAGAATCCATCTGCTGCAGGAGGGTCAGATCAAAGCCGGAGAACCGCTCTTTGAGATCGAGGTTCTTCAGTAAGAACGACCCTGGATGGGGAAGAGACGGATGAAGTACAGGATAGCAAAATTATTAAATCACAATTCTTTTATCGGACTTGAAGGAAATTCAAATCAGGAATGCCTGATCATGGGCAAGGGAGTTGCTTTTGGCAAGAAAGTGGGACAGACGATCGAAGTGCCACAGGATACCAGAGTCTACTCACTCAAAGAACTGACAGAGCGCGGGGATGCCAGAGAGATCATTAATTCAGTTTCTCCGGTATGTCTGGAACTTGCGAATGAAGTGCTCAGAGAAGCAGAGAAGGAATTCGGCAAGGTTGACCGTTCGATCCTTTTTCCGATGGCAGATCATCTTGATTTTGCGATCCGGCGTATCCAGAAGGGAGAGCAGATCAGCAATCCTCTCACGGAAGACATCCGTATCCTGTTTTACAAGGAATACAAGGTGGCTGGCTGTATAGCACCTCTTCTGAAGCAAAAACTTCAGATAGAGCTTGATGAACATGAGACGGGTTATATCGCCCTTCATGTTCACTCAGCCATTGTAGATGAAAAGGTTTCACAGGCCATGGAGATCGCCCGGACTGTCCGGGAATGTATTTCTCTTGTTGAGAAAGAAACAGGCAATTCCATCGATGTGATGTCACTGGCATATAACCGTCTGATGAACCATGTACGTTACATGGTGGCAAGAACGATTCACGGTGAGAAACTCAAGATGAATCTGAACGAATATATGTCCGTGAAGTTCCCGGAGGCATTTGATGCAGCCGAGAGGATCTGTCATGAGATGGAGAAGCGTCTGGGACTGCCGATGCCGGATATCGAGATCGGCTACCTGGCAATGCATCTGGAGCGCATGCTGGACAGGGAGACCGAATAAAAATGTTTATTAATAAAAATATATAAAGAAGAGGAGAAAAACAACATGAAAACATTCGAGTACACAATCAAAGACGAACTGGGAATCCACGCAAGACCGGCAGGACTTCTTGTAAAAGAAGCAAAGAAGTATGAGTCCGAGTGCACAATCACAAAAGACGGCAAAACAAAGAAACTTACACAGCTTATGATGCTGATGTCCCTCGGTGTAAAACAGGGCGAAACTGTAACTGTAACAGCTGAAGGTGCTGACGAAGACGCTGCAATTGCAGGCCTCAAAGAATTCTTCGAAGCAAATCTGTAATCAGTCCGATCCAAAACCTGGAATGGGTGTAACATAACAGTAATGCAGGAGGAAGTAAGGATGCAGTGTTTTCAGGGAAAATCTGTTTATAAAGGAATAGCTATGGGACCGATCGTGGTTCTCAAGAAAGATAATTATCAGGTCAAAAGAACCAGGATCGAAGACCCGGAAGCAGAAGTGAAGCGTGTGGATGCTGCACTGGAGAAATCCAAAGAGCAGCTCCAGAAATTATATGACAAGGCAGTCAAAGAAGTTGGTGAGGCCAGCGCAGCCATTTTTGAAGTACATCAGATGATGCTTGAGGATGATGATTATCTGGAAGCGATCCAGAATACCATCTGCACAGAGCAGGTCAATGCAGAGTATGCCGTAGCAACAACCGGTGACAATTTTGCAGAGATGTTCGCATCTATGGATGACGATTACATGAAAGCGCGTTCCGCAGATATCAAGGATATCTCCGAGCGTCTTGTACGTAACTTAAGCGGACAGGAGGACACAGATTTAAGCTCTATCGATCCGTCTGTGATCGTAGCTGATGACTTAAGCCCAAGTGAAACTGTTCAGATGGACAAGGATAAGATCCTTGCATTTGTGACTGTTCATGGTTCTACCAACTCTCATACAGCGATCCTTGCCCGTATGATGAACATTCCGGCTCTGATCGGTGTTCCGATGGATCTTGATGAACTTAAGACCGGTATGACAGCAGTCGTAGATGGCTTCGAAGGAACCGTTACCTTTGATCCGGACGAGGAGATCAAAGCACAGACTGAGAAGAGAATGGAAGAAGAAGCAGAGAAACTCAAACTTCTTCAGGAATTAAAAGGCAAAGAAAACGTAACCTTAGATGGACACAAGATCAACATCTATGCGAACATCGGAAGTGTTGGTGACATCGGTTATGTCCTCGAGAATGATGCCGGCGGAATCGGTCTTTTCCGAAGCGAATTCCTTTATCTTGGAAGAAACGACTTCCCGACAGAGGAAGAGCAGTTCCAGGCTTACAAGCAGGCAGTACAGATGATGGCTGGCAAGAAAGTTATCATCCGTACCCTTGATATCGGTGCTGACAAACAGGTAGATTATTTCAACCTCGGAAACGAAGATAACCCGGCTCTGGGATATCGTGCGATCCGTATCTGCCTGACACAGCCGGATATCTTTAAGACACAGCTCCGTGCACTTCTCCGTGCCGCTGTTTATGGAAATCTTTCCATCATGTATCCGATGATCACTTCCACAGAGGAAGTAAAGAAGATCTATGAGATCGTAGCAGAAGTAGAAGCAGAGCTCAAAGAGCAGGAGATCCAGTACAAACTTCCTGAACAGGGAATCATGATCGAGACTCCTGCAGCAGCGATCATCAGCGACAAGCTTGCTGAGATGGTTGACTTCTTCAGTATCGGAACCAACGACCTGACCCAGTACACCCTTGCTCTTGACCGTCAGAATGCGAAACTGGATGACTTCTATAATCCTCATCACGAAGCAATCCTCCGCATGATCCAGATGGTCGTAGACAACGCACACAAATGCGGCAAATGGGCAGGAATCTGCGGCGAACTTGGTGCAGATGCAACCCTTACCGAGCAGTTTGTACGCATGGGCGTAGACGAGCTTTCCGTAGCTCCGTCCATGATCCTCAAACTTCGTAAGATCGTCCGCGAGATGAAAAAAGTGGAAGATTGATCAATAGTGTGGAAAAACAGACTCTCGTCTGACACGGCGAGGTGGATAACACCTCGCGTGCCGGGCGGGAGTTTTTTTGTTTGCGAAATAAGAAAAAATGAAAATGAAAACCGTTTTCATATTGACACATCATCAGAATGTGCTATAATATGAAAACGGTTTTCAATTTGTATAAAAATATCAGATATAGATTTGTTTGCCGGGCATTCCGGCGGAAGGAAGATATTATGGGAAGTAAAGCACCTTATCAGACAAAGCAGATGGCACAGCTTTTATCATATCTCAGGACCGTGGAGGGAACACATGTGACGGTCGCAGATGTCTGTCTGCATTTTAAAGAACAGGGAATTACGATCGGAACAACGACAGTTTACCGCAATCTGGAGAAGATGGTGGAACAGGGGCTGGTCGCCAAATACAATGTGGACGGGACGAGCAGTGCCTGTTTTGAATATCTCGGAGCAGAGGAACACTGTCACAAGACATCCTGTTTCCACTGCAAATGTGAGAAATGTGGAAAACTGATCCATCTTCACTGTGAGGATGTGGTTAAACTGGAACAGCATCTGATGGAGAGCCACGGATTCCAGATGGACCCGTGCAGGACAGTTTTTTACGGAATCTGCGAGGACTGCCGGAAATCCGAAGCAGTTCATATCAAAGGAAAATAAGCAGATAATAATTATAGAAGAAAAGGAGCAGACCAATGAAAAAATGGATCATGAGTTCGCTGGCGATCCTGCTGGGAATCTTAAGTATCAGCATTCCTCTGGCGGGAGTGCGTACAGCGGAAGCAGGAACAACAGAGGACTCAGGCAAAAAATTAAAGATCGTGACCACCATTTTTCCAGAATACGACTGGACACGGGCAGTTCTTGGAGACCGGGAGGCGGATGTCGACCTGACCATGCTTCTTGATAATGGAACAGACCTTCACAGTTTCCAGCCGGCAGTGAAGGATATCATGAAAGTATCAAGCTGCGACCTTCTGATCTACGTGGGTGGCGAGTCCGACCAGTGGATCGAGGATGCTCTGGAATCGGCTCAGAATAAGGATATGAAGACAATCAATCTGATGGAAGTTCTCGGCGATACCATCAAGGAAGAAGAAAACGTTGAGGGCATGCAGGAAAGTGGCCATGGACATGAAGACGAGGATGAGAAGGAATACGATGAGCATGTCTGGACATCCCTCCGAAATGCGTCAGTGATCTGTGGCATCATCGCGGAGACACTTGAAGAGATGGACCCTGAAAATAAAGATGTCTATGCATCCAACGCAGCGGCTTATCAGGAAAAACTTTCTAATTTGGATACAGAATACCAGAATACAGTGGACAGCGCGAAACAGAACACACTTCTCTTTGCAGACCGCTTTGCATTCCGCTATCTGGTGGATGATTACGGACTGAATTATTATGCAGCCTTTTCCGGCTGTTCCGCGGAGTCTGAGGCAAGTTTCAAGACAGTGACATTCCTTGCCGAAAAGCTGGATGAACTGGGACTTAAAACCGTGCTGACCATCGAGAAATCAGACGACCGGATCGCGCAGACCGTGATCGAAAACACCAAAACGAAAGACCAGAAGATACTGGAATTGAACTCCATGCAGTCGATCACATCCGATGAGATCGCTGACGGTGTGACGTATCTTTCCGTGATAGAAGATAACCTGGATGTTCTGAAGGAAGCACTGAACTGATAATAATTGCAGGCGGTGGACAGAAGCCATCTGCCTGATACGACAAACTGTCCATGACAGGAGGGACAACAATGGCACAGCTTACATGCAAAAATCTTACACTTGGATACGATAACCGGGCAATCCAGGAAGATCTGAATTTCTCCATCGACGCAGGTGATTACCTCTGCATCGTAGGAGAAAACGGTTCCGGTAAATCTACATTGATGAAAACACTTCTCCATCTGCAGCCGCCGATCAGCGGCACGATCGAACTGGGAGACGGACTTAAGAAAAACGAGATCGGATATCTCCCACAGCAGACCCTGGTGCAGAGAGATTTCCCGGCATCAGTGCGGGAGATCGTCCTGTCCGGATGCCAGAGCCGCTGCGGACTGCGACCATTTTATAACAAAGAAGAAAAGCGTGTTGCGCAGAAAGCAATGGAAAAAATGATGATCCAGGATCTTGCCGATCATTGCTACAGAGAGCTTTCCGGCGGGCAGCAGCAGAGAGTCCTTCTCGCAAGAGCACTCTGTGCAGCACAGAAGATCCTTCTTCTCGATGAGCCGGTCTCCGGTCTGGATCCACGAGTGACCGCAGAGATGTATCAGCTTATCAAGGATCTGAATAAGAAAGATGGAATTACGATCATTATGATCTCGCACGACATTGCGGCGGCAGTAAAATATGCAACACATATCCTGCATATCGGAGAGCACTGCTTCTTCGGTACCAAGAAACAATATCTCGAAAGCAGTCTGGGCAAAGCATTCACCGGACAGGAAGGGGAGGAATAAGATGTTTGAGACACTTCATATGTATTTTCAGTATCCGTTCGTGCGCTACGCACTGATCGTAGGTGTACTGATCGCACTGTGCTCCTCCCTTCTGGGCGTGACACTGGTATTGAAGAGATTTTCTTTCATCGGTGACGGACTTTCCCATGTGGCATTTGGTGCCATGGCAATTGCGTCCGTACTGAATATCACCAACAATATGCTGTTCATCCTTCCGGTGACTGTGATCTGTGCGATCCTGCTTCTCCGTGCAGGACAGAACACAAGGATCAAGGGAGATGCGGCGATCGCAATGATCTCCGTCGGTGCGCTGGCGATCGGTTATCTTCTGATGAATCTTTTTTCTGCCAGTCCGAATATTTCAGGGGATGTGTGCAGTACGCTGTTTGGCTCCACTTCCATCCTGACCCTGACAAAAGGCGAGGTATGGCTGTGCGCGATCCTCTCTATCGTAGTTGTGGCGATTTTTATCTTATTTTATAACAAGATCTTTGCAGTGACATTCGACGAAAACTTCGCAAAAGCGACCGGAACCAGGGCGAATGCCTATAATCTTCTGATCGCGGTTGTGATCGCAGTGATCATTGTTCTGGCAATGAATCTGGTTGGATCACTTTTGATCTCAGCACTGGTGATCTTCCCGGCACTTTCTGCGATGAGATTATTCAAATCTTTCCGCTCTGTGACGATCAGTGCGGCGGTGATGTCTGTGATCAGTGCAACTGCCGGAATCCTGATTTCAATTTTGGCAGGAACGCCGGTCGGATCTACGATCGTGGCAGTGGATATTGCAGTATTTCTGGTCTCTTATGGGATCGGAAGGATCACAGGAAGATAAATTGTTTATAGTAACAAAATATCTCAGTCAGAGCCGGAGCTCCAACTGAGATATGGATGAACAGATATGGAATCATTGATAGCGGAATGCTTGCAGAGATCAATCAGATTTCTACGAGGATTCCGTGTTCTTTATCATAACGGCAGTATTTGCCATGCTCAGAGATAAACGGCTGATAGGTATCTGTACGTGTGTCCTTGACATAAACAACACCAGTCGCGATCATCTGCACGAGAGAAAATCTCTTGCTGAGGCTTGAAATCCACGCATAAGTCTTGTTATCACCGGAATCAGCAGCGAGAAGGCTGTAACCGCCTTCACATGGTTTCAGAGAGAAGTAGATCTTCTCCGGTTTGGTGCTCTCGGTGAAGACCTGGCTGGTTATGTAAGAGGAGAAATTTTTCTTTACAAATGCCTGGAAAGAATGCAGTGTATAAACCTCTCCACTGACTTCATCCGTAATTCTGTCCCCGCGCTCCAAACGGTTCTTGATCAGTGTCAGGACCTCGATTGTCCAGTTGATAAAGGAAATACTGCTGTAGCTCATGCTTTCCTGAAGCTGATCGATCAGTTTCTTTGACAAAACATTTGATTTCGTCGCCTCGTTAAAAAGTTCTTCGTTCATAAAATACACCCTCCGTCATAGTTTTTACGTTCCAATTGATATTTTTTATTATAAATTGATATTGTGCAAAAAGCAATGAAAAACCATTAAAATAGAATGAAAATTATGTAAAACTCACATATCATGAATTGTACAAAATGCAACACACCACGGGATCTGGGGAAACTCAGGTCCCATTTTTGTTGCCAAAAAGCAGGGAATCGGATAGAATAATAACAAATACTAAAAAATGTTTTGGATGTTTAACAGGACGGATATTTAATGAAAGAAACAGAGAAAAAACAGACGCATTTTTTGCGTATTGCAATGATGGTCCTTACGACGATACTGATCGTATTATTTTTTATGATCATGTCTATGGTGGGCAAGATCCAGGGAACGGCCCGTGTCATTAACTATGCGGGACTGGTGCGCGGCGGCACGCAGCGTATGGTCAAGCTGGAGATTTCCGGGGAGCCGCAGGATAAGATGTATGAGACGATCTCGTCCTATATTGAAGGACTGCGCTATGGAAGTGACAAGTTGAATTTTGTGCGTCTTGCGGATAAGGATTTTCAGAACAAGATGGACGAGCTTGCACAGTGTTTTGAAGAAGAACTCAGAAGTGAACTTCTCCTTGTCAGGGAAAAAGGTTACGAGAACACCGATATTATTTCGAAGAGCGAGCATTTTTTCCAGATTTGTGACGAGGCGGTCAGCTACGCGGAAGTTTATTCCCAGAAAAAAGCCACAGCCCTGGATAAACTGGAAAAAGTAGTTTTGGCGGATATCCTGGGCCTGGTTCTGATCATCGGAACAGAACTTGTCAAGGCAGTCCGTTTTGCCGCACAGAACAGGATCCTTCAGAAAAAAGTCTACCTCGATGAAGCAACCGGGCTTCCAAACAAGAATAAATGTGAGGAGATCCTTAATGCTCCAGATCCGATCCCGGCAGATGAACTGGTTGCGATGTGCGTATTTGACCTGAATAATCTGCGAACGATCAACAATAATCTTGGTCATGACAAAGGTGACGAATACATCCGTTCTTTTGCAATACAGCTTCGCGAGGCTGTCCCGGAGGAATTTTTTGCAGGGCGTGACGGTGGTGATGAGTTTATCGCTGTCCTTAGGGGACTTGACCACAATGGTGTTCGGGAATGTCTTCAGAATATCAGGGATCATGCGGCAGAATACTCCCGCAAAAATCCGAAAATGCCGATCAGTTATGCGGCAGGTTACGCATTGTCGAGTGATTTCGACGGCTGTACTATGAGAGATCTGTTCCGTTTTGCGGACAAAAACATGTACATTGACAAGAATAGGGCAAAGATGGAAGAAGCGGCAGCGAAGCAGAAGATGAATATTCAGATCCTTGAGAACATCTCTGCACAGGGCTATGAATTTTCGAGCTGCATGTACTGTGATGCTTTGCTGGATCAGTATTATGTGCTGAGATCCGGTTCGAAATTTTTCCTTGCAGATGACGGAAGTTACTCCGGTGCCGTTGAGCAGATCATACAGGAACTTTCTACAGAGGAGAACAGGAAAGATCTCCGTCTTCAGCTTCAGATCGAATACCTGAGCGAGCATCTGACAAAAGATTCCGGGAAATTTGAGCTTCCATATCAGTATCAGTACGGCGAAAATGTGTACCGTGGCAGAATGACGCTTCTGTATCTCAACGGGACAGAGGATGGACGACTGCATCATTTTATCCTGGGATTTGAGACTTTCCAGAACCGAAATGAGAACGAGGCGAACGAAAAACACCGGCTGGCACGTTATTACGAGCAGCTTCGGCAGTCGATCGTGGAGAATGGAAACTACGCGGAGGCACTTTTGCAGACAGCACATTCTGTCTATACAGTAGACCTGACGAATGACAGGCTGGAGAGTGCTTTTTATCATACGAAATCAAAAAAAATTACTTTTGAGGTTCAGACACCATGTTCTTACGATGATTATTGCAGCGAGCGCAGAGCCTATATAACAGAAGACACCATGGAAAATTACCGTATCGTGGATTCTTCTTCCAAGCTTCTTCAGCGATTTGAGACGGGTTCCAGGCAGGTAACAGTGGAATACCGCGAAAAGAGTGAGGATAACGCTCTTGTCTGGCTCCAGAAAACCGTTCTGATGTCCAGAGACACCGTATATGACTCAAAGACCAACAAAGAAAGTACAGTAGTTCATGGCATCATTCTGTTCAAAAACACTTCAGAATTCCATGAAAAAGAAGTAAAAGAAAACGAACGTCTCAAGATCGCGATCGAGGAGGCTGATTCCGAAAATCGTGCCAAGACAGAATTTATGAACCGCATGAGCCACGATATCCGCACGCCGATCAACGGAATCATGGGAATGCTCGACATTATCCACAAAAACCGTCAGGATGAGACAAAGGTCGATGACAGTCTCGACAAGATCCAGCTTTCAACAAGACATCTTCTGGAACTGGTAAATGATGTTCTGGATATGAGCAAACTGGAAGCAGGCAGACTTGATATCAAAGAAGAACCGTTTGACCTTGCTGAACTGATGAATGAGGTGGCAGCACTGATGGATTCACAGGTCATGCAGACGGGACTTGTCCACAGAAAGCACAGAGGAACTATCAGGCATACTGCATTGTATGGAAGTTCTCTGCAGCTTCGCCGGATCATGCTGAATCTTATGAGTAATTCCGTCAAGTATAACAAGCCAAACGGAACGATCGACACATATGCGACAGAAATTTCGGACGATGGAGAGACAGCTCTTTATGAGTTCCGTATCGTAGATTCCGGCATAGGAATGAGCCGGGAATTTATAGAGAATGAGCTGTTCAAGCCTTTTACCCAGGAAGAAAACGATGCCCGGACGCAGTACCGTGGAACCGGTCTCGGAATGTCTATCGTAAAAGCACTGATCGACCGGCTTGGCGGTACGATCAAGGTTGAGAGCACTCTTGGCGAGGGAACGGATATCACATATCAGCTTCTATTCAAAATTGATAAGAATGCTTCAGAACAAAGCGAGTCACAGAACTGTGCGGGGGCAAAAAATCTCGAAGGTATGAAGATCCTGCTGGTCGAGGACAACGAGATCAATATGGAGATCGCAGAATTTTATCTCACAGAACTTGGTGCGAAGATTGACAAGGCATGGAATGGAAAAGAAGCTCTTGAGAAGTTTGAAGCTTCGGAACCACATGGCTACGATGTCATTCTCATGGATATCATGATGCCGGTCATGGACGGGATCGAGGCAGTCAAGGCAATCCGCGGGCTGGACCGCGAAGATGCAGGAACGATTCCAATTTTCGCCATGACAGCACAGGCTTCCTCGGAAAATGTCCGCAAATGTCTGAATGCAGGAATGGACGGACATATCCCGAAACCAATAGAAGCCTCAAAACTGGGAAGCACAATTCTGAAGGTGAAAGTACACCGAAATTAACTTTTTTGCAGAAAGATATTGACCTCAACCTGATTTCAGGGTCTATAATAAAATTATTTATGATTCCATGCTTGTCCTGACACATTTCAAAGGGCATACCATGGGTGGTTTCGGCGGATCCAACAAGAACATTGGTATCGGCTGTGCAGAAGGACGTATCGGCAAAGGAATGATCCACACCGTGGAAGGTTCCTCTAATATGTGGAGCATTGCAGAGGAAGAACTGATGGAGCGCATCACAGAATCTTCCAAAGCAACGGTAGATCATTTCGGTAAACAGATCGCATACATCAACTGTCTGAGAAACATGTCTGTTTCCTGTGACTGCGAAGGTGTCGGAGCAGAACCGGTCGTTACATCGAATATCGGAATTCTTGCATCCACAGATATCCTTGCAATCGACCAGGCGTCTGTCGACCTGGTATTTGCACTTGGAGAGGATGACCGCAAAGCACTGGTAGAGAGAATCACAACCCGCCATGGACTTCGCCAGCTTACCTACATGAAAGAAATGGGCATGGGAAATGACCGCTATCACCTGATCGACATCGACAATGATGATGCTGAGATCACACTGGCAGATGCCGTCAAAGACGTTGTTCCGTTCGAAGGATGATCTTTCAAAAAAGATAACTCAAATAGCAGATGATACAAAAACTGACCCGTCGGATTTCCTGGCGAGTCAGTTTTTTTGCATATATATCGAAGAGCCTTTCACTGATTAGTATTTGCTGGCGTGTTTGCCAGAAAGAACTGGATTTATACGCCGGATTCCATTATAATAAAAAGCAGCGAAGAATGAATCTGCGTGAGAATGTTTTTACTTACTCAGAAATTTACGAAAATGATGAGAAGAAAGATATGCAAACAAAGAAAGATACCAAAATAATGAGAGTCCGGGCACTCCTTGTTTTCTGTATTACTTTTTTAATTACCATTGGCTGTATCTATCTGGTGAATCTGAATCAGGAAAAGAGAGAGAAACTTAAGGCATCCTATGCTGCCGAGACGACTGTCGGCAAGGTAGAAGCACAGTTAAATAAATACCTGTCAGAGTCAGAACTCATGAAGAAGCTCATAGAAGAGAAGCATGAGATCACGGACGAAGAGTTCTCAGAACTGTCTCAACTGATGCAGGATGAGAACTACGTGATATCAGCGCATGAGCTTGCAAAGGATGGCGCAGTTTCACAGGTATACCCTCTTGAGGGAAATGAACAGGCAATCGGTCTGGACATACTCAGAGATTCCGAGCGAAAAGTAGCAGCCAACCTTGCGAAAGACAGTGGAGAATACACGATCGCAGGACCATTTGATCTGGTACAGGGAGGAGTCGGAGCACTTCTTTTTGATCCGATTTACACAGCGGATGAATCGGGAAAAGAGCAGTTCTGGGGATTTTCTATTCTGGTCATCGACTGGAATAAATTTATCCAGGAAACAGAACTGAACAAACTTGAGAATGCAGGATACCATTACCAGATCTGGAAGAAAGACATAGATACCGGGAAGAAAGTTGTCATTGCGGAAAGTGACAATGAAACACTGAAAAATTCAATGGAAGTTGCCTGCTCTGTACCAAACGATACCTGGTATTTTGATATTGTACCGGAGAACGGATGGATCAGCAATATCCAGAAGGCACTGACAATACTGATCGCAGTAGCAATTGCGATATTGCTGGCAGAGGGATATATGCAGTTTCAGATGCGACGTTATCGTGAATATATTCATGAGAAAGAACTGGAGAAAGCTGCCGAAGAAGCCAGAATCGCGAATGAAGCAAAGACATGTTTCCTCTTTAATATGAGCCACGATATCCGTACACCGATGAATGCGATCATCGGTTTCTCAGACCTTCTGGAGAAACATGCGGATGATCGTGAGAAGGTTGTGGAGTATATTGGCAAGATCAAGTCATCGAGTTCATTTTTACTTTCATTGATCAATTATGTGCTTGAGATGGCACGGATCGAAAGTGGTGAAGCGGAGCTGAAACCGGAAGTAGGATGTTTTAAGGATCTTGTGAATTCTCTCCAGGCGGTTTTTGAGCCGGAACTCCATAAGAAAAATCTTAAGTACACCTGTATACTGAATTCAGACCATCCGTATGTGATCTGTGACAGGACCAAAGTAAGAGAGATCCTGCTTAATATCGTAAGCAATTCGATCAAGTACACACCGGATGGCGGCAGTATTGTAGTTGATATTTTAGAATTCCACTATTCCAAAGAGGGACACACTTCATTCAGGATCGTAGTTGCCGATACCGGAATTGGAATGAGTGAGGAGTATCTGCCTCATATTTTTGAGGAATTTACGAGAGAAAGAACGACTACAGAGAGTCATGTGACCGGTACAGGTCTTGGACTTCCGATTGTCAAAGCACTGGTTGACCTGATGGGCGGAACTATCAATGTTTCGAGTAAAGCCGGAAAGGGGACCAAGACAACCATCGTCCTGTCTTTTCCGACAGCGACAGAAGAGCAGATCCAGTCCAGGAAGGAAGAACAATCCGGTCAGATATTCCGGAATTTCAAAGGCAAACGTATCCTGCTGGCAGAGGATAATGAACTGAACGCAGAGATTGCGATGGAACTTCTCGGAGAAAGCGGTCTTGAGACAGAACACGTAACAGACGGTGTTAAATGTGTGGAAACCCTGAAGGCGAAACCGGAGGATTACTATGACCTGATCCTCATGGATATTCAGATGCCGCACATGGATGGTTACGAGGCAACCAAAATAATCCGTGCACTTAACGGTCCGAGAAGCCGCATCCCGATCATAGCCATGACCGCCAATGCCTTCGAAGAAGACCGCCAGAGGGCTTTCGAAGCAGGTATGGACGGACATATTGCGAAGCCGATCAGTATAAATGTACTTTTCGCGACGCTGGACGAGGTGCTGGGAAAATTATAATTTCAAACACAATACATAAGGTACCATCTGACATTTGTCGGGTGGTATTTTTGTGCTTTACAAATGTCAAAAGAAAAGTTATGATTCTTTTATAAAATAATTGATAAAAGAGGTCGGCAAAAATGGCTGGAACAGATAAAAAAACTATCACAAGATCCAGAATCCTGAATTATGTGATCAACAATCAAATAACATCCAAGGCAGAAGTATCCAAAAATCTGAACTTGAGTATGCCCACAGTTCTTTCAAATATAAATGATCTGATCGCAAAAGGAATCATTATAGAAACCGGAGAATATGAATCTACTGGTGGACGCAAGGCAAAAAGCATAGGAATCAATCCGTCCTACAGATATTCTGTAGGAATTGTGATCACAGCAAATCATGTGGGGATAGTACTTGTAAACCTGAAATATGAAATCGTGAAATTCAGGCGTGTCCGTATGAAGTTTTCACCGGATGCATCTTACTGTCAGGATCTTTCTGTACTGACATCAGAATTTCTGAAGGACACAGAGTATCAGGACCGGATTCTTGGAATTGGTATTTCAATTCCGGGAATCATCAGTCAGAAAGCCCATCTGCTTATAAAATCACATGCATTGCAGCTGGAAAATTACAGCCTGAGTTTTCTGGAACAGGCATTTGATCTTCCGGTTTATTTCGAAAATGATGCAAATGCGGCAATGATGGCAGAGGATATGAACAGATATAAAAATGCAATCTACCTGTCACTGAACAATACGCTGGGCGGAGCATTCTGTATTGGTGGAAAGCTGTTTCAGGGAGAAAATCAGAAGGCAGGAGAATTCGGACATATGATTCTGGTTCCGGGAGGACGTAAATGCTATTGTGGCAAGAAAGGGTGTGCGGATGCCTACTGTGCAGCAAGTGCACTTACAGATGAAATCAATTCTCTGGAAACGTTTATGGAACAGTTAAAATCCGGTGACGAAGCAGCGGAAGAAAAATGGAGCGAATATCTGGATATGCTGGCGGTCCTGATCTCAAATCTGCGTATGGCATACGATATGGATATCATCCTTGGTGGAGAAGTTGGTGGATATCTGGCAGAACATATGCTTCCACTGGGGGAAAAAGTGATGGAATACAATGGCTTCGATCATGATATCCGGTATCTCAGAAACTGCTCCTACAAGAGAGAAGCATCCGCAGTAGGTGCTGCGAAACATTTTTTACAGGATTTTATCAAAAATATAGAATAGAAGCTGAGAACTTTTATTTTCGGAAATCTCTGAACAAGGTCTGTCAAAAGGCAGATTTTGCTCAGAGATTTTTTGTTGTGGGATGATGCACAGTGTATCTATGAAACCTGCACAAAAACTGATTTCTAATATTGTGCAATAGAGAGAAGTGATAAGAACACTCTTGACAAAAGAGAGTTTCTGAATAATAATGTAATTACTTTAATAAAACATTTAATAAAAGATAATACATAACAAAAACAAGGAGGAAACTATTATGTTACAGCAGGTAATGACAAAACCAGGAGAAATTATTTTCAGAGAGGTTCCGGTTCCGGAAGTAAAGGACGATCAGGTTCTTGTAAAGATCATGAATATCGGAATCTGCGGATCAGATATCCATGTATATCACGGCAAACATCCTTTTACGAAATATCCGGTTACACAGGGACATGAAGTTTCCGGAGAAATCGTAGAACTTGGAGCTAATGTAACAGGATTTCATAAAGGACAGAAGATCACCATTGAACCACAGGTATATTGTGGACACTGCTATCCATGCCGCCATGGAAAATATAATCTCTGCGAGGAACTGAAGGTTATGGGATT
>OGOH01001232.1_pt1 | contig 18481 bp, 19 predicted proteins | sample 1552571 | NCBI WGS metagenome assembly OGOH01 (sample SAMEA2580170, study PRJEB22360) | human gut metagenome | biome: human gut; feature: human-associated habitat; material: faeces | place: Denmark | collected 2008/2010
GCCGAGAGCGGAATTCCGGTATTTTGCCGCGGGAATTGGATTTTTCCGGCCATTTTTGCTAATTTTACCGATCCGTGCAAAAGGCCTGCCGCCTTTGCCCGGACAAATCCAACCTGAACAACAACCCGTCATGAAAAAATTTTGCATTTTACTTACCGCGCTTTTCCTCGGCCTGTCGGCCGGAGCGCAAACTCCGTTTCAGATCACCTTCGGCCCCTATCTACAAAACGTGACGGCCGACGGAGCCACCGTAATCTGGGGAACCTCCGCCGACGCGCTGTCGTGGGTCGAAGCCGCACCCGACGGCGAAGACCACTTCTACGCCGAAGAACGCCCGCAGTATTACCAGACCAAGCTCGGCAAACGGACGGTGGGACGACTGCATACGGTGCGGATCACCGGACTGAAGCCCGCCTCGTTTTACCGCTACCGAGTATGCTCGCGCGAAGTGACCGAACTGCAACCGTACAAAGTCAGCTACGGACAGACGATCTGCTCGGACGTCTACCGCAAAAAACCGTACCGCTTCAAAACGCGGGACGCCGCGCAGCAAAGCGTATCGTTCACCGTGGTCAACGACATCCATGAAAACAGCGACATGCTGGCGACGCTGCTGTCGGACGTCAAAAAAGAGCAGCGCGACTTCGTCTTTTTCAACGGCGACATGGTCAACAACATGAGCAGCGAACAACAACTGATCGACGGCTTTCTGCGCCGTTCGACCGAACTGTTCGCCGCCGAAATCCCGTTCCTGTTCGCACGCGGCAACCACGAAACGCGCGGCCTGTTCTCGGATCATTACCTCGACTACTTCCCCACCCCGACCGGCGAACCGTATTACGCATTCCGCCAGGGGCCCGTATTTTTCGTCGTGATGGACGGCGGAGAAGACAAGCCCGACAGCGACATCGAATATTACGGGCTGTCCGACTTCGACCGCTACCGCGCCGATCAGGTGGCCTGTCATTCGTAATCCTCCCGTGAAGAAACTGCCTTGCCAAAATAAGGCAAATTTCAACAGGATAAGCATAAAAGATAAATCCGTCCTAATTCCGTCCAAGTTCCTGTTTTTTGGCAGGAACTAAAAAAGGCTATCACACCCAGCATAAATGCCGTGATTGCGATAACCCTGTGTATCAGATAATCTCTGTATTTTCTTTAATGAGCTGGCGAATATCGTCCTGCTTTGCTGGCGGTACTTGACTGATGAAGTCTGCCAGCCATTTATCTCTCTGTTCATAGACGTTTTCATCATCATAATAGGCTGGATAGTCTTGAAGAATATCAAATTCCCTGTCAGCCCGTTCCGCTTCATTGCACGCCAAGTCTAAATGTTCACCAATTAATTCCTGTGTATAGGAAGTATAGCCCAGAGCCATAGTAATATAGGTGATACGTTCAAAATCTGTCTGTGTCATGGCTTCCTTGCCCGTCAGTAAGTTGTAGTCATGCTGTCCGCATACAGACAGAAACATTTCCTTTTGCTTCTCCGCTTGTCCCATAATAGCCACTCCTAAATCCTTAAAATTTTAACTGCCTGCTGGTAATACAGATAAATTCCTCTGGTGTAGGTGTACTGTTGCCAAACAGTCGTTTAAACTGTGCTTGCTGTTCTGGGTCGTCACTGTTCATAGCGTCTATGATTTTCCCCTGTATCTGCTCACGGACTTCTGAAACAGAAAGCCCATGCAGACGAGCCATTTCTTTTATCATTTTCCTGCTATTCCTTTTACTGAATTTCATCATACGGTCAGAACACCTCTTTTCTCAAAATTGATGATATATTTCAAAAAAAATCCGCAAAAAATATAGTGTGAAAATGTTTCATCTATACAGACTATTATATTACACTCTGTGAATAGTTACAATAATGAAAAGCAAGAAAGGAGAGGGAAACTGTGGAAATAGACTATAAAGCAATCGGACAGCGTATCAAAATAGCACGAATTAAGAAAGGCATAACACAGGAAGCCGTCGCAGACCTTATAGATATTACCCCAGCCCACATGAGCAACGTGGAAACAGGGAAAACGAAAGTCAGCCTGCCAACACTGATTGAGATTGCCAATGCCCTTTCCGTATCAGTTGATGTTCTCCTATGTGATAATGTACTTGCTTCACAAAATATTTTCAAGGGAGAAGCAAAAGAGATTTTTGAGGATTGCGACGAATACGAAACCCGATTTTTAGTTGACCTGCTAAAATGTGCAAAATCAGCCATGCGTAGGGACAAAGAAGTAAGAAATCAGTTCAATAGATAAAACCGTAGCGTGCAGATCACAACGTATTGTGAAATACAGCTACGGTTTTTCTTCTCCGCTGAATTTATATCCCACGCCCCAGACAGTAATAATATATCGTGGATTGTCTGGATGTGGTTCGATTTTCAGTCTTAGCTTTCTGATGAACGAGGAAAGGTTACTTGCGTCCAGAGCATTGTCATATCCCCACACATTTTCGTAAATCTGTTCTTTTGTGAACACCTGTCCTTTGTGGCTGGAAAGGAAATATAACAGGTCAAATTCTTTAGCAGTTAAATAAATAGAATCTCCTTTTCTGTTCACCACAGTACGAGAAAACGGGTTGATTTTTAAATCTGTATCATTTTTTTCTAAAATAGCAGGTGTAGAGCATAGTTGTTCAGATAACCATTCTATTGTCTGTTGAAATATCTTTTCCTCTGTATCAATAAATTTAACAATTAGGATTTTCCCATATAAAAGCCACCTCGCTTAACCTTTTCAAATTTTATTCATAATCTCTTAACCGTTCCACAATAGAGCGATTTCCTGCAAGTTTTTTATAGGATAGAAGTGGTGCTATCGTACATATCAGCATGACTAGAATTATAGCACTGATGAAAGGAATCACCGGTACTTTAAACGGAATCTCCATATAATTCATGGACTGGAAGCAGACATAAGTGATAGCAGAACCAATCGTCAATGTGATTAGTACAGAGAAAGTCGCATATAAAACACCCTCTCGAATCAAAAGTCGGTTTATTTGTTTCCTAGACATCCCAACACTTTCCATAACAGAAAATGTTAATTTTCGATTCTGTATACTACTTGCGATTGTATTCGCATAATTTAAAACGCCAACTAGCAGAAGCAATAAAGCGATTATTGTGCCTATTTCCATCATGTTTCCCTGTGATTCTTGAATTGTTTTCATATCCTCATATTGAGATTCAATGTGTAAATCATTACTATATGAACTATTGTCTATAAGAGATGTAATCTTTTTTTCTAACACTTCGTCATATTTCTGATTATAGTAAATATACATATCTAATATTGTCGGATTGGAAGTCAGACTTTCTAAATAGTTTTGACTTACAATCAACGAAGCTCCTATATCTCTTCCGCTATACTGCGTTTCAAAGGACACAGCTTCAATAGTAATTTCATATTGCTTTCCATGAAAATTGAAAGGGACTTTCTGATTCAAATATTCTTTTGGTATTTCAGAGCCTTCATACTGTACTATGCAAACTTCCCCATTAAGAAAATCTTGTTTATCGACAGGAGTATTCAACGATTGATTCACATAATCAAATTCTTCTTCATCAATGCCTATTAACATACCATAATAATTTGACGGATTTGCTTGATAATCTGCTATAATTTCTTCAGCAGATACATATGGTGTCCTTTCTATATAGTTAGTTATCCACATATCAGAAAAACTGTCTGATACATATGGAAAACTAATTGGTACTCCCTCAACAATATGAAAGTCTTTGATACCGTCCATCTTTCCTATCTCTTCAACAAAAGAATCCTCTATGGCTGGCTGGAGAGAATTTATATCCTCTGTGGTTTGTGTCTGGTTTTGAACAACAAAATCGGCATTCCAGTAGTTAGGCAGTACCGTTCTTTCTCCCTGACTACTGATAATCGTTGTAAGGCAATAAAATACAGATAAACTTGTTGCCAGCGATAGTAATACAACAACTGTTTTCTTTTTATCTTTTTTTAACTGTTCAAATGCCATTCTCCAGAAGAAAGCTCCTTTTTTCTTTTTATATCCTTTCCCATTAGATATACATTCTCTATATTTTGTAGCTTCTACTGGTGTAACCTTTGTTGCAATTTGAATCGGCTTTCTCATTCCCAAAAGAATAGAAAAGACTGTCACAACAATACTTACAATTAAAATCACTGGATTGAATTGCAATGCCATATTGCCAGTCGAAATACCCAATACTCCAAGAATATAAGGGACTAATTTTATGGACACAAGAATACCTAACAGGTTTCCAATAAACACCCCTAATATTCCAACAATCATCATTTGCTTTGTTATGAAACGAACAAGCTGTTTCTTTGTCATACCCAGAGATTGAAGCAATCCATAATATCGTATCTTCCCTGAAACGGACAGATACAAAATATTGTAAATCAGAAGATATGCGCTTAAACATATGACAAGAGCCAGACCGCATATGCCCAATAGCAGTTTAAAAGAATTTTCGATGTAGTCTGTTGGAGCAAAAATTTGTCTGTCTGAAAAATTCAATGATTTTTCTAAGGACTGTATTGTAGTTGGTAAAACGTAGTTACGGTTTAGTTTTATGCAAAGGATTCCATCATTTTTTAAATCATATCCTGTTTCATCATAAAAGGCTTTTGACACAAATCCGGCAGATGTATCTCCGTAACCGTCCCATATACCGCTGATAACAAATTCGTCCGTATGGACGCCCGTATTATTCTCATAAGTTAAAACAAGCCTATCTCCAACAGATAGATTTTCATTCCCACAAGCTTTTAGAATATCTTTTGTAACCATCAATTCATTTTTATTTTGCGGATAATGTCCATCTAATTTTGTTCTTGCAGGCGACATCAGATTATCCCAGAATACTTCGTCACACCATAACAAACCGATTTCAACAGTATTATCAAACTCGGAACTTTTAATGAACCCAGCATAGGATTCTATACCTACACTTTGTATGTTTTCGTTTTGCCGTAAAGTATTAAGCTGTTCTGATGTAAAACCGTTCATAGTCGTAATATCATATTCAGCTCCATTTAATCGTGTATTCTGCAATCTGCTTGAATCCAGATAAGTTAAGCCGATTGTAAATACACAGAAAAGCATAAACGCAGATAAAATTATCGTGAAAAACAAAATTCCATATTGCTTTTTATTTGATTTAACACTGTTTTTTGCCAGCTTGTTGATAATTGCCTTATTATTATTCGCTAACATGGAAACCACTCCCTTATAATATTTTTCCGTCCTCAATCTGAACGATTCTGTCCGCCATTTGTGCAATATCGGTATCATGCGTAATAACAATCAATGTTTGCTGATATTGTCTGCTTAATATTTTCAACAATCCGATCACATCGTGGCTGGTAGCAGTATCGAGATTTCCTGTTGGTTCGTCTGCAAGGACAATCGCAGGTTTCGTTGCTAAAGCTCGAATAATCGCTACACGCTGTTGTTCTCCACCGGACAGCATTGCAGGGAGCATTTCCTGTTTATCTGAGATATTTAATATTTCCAGCAGTTCCTGAATAAAATCTTTATCAATTTGTGCACCGTCTAGTTCAAGTGGGAAAGTGATATTATCATATACATTCAAGTCTGGTATTAAATTATACTGTTGAAAAATAAATCCTACTTTTCTTCTTCTGAAAAGAGCAAGCTGTTCAGAATTTAATGTTCCAAGATTTACTCCATCAACGATAACAGTTCCACTGCTGGGCGTATCTAATCCACCAATCATATGCAGAAGTGTACTTTTACCACTTCCAGATTTTCCAATGATAGAAACAAATTCTCGTTCAGCAACCTCAAAATCTACACCATCTAGCGCTTTTACTATCTGATTCCCTGTTTTATAGTATTTTTTTAAAGCCTGTGTTTTGACAATCACATTTTTCATAGTCAAGTCCTCCTTATGATTACATGATAAAATAGAAAAATCACAAACCAGTAACAAAAAGAAAAAATCACAAAACTGTGATTTTTTCTAATCTCGATTTGGAAGATATATCATAAAGGTACTTCCTTGTCCAACTTGTGATTGTACTTCGATATATCCATTTTGTAGCGTAATGATTTCCCTTGCTAAATACAGCCCAATACCGATTCCATCATTATCATGTACTTCTGGCTCACGATAAAAGCGAGTAAAAATAGTTGCTTGTCGTTCTGGCGCAATACCTTTTCCAGTGTCCTCAATGCTGATTTTCGTAAAAAGTTCCTGCCTGCATACAACGATATGAATATTTCCCCCATCATTTGTATACTTTACAGCATTATCTAAAATATTGAAAATTGCTTCTGCTGTCCATTTCTTATCATGGTTTAATTCTAATCGTTCATCATATTGCACATCAATCTTAATGTTTTTCTTCTCTGCCTTTATTATCACATTACTAATTGCCATAGCAAGAGTATCAGTAAGAGGGGCATTTTGCTTTTGAATTTTAATTGTCCCTGTTTCAAGTCGTGACATTTTTACCATACTTTGCAGTAGAAAATCTAATTTATCAACTTGACCGTTCATCTTTTTTAAATATTCCTGATTTCTGTCAAAATCCGTTTCATCTGCCATCATTTCTAAATAAAGCTTTATATTTGCAATGGGAGTTTTTGTTTGGTGAGAAATATCAGACACCAATTCTTTCAGCTTGTCCTTTTCTTCTGAAATCTCTGAATTTTTATGAGTATACAGATATGATAGGCGAACCAATCTATCATAAATTTTCCCCCATAAATCGTCTTTTTCATAGGGACTTGTCTTTAATTCTTCGTTTTTCAACATATAGTTTATAGCAGTATCTAATTTTTCTGTATATTCATAAACGTCATGCTTCAAATGAATATATTTCCAAAGCGCAAAAGTAGCGATAAACACTAATACAAAAAATATTATAAAAATCATTATTTCCATATATAACCCATTCCATATACATTTGAAATATAAGAGTGTTCCTCGGTTTCAATCTTTTTACGCAATCTGTTGATATTTACCGCCAGCGTATGCTTGTCCATTATTTGTACTCCCTCGTCCCATAAAGAATCTAATAAAATCGAATAGGTAAGTAGTTTCCCCTTATTCTCAATCAATTTTTTCAAAATACGATATTCTGTGGGAGAAAGCAAACATTCATTTTCTCCCCGTTGAACTGTACCAAATTCAAAATCCACTTTTAGAAAGCCATCATCATAAATATTTGCTCCTTGTGACTTTCTGGATAAAATTACATATACTTTTTTCAGCAAAATCTTCATAGAAAAAGGTTTGGTTACATAGTCGTCTGCACCTAATTCATATCCATTTAAAACATCTTCTTCTAAGTCTCTAGCAGAAACAAATAAAACTGGGACTTGTTTTTTTGCTTTCAGCCATTTACAAAACTGAAAGCCGTCCCCATCTGGTAAATTGACATCAAGTATCGCCAAATGAAAAGATTCGTTTTCTGTGAATTTTTCAGCTTCTTTACAAGAATACGCTGAAAAGACATGATACCCCTCTTTTTTCAACGCATAAGTTATTGTCTGATTTAATTCCATATCATCTTCTAAAACAAGAATAGTAGACACAAATAAATTCCTCCACAAGAAATATTTTAGACTTTTTAATTATATCAAAGAACTTACTTGAAATATATACTTATTTAGAGGGAGCATTTCATCATTGATAGCTCCCTCATATTGATTACACTTATATAATTTTCCAATTACTATCCTTATGGAGTGTCAGCTCATACTGTGATACCTGTGTCGCCTTTGTCTGATTATCAATAAATTTCACCGCAACGCTCACTTTCACATTGTCCCCGTCAGCCGTAAACACAGGATTGACAAGCTCGGAAAAGAGATAGTCCCCGTTTATCGGTTCAAGGGCGTTTCCCTCTACATAGTAGGCAAGCTCTTTATCCGTTGCGGTAGGGTACAGCTTGAAGAATGTTTCCAGAAACGCCGTAGCGTCACCCGCTGTGTCAGCGTCCACGCTGTTGTCTGCTTCCTGTGCCTTTGGTTCGTAGCTGGATTTCTTCATAGCGGGGGCAAGAGTCGGGTTCTGTATGATAACCATATCCCCGTCAGAGTCCACATAGACAGTCACAGTATAGGTTTCTGATACGTTCCTTGTCTGGTCGCCCTCTTTTATCTGCTGATCTACTTCGTAGGTAACAGTAAAAGCGTTCTCCTCAGACTGTTCCACGTCCCAGATAAGTACGTCCGTGACCGTGGAGCTGGTCGGTATATCCGTTCTCACGGTATCAACATTCAGCTCCTGCAATTCCTGTGTCAGATAGGCACTGATAGCCTGTGTCCTTGCTTCGATTGCTTCCTTGCTATTGCTCCATGTGTAGTAGGACTTCGCAAAGTTCTTGACGAAATTCTCTATACCGTTGGTGTCATTCAAGCGGAGCTGTATGGTTTCTACCTCATGCGTGGTGTGCTGGTCGATAGCCGTGAAATTCTTATACACACCAAAGCTCACGCTTGCGATAAGCACCACCCAGAGGGCAATTACAGTTTTCTTATGCGTCCCCACTTTCATCGTGCGGATTTTCTTTTCTTTTATCGGTTTTTCTTTCTTCTTGAACATGATATTTCCATTCCTTTCTTTCTATTGCTTAATTCTTCCTGCTCCTATCAAGTGCTGTTGCCAGTAGGAGCTTGTAAGGTCGGCATAGCCTATCGGGTCGCCAGCGTGGTACATCTGGTTATTTCCCACATAGATACCGACGTGGGTCACATACGTTCCCGCATTGTAGGTACTGTGGAAGAATACCAAATCCCCAGCCTGTGCCTGTGAAAGCGGGATATGCTGGGTTGCGTCATACTGTGCCTGTGCTGTTCTCGGTAAAGTAATGCCCGCCTTGCCATAGCACCATTGAACCAGTCCCGAACAGTCAAAAGAAGTGTTAGGATTGCTCCCGCCATATACATACTTCCAGCCTTGATATTTCAGAGCTTCGTTCATTATCTTCTGTGCCAGCTCACCCGACACCTGATTGACAATAAGATACTGATTGACAAGCTCCACATAGAACATATTCCCGTAGGCATATCGCCAGCCACCGTTTTTCTTTACGGCGACAGGGTTCGTGTAGGTGACCTTTGTCCCGCCCGACTTGTCACGGGCGAAATTTTCTGCCAGTGTGAAGCTGTGCTTCTTTCCGTGTTTCGCCACATAGTCCAGATAGCCACCGCCGTAATTGTAGGACTGTATGACGGCGTTGATGTCACTTATCCCTTTGCTCTTAGCCGAAGAAAGCAGGGACGCAAAATACTTGCACCCCTGCTTGATTGAGCTTTCTGTATCTAATGAGTTAGGCGGTAAGCCCATGCTCTCGGAACTCTGCATAACGTCCGTGGCTGTCCCGCCACTTTCCACCTGTATGATTGCAAGAAGCACGTTCACATACTCAGAGATACCATACTCCTTTGCATATTTTTCCACCATTGGCTGATGTTTCAAGACCTCTGCGGATAAGTTCAGTCCCGCATAGGAAGAAGAATAGTTTCCACTGCTGTCATCATCATCTGCACTGATAAGCACACCAAAGAAAAGCACTATGGCAAGAAGAAAGGGAAACAGACTGCCGATAATGGCGAGATGTCTTAGTTTCATTTCTTACGTCCTTTCTTCTCTGTAGTGTTTACGGTCGTTTTCTTGACGTTTCGTTCTTTTCTGTTGGTCTGCTGGTTCAGCTCCACACCATTGAGCCTTGTCCCGTGTTTCTGTGGGACAGCTTCAGAAGTCTTTGAAGCCAGCGGACGCTCCTTGACAGGCTGTGCCTTTGTCGGCTCGGTATGTATCTTTTCAGTAGTGACAGGACGCTTGATTTCTTGCATTTTTCCTGTGTCTGTCTTAGAAGCGGTGACAGGTCTATCATGGGGACGGGTAGCTCCTGTTGTCGCTGATCCGTCCGTCGTTCTGCCAGCCTGTTTTGCTTCCTGTGCCTTTTGAAGCTCCATACGCTTGTCAGCGATATTCTGTCTATGCTGTTGGAATTTATCGGCACGCTGGCTCTGTCTGGTTTCCTGCCCCTGCACAATGCCACGCTTAAAGTCGGACACATTTGTTTTCGCCTTTTCCTTTGCGGAGTGGACGGCGTAGGCAGTCTGGGTCGGCATATCCTTGATATTTTCCTTGACCGCCGTTGCCTTGTCCTTGACCTTGTTTTTCGTATCAAGTACCGCACCTACGGCTGAACCAGCTCGGCTTCCAAAGGAAGTATTATCTCGCTTGCGGGAAGTATTGGAATGAGTTTGCTTACTGCCTGCATTGGATAAGACAGAACCAGCCATTGCGCCTGTTCCTGCACCTACCATACTTCCTTTTCCAACAGCTCTTACCAACCTGTTTTCCATACGCCTAGCCCTGTGTCGCATAAACATATATGGGCGACGGAATATCCTGCGTCCCATTTGCTGGCTGTCCCCAGCGTTAAGGCTGAACATACTCATAAGGTCGCCCAGCTTCATGTAGATACCCGCAAAGCAGACTATCTGCAAGAACGCTATCATAAAGAACGGATAATCGGTGGAGATGTTATAGAACATACTGGAAATACTGAAAGCCACCGTGACAATGAGCGTTATTCCCGCCCTTGTCATAATCGTATTGAACACTCGGACGATTGCCTGTTTCGCCATGTTCTCATAGCTGGGTATCATGCTTAAAAGAAAGCTGATAGGCAGGAACATGGCAAAGATGATAAAGAGTATCTGGGAGAATATCATCATGCCCGTAAGCAGGAATACAAATATCGTTATCCCCAGATTGAAGATGAGCAGGAAGAACACCATTCCCAGACGGTTGATAACCTGCGGTATCGTCAGATTGTCATTGTCGTTATCCTCGATTTCCGTTTTCACCACGTCCTCACGGGTCGCCCCGTCGTCTGCTGACGGACTGACTGACACCAGAGCTTCCACACGGTCAGAGCCGATTTCCTCTATATCGCTGTTGCCGAACTGCAAAAGTAGCCACGGCTGTTGCACCTGTATGGAGAACAGGCTGTCCCTTATCAAGTCCACGCTGTCTTTCCCCGCACTGTCGCTGTCGGGGAGCATGATTTTTGTCCCCAAATCCAGCGAAGCGGTACTTATATCACTGGAAAAATCGTTTATCTTCTTGATATAGTCGGGAGCATAGGCGATAAAGGAAGCGGACAGCACAAATACCACAACAAAGTTGATAACGGCGTGGAGTGCCTTGCTGGTTTCTCGCTTTATCAGTCCCGTGTAGGCTACATAGATACCCACGATAAGGATGATGAGAAGCAGGAAGCCCACATAGAAGCCTGTACTTCCGAACCCGTTTTCCGTCACGCCCGCTAGGGTCTGTATGCTTTTCCCGATACTGTCTGCCATGTCGTTGATAAAGTCCAGCTTATACGCCTGCTGGACGACGTACCCTGTAGCGTTGCTTAGATACAGGCTGATTGTCCAGATAAAGTTGGTGATACAGTACAAGCCGTACTGTACACTCTTTCCGATACCGTCCAGCCAGTTCCACGGAAGCCAGCCCCAGCTATTGTCCACATAGAAATCAAGCTGGTAATTCTCCAAAGGGTACTGGGAATACAGGTTGTCCGCATTGACCGTATCATCTACCAGACCAGAAGCGTGTGCCACTGTCCCCAGCAGGGAGAGCAGGGCAATGGTCGTCAGTACCACAATTACAGCTACCTTGAAAAAACGAAAGAGCTTCTTTTTGGTAAGAAGCCCCTTTATCCTATCTTTCATCACTCCACCTCGCTTTTCACGGGCGGTCTGGTATCAAAGGCGTGAAGAAGTTCTTCAAAGACAGGGTGTATCTGCACCACGCCCACACGCCCGTACAAATCTTGAAGCAGGCATTGTCCGTTCTCCAAGTCACGAAGTCGTTTCTGGTTGTTCTCGTCGTCCTTGTCGATACCGAAAAACTCAAGTGTCTGCTTTATCTCGTTTATATCCGTAGAACGAAAAGCGAATTTCAGACCGATATTGTTCTTTAGGCTCTCTTTGGATACGTCACCAGAGGATTGCGTCACGAAGTACACGCCAGCCTGCATAGCACGTCCAGCTCGCACCAGCTTGTTAGAGAGGGTTTCGCCCTGTGCCACATTGAGGAACGCCCACGCTTCATCTAAATCCACGATTTTAAAGATACTGCGGTCTGAATGAATGAAGTCAAGGGCAAAGGTACTAATCACAATCAGCATAGCCACGGACAGCAGTTCAATGGTGGTGTATTCCTCAAAGGTCGTGTCCTTGTCGGGCAGTACCAAATCTGCCACCTGTATGATATTGAGCTGGTTATCCAAGCTGATAGCGTTAGACACCGAACCGTCCGAGAACAGCAGATGTGCGAAGTCATAATCCGTAAAGCTGTCGATATGGTCGGCAATGTTACGGGCTATCGCCGTGTCCTCTCTGCGTAGCTCGTCTATCACATGGAGTAGTCCTCGCTGATCGCTCTGGGTCACGGCTCGCACCGCTTTTCTGAGGACGGGGAACTTCTCGCCGTCCCTGCTGGATATACCTGTTAAAAAGGTCAATATATCTATCGCAAGGCTTTCAGCGTCTTTTACATTCTTCATAATCACGAACGGGTCAAGAAGCCCTGCGTTCTCCCTATCGCTGGTAAGATTGACGATATTGATTTCATGGGCTATCTCTGGGAGCGTTTCTTTCCAGTTGCCACGTTCAGATTTAGGGTCAAGAATGACCGCCTGCCCGCCGAACAGGACGGAATAGTAGACAATCAGATTGTTGCAGAATGACTTCCCACCGCCCAGCGAACCAACGAAAGCAGAAGCTAAAGCATTGGTGACTGTCCCCTTAATACCCTGTGAAGCAAGGGACGGCTGTAAATAGACGTTTCTTCCTGTATCTACGGAATAGCCGATATAGATACCCGTATTTTCTCCTAACTGCTGTGTCGCTCCAAATCCAAGCCCAGCCAGGAAGTCGGATTTCACATACTGCACATAGTCATTGATGTAACGCTTGCTGGCGGGGAGAAATTCAGAGTGAAGCCCCAGCATATCCCCAGCGGGTCGCACCAGCTTGACGTTCAAATCGTCATAGAAGTCCTTGACCTCATCACAGCGTCGTTTCAGCTCGTCAAGGTCGGGAGCGGATACACGGATAACGTAAGAAAGTTTATACATACTTTCCTTGCTCTGGTCGAGGTCGGTTTCCAGCTCGTCCACGCTGTCCAGTGCGTCCACCACATTTGAGCTGGTTTCACTTCCAGACTGGTAGGCGTGGTTGTCCAAATCTTTCAGCTCTTTCTTCTTGTTACGGACAGTCGATAACGCTTTTCTGTTGCCGACGATTTCCACATTCATAGAAGTGTCCACGGGAAAGGTGAACTGCTGTTGCTGGAAATAGAAGATTTCCGACGACGGAAAATCCAGCTCGCCCACAATGGCATTGACGGTAAAATAGGACACGAAGCTCTCGCTGTCCTCATGTTCCAGTCGCAAATGACGCTCTCTTTCCTCTATCAGACAGCGGGTAGGACGGATAAGGTCGTACTGCTTGATAAGCGTCGCCTTTTTCAGTTTCTTCTTTGGAAGCGAATATTCGTAATCTTCATACGCCACGCCGTCCCTGCCATAGATATGCTCGATAAGATACCCGAAGTCGTTCTTGTCCAAGCGTCGGAACTTGAAACGGCGGGAGATTTTATTTTCCAGCAGTTTCTCCATTTTCATGTAGCGGTTGATTTCATCATCTGGCATGGAGATAAAGTCATTCATCAGCGTATGGTTGACCTCGTTCAGGAACTCTTTGAATGTCATAAAAGCTGATTTCTTCACACTCTCCAGACTGACCTTTTCCTCGGTCACAATGAGCTTGAAGCCGATAAAAAAGCGGTAGTCCACTTGATTGTCCCCAATCATGGAAACAAGGGCTTCCGTCTGTTCATCTATCTTCTGATAGGCAACGTCTTTCAAGCGTCCCGTCACCAGCTTTTTTGACTGCTCCTGTATGCTTCTTATGGAGCTTTCCGTCGCTATCTGCAAGGCGTGTATCTTTCCCTCACGGGACTGTGCGATAAGCTGGCGGAAGCTGTCATGGACAATAAACTTCTGTTCCGCTGACAGAAAAGAATAGTTATACGGTATCAGCTCATAGTAGGCGAACACCTCATTGTCCTTGTTCCAGACAAGGTTGTTGTCGATATACTTAATCGGGAACATACATCACACTCCTAACCGCCGTGACGGGTTCGCTGAAAACTTCCTTTTCCAGCTTCACGGCTTTTCCTGCATAGGTAATCTTAGGTCGCAGGGCAAATGTAATCTGCGATTTCAAGAAGCTGTAAGGCTTCTTGCCGTCAAAGGTCTTTTGGCTCATAAACCATGTGAGGGCAACGGGAATACCGAAGTATTTCAGAAATGCTCCCTCGATAAGCGATAACGGCGGTAAGTCCCCTAAGAGAATAACAACAAACTCTGTAATGACAAACCACGTTATCTGGGTAAAGGTAACGGGAAACGGGAGCGTAAAGTCATTGATTGCATACAGGACTTTCTCCACGTTCCAGATACCCGTGTAGCTCTTAATCTTCTTCAATCTGTTTCAGCTCCTTTCGTTGTAATGGAAAAGGACAGCCGTATTTCAGACTGTCCTTGATAGAAAAAGCTGTCAGTAGCAACACTTCCTGTCGCTGATCTGCCAGCTTTAATATGGTATCTCGCATATCCCTCGGCTTGTTTCAATGAATGTCCCCTCTATGGATAAGTCCCTGCCGTATGCTTCATAGTCGATATAGTTCTGCAACGGTAGCGGTATCTCGCCCAAGACCTGTAACTCGTCAATGAAGTAATAGGCAATATCGGTCATATCCTCACAGTCTGGATAGAAATATATATCGTCCTTGTGTTCGTAAACTTCTTCCAGACTTCCATAGTGGGAAACAAACTCGTCCAGAGCGTCCGTGATATAGTCGGGAAGTTCACAAATCATTTCGTACATCTCATTGAGTTCTTCAATGGAGATATACTCCCCGATTTCGATAGGGAAGTTGTCGGTATCATGGACAGCGTATTCCTCGTAACGGTCATTCAAGCCGATACGCTCCGCAACATCTTCCTCGTCGATAGGGAAAGAGAACCAGTCCCCCACAAGTTCGCCCTCGTTGTATTTGCCAAGATTAGCGATATACACCCTCATGTCGTCTACCACAGGCACACACCTCTTTTCTACGGAAGCTCATAGATACCGTGGTCGGTCTCCACAAAGCGTCCGTTATCGTCAAGATACTGCCCGTAGGCTTCAAAATCGAAATAACGGGTGACGCTCTCACTGAGAGAAGAAAACTCTGGGTCGTTGTTCAGTATGTGGCGGGCAACGTCTGTCATGTTCTTGCACCACGAATAATGAATGATGTCGTTTCTGTATTTGTGCAGTTCGTCAAGGTCAGTGAAATAGCACATCAACTCTGCATAGTCCTCTTTCAAGTCAGAGGGTAGATTTTCGTAAATAGAGTACAGGTCATTGAGCTTTTCAACGGTAGTATCTTCCTGCACTTCATCAGCAAAGGGAAGCTCCTTGCCTGTGATAAAGTAATAGTCCGTATCAACATCAATCCCCAGCAGTTCTTCCACCTGTTCCGTGTCGATAGGCAAAGTGAACCAAAAGGCTCGTATCTCGCCGTCTGTCGGTTCTCTTGCTTCAATCTGCACACGCATTTCTTCCATGTTTCATCACGTCCTTTCTTTGCAACGCTTCCTGTATGACGGCATAAGGCACACCGAATACATAGCGTGAAAAATCTTCTAACTGTTTCTTAGGGTAGTCGGACAGGCAAAGGCGTTTCATCTCAAACCAGACCGCACGCTTGTAGTAGGGCAGGTCGGAGAGATACGGACAGCCGATTTTTGCCTGTATATCCGAGAAAATGTCTTTTTGTACCATTCCGTCACCCCCTTTTATTCCCCCTATGCCCGAACTCCCATAGGGGGACAGGTAAGTTTGCGTGACCGCAAACGATTGATTGTTACGCTCCAATGATACGATTGAACAGCTCTAACAGCACGTCCTTGACACCACCGGCATTGAATACCAGCCCCACAGCGATTAAGGCAATCACAAGGAAACCGATTAACTTAGAGAACTCTCTCTTAAATCCTAAGTAGATACCGATTACCACGATTGCCATAAGCACCAAGCTCTGGGCGTTGCTTAAAAACCAGTTGTATAAGTTCTGTCCGAAATTCATTCTTTATCAATCCTTTCTTTCTTGATTTCTTCTATTTCTTCGTCAGCCATTTTGCTGACCTGTGCAATACACATAAGGACGACACCGATACCCATTCCCAGTGATACCAGTACCAAGTCCTTGACAAGTTCTGCCATAATCAAATTTCTCCTTTACTCTGTGATAAGTTCCTCTGTGTCCGCTGTCTGCTGTTCGATAATCTTCAAATGCTTCTCCGTCAGCTTTGCGTTGTCCTCTATCTCTTTCATATAATGCGTATCGTTCCCAGCGTCTATTTTTTTCAGCATTTTCAGCGTAGGAGCGACCTGCCTGCTTATCCAGCCCAGCGTCCTTTCCAGCGTGTAAGGCTCTGGGGCAGTTGTCAGCTTGACAGGTGGTCGATTTTCTCCTATGAACCACGCCCAGCGGTCATTGAGTTTCCAGTCTGTCTTTCGCTTCTCTGGCTCTCTGTCCACGAAGCGGATATAGTGATTGATGATAGAAAATGCCGTCTGTTCTGCGTCATAATGGGTCAGCAGTTCACGGACGGCATAATAGGCTCTTTCATCTTTCAGTCGTATCTCGAAGCGGTTCTTTATGGGAGCTTCTTCAAGCGGTATTCCCAGCTTTGTGTACTGTTCGTAGTTCTTCTCGTAACAGCAGAAGTAGACTTCCGATTTCAGAGAGCCGATATACAGCGTGTGTCCCATGCCAGCCTTGTCCTGCTCGTTGTGCTTTACCAGCTCGCCAGAAGCGTAGGACTTGAAAGAACGGAACAGGGAAACACATTCTTCACGATTGCATTTGGCGGTCAGATCTGGAATATCCAGTATGCCCGCCCTGTCGTTAATGGCAAGGTCAAGACGTTTCATCACACCGCCCTCAACCAGAGCGTCCATGAGGAAGTCATACCAGCTTCGCTCCTGTGCCAGCAGATAGCTTTCAAACTGGCGACAGCCTTTTCCTTTCAGCTCCAGAAGCGTACCTTTTTCCTCGTCCTGCGAAGTGTAGACGAACACATCACCCAGATAGTAATGTTCTGTGTATTTGTAGTGTCCGTAGTCCTCATGGAGCATATAGTCGATATTGAGCTTCAATATATCTTTGATAACGTGCTGTATATCCAGCGTGGGGAAACGGATACGCACATAGTCGAACAGCAGGAACATGGGAGCGTCGGGATTGAATTTCTCAACCGCTTCCATGAGCTTTTCCTGCATATCGTCCGTGAGCGTTACCTTTCCCGCTTCGATACGGTTCAAATGTTCACGGCTGATACCAGCCATGATTGCAAGCCTTGTCTGGGACACGCCATAAGTTTGGCGTTTCTCTTTCAAGGCGGTTATAAAGGTGCTTTCATTCAGCCTGCATACCCCCAATCGTGAAAGTGTGATATTTTCCGCCGATTGTCACAGTCAACTATGAGTAAGGGAAAATCCTTTTATCAAGCGGGATTTCCAGACTTTTTGACCGTAGTTTCCAGCGGAATTGTGCCCCTCTGTTAGATACCGAGGGGCTTCTTTCGTGGAGCAGGGCAAGCCCTGCTCCACAGGACGGCTTGCACGGTCTGACGCTAAAGCTGACCGTTCCAGCCGTCAATGGTTCAGCCTATCCTTGTCATGCCCGTATAAACTACGATACAGTCAGTATCTCTTGAAAGGCATTTTCTGGCTATATCCTTGTCAATCTCGTATTCACGGCATACCTTTCTGAAATGCTCCTTGTCTATGACAAGAAACGTATAGCGGAAAAGACAGCCCAGCAGGTTTGCCATGTGTGCGGGAAGCTCCACGGAAAACAGCAACGGCATTTCCAGATAATCCTCTGCCAAATCTTCCATCAAATCCGACATTTTCTCATGGAAAAGTGTTTCTGGATAGTCGTCGTCCTGTTTATATTCACTGTCTGCCGTAAAAGCCAAATCGGACAGAAATTTTCCATAGCCCAATCCGATACAGGTAAGTACACTGTCGGTACATTCTGGTTCATAATGGATTTCCAAATATCCCATAATCATACAATCTCCTTTTGTTTCTCTGATACGGCTTGCCTTGCCAGTGCAAGAGAGCCGATAGTCTGTAAAAAATCATGCCCCTTTGGAACAAGGGGAGTGTAAAACTCCGATATGACGCTTGTTCCCACATCACAGTATCCACGCCCTTTGATTCGCTTCTGGAAAAACTGCTTTTTCACATCACTTCCAAAGAGCATACCGTAACCGAGTTCACTCATGCGACCAAGTCCCACACGGAAATTGAAGTTATCTCTGATACCGTCCCCGAAATACTTTGCGTC
>OGOH01001233.1_pt1 | contig 18481 bp, 9 predicted proteins | sample 1552571 | NCBI WGS metagenome assembly OGOH01 (sample SAMEA2580170, study PRJEB22360) | human gut metagenome | biome: human gut; feature: human-associated habitat; material: faeces | place: Denmark | collected 2008/2010
CCGGCCTTTTCGTGCGGCAGGACGCCCGCCCGGAAACGGGTGATCCCGGCTTTCCGGGCCGTTTCACGCGCCGAACCGGCGTTGTCGCCCGTCAGCATCCAGACCGTGATTCCCAGCGCGTGCAGCCGGGCGACGGCCCCGGCCGACGAGGGTTTCAGCGCATCGGCAAGGGCGAGCACGGCGAGCGTCCGCTCCTCGTCGGCGAACCAAACTACGGTCTTCGCCTCCTGCATCCACCCTTCGGCCAGCCGTTGCAGACGGGCGTCGGGCACGATGCCGTGGCGGGACAGCAGCGCGTCGTTCCCGGCATACCAGGTCCGCCCCTCCGCGACGCCCCGGATACCCTGCCCGGGAATGCTTTCGAACCCGGTCACGGGAACGTCCCGCTCCCCGCCGAGCGATTCGACGACGGCCTGCGAAAGCGGATGCCCCGAGCGTTTTTCGAGGCTGAACAGAATCCGCCGCGCCGTCTCCGACCCTTCGGCCCACGCAGCGTCCACGACCGACGGACGGCCTTCGGTGAGCGTTCCGGTCTTGTCCAGCACCACGGTGTCGACCTTCCGGGCCACCTCCAGGCTCGCAGCGTCCTTGACGAGGATGCCCTGTCCGGCGCCCTTGCCGATCCCGACCATGAGGGCCGTGGGCGTAGCCAGCCCCAGCGCACAGGGGCACGCGATGATCAGCACGGTCACCAGCGCCAGCAGCCCGCGGGTGAAGCCCTCCTCCGGCGCGAAAAGCATCCACGCCGCGAAGGTCAGCACGGCGAGGACGATGATGGCGGGAACGAAAACGCCGGCGATCCGGTCGACGGTCCGCTGCACGGGGGCCTTGCTGCCCTGCGCATCCCGCACCATGCGGATGATCCGGGCCAGTACCGTGTCCTGCCCCACCCTGTCGGCCCGGAAACGGAACGCACCGTTGCCATTCATCGTTCCGGCGAACACCGCCGCACCCTCCTGTTTGCAGACGGGGAGCGGTTCCCCGCTGAGCATGCACTCGTCGACATACGACGCGCCTTCGGCCACCGTGCCGTCCACGGCGATGCGTTCGCCGGGATGCACGGCGACCAGATCCCCGGCGCGAAGCTCCGCAACGGGCACGGAGCGTTCGCCCGAAGGGGTGATCACCGTGACGGTTTTCGGTTGCAGGCCCATCAGTTTCGCGATGGCCGTCGTCGTGCTGCGCTTCGCCCGCTCCTCAAGCAGCCGCCCCAGCAGGATGAAGGCGACGATGACGGCCGCCGACTCGAAATAGACGTGCGGCTCGATGCCCCTCGACAGCCAGAATTCCGGGAAAAACAGGTTGAAAAGGCTGAACAGATAGGCGATTCCGGTACTGACGGCAACCAGCGTATCCATGTTGGCCGCCCCGTGGCGGAGCTGTTTCCAGGCGTTGACGAAGAACTCCCGTCCCAGTCCGAAAACGACCGGGGTGGAGAGCGCCCACACGGCGTATTTCACGGCCGGAGCGTCCATGAACAGCATGCCTCCGGCCACAATCGGAAGACAAAGCCCCGCCGCCCAAAGAGTCCGCCGTTTGAGCGCCCGGTAATGCGCCGCACGGACGTGCGCCGCCTCGTCCTCCGCCGGGCCTTCCGCGTCGATCAGCAGGTCGTAACCGGCCGCCTGCACGGCCCGCTTCAGCGTCCCGGGAGAGCACTCCCCCGGACGGTAGTCCACCCGCGCCGTAGCGGAAGCGTAGTTCACATGCGCAGACTCGACGCCCGGCAGGCCGTTGAGCGCCTTATCGACCCGGACTGCGCACGAAGCGCAGCTCATGCCTGCGACCGGGAACGTATTCGTGACGATCTTACTCTTTTCCATGGGAACAAAGGTAAGGTCCCGACACGCTCCGGGTGTTACAGAATTATGGATATGATTTATACCTACACTTCATCCAGCGGTTTCAGGCCGCGTCCTTTCAGCCGGCGGAATTCAGTGGGCGACATCCCGGTCTGGGCGCGGAACTGGGCGCTGAGGTGCGCCACGCTCGAATAACGGAGTTTGTCGGCGATCTCGCTGACGGTCAGGTCGCCGTAGGCCAGCAGTTCCTTGACCCGCTCGATCCGCTGGGCGAGGAAGTATTTCTCGATGCTGATGCCGTTGACCTCCGAAAAGAGCTTGCTCAACGCACTGTAATCACGGTGGCAGCGTTCGCGCAGGTAATCCGACAGGTTGACTTTCGAGGCATCTTCGCTGTAATGCACCAATTCGATCACGGCCGTCCGGATCTGCTCGATGAGGCGCATCCGGCTGTCGTCGATCAGTTCGAACCCGTAGGCTTCGAGCAGTTTGCGGAACGCCTCCCGCTGCTCCCGGCCGGGCTTCTCCTGCACGACGACCGTTCCCAGTCCGACATCGAGGGGCGTGAACCCCGCTTTTTCGAGCAGCCGGGTGACGACCAGAATGCAGCGGTTGCAAACCATGTTTTTGATATAAAAGACGTTCTCCCGTTCCATAACCGCATTCGTTTTATCCGTAAATATAACACAAAAACGATTCCGTCCCGCCGACCGTCTTCCAGCCTTTCAGGTTCCGGCCGTTGAAAAGCGTCGGCCACGGGACCTGCGCTCCGACGAAGGTGCAGGGTCCCCAACAGTGCAAGAGTCTCTTTTTCCTATCAGTCGGGCAGTTTTGATCGTACGAATATAGTCTATTTTTTTCGGGTCTTCAGCCTGTTCCCCTGCAAAATTAACCTCTGACCCGCTCCGTATTCCGAAAAAGTTTCGTAACTTCGGCACAGCAAACCCATAGACGAAGCCATGAAACATGCGCACATCCTGCTGCTGCTCCCTTGCGGCATGCTGCCGCCGCTCGCCGGGGCGCAGCGCACGGAGCCGCCCGACCGGTTCGACATCGCACCGGAATAACCACCCCGAAAACAAGCAAACCAACCAAAAACAACCATGAAGAAAACCGCAATCACCCTCTTTTTCCTGCTTCAGGCCGCGTGTCTGTTTTCGCAGATCCCCCGCCCGGAATATCCCCGCCCGCAGTTCGAGCGGACGGACTGGATCAACCTGAACGGCGAATGGACCTACACGTTCGATTTCGGCGCAAGCGGCCTGGAACGCGGCTACGCCGGCTCGAAGGGATTCGACGGCAAAATCATCGTGCCGTTCGCCCCGGAGAGCAAGCTCTCGGGCGTCGGCCACACGGACTTCATCGGCCGCATCTGGTACCAGCGTACGATCGACATTCCGGCAGACTGGTCGGGACGCAACGTGATGCTCAACTTCGGAGCCGTGTACTACACCTCCGAGGTGTATGTCGACGGCCGCTTCGTTGGACGCCACTTCGGAGGCAGCACGTCGTTCTCCTACGACATCACCGCATTCGTGAAGCCGGGCGGCAGCCACAGTCTGGTCGTCTTCGCCACGAGCGACCTGCGCAGCGGCAAACAGACTGCCGGCAAACAGTCGCTGCAATACGCCTCGCACAGTTGCGACTACACCCGCACGACAGGCATCTGGCAGACGGTGTGGATGGAGGCCGTGGCTCCCGAGGCCCTCGCACGCGTCCAAATGACGACCGACATCGACCAGCAGCAGCTGATCGTCGCCCCGCAGTTCTTCCGGGAAAGCCCGAACACGCTCCGGGTGACCCTTCGGGACGGCGGCAAGGTCGTCGGCACGCGGCAGGTCCGGGCGTCGAACAGCAGCGTCGTCGTCATCCCGGTCAAAAAGGCCCGGCTCTGGTGTCCCGAAGACCCGTTCCTCTACGACCTGACCTACGAGGTGGTCGCCCCCGACGGCCAGGTGCTCGACGCCGTGAAATCCTATGTCGGGATGCGCAAGGTCCACATCGAAGGCAACAAAATCTACCTCAACAACGAACCCTATTACCAGCGGCTGGTGCTCGACCAGGGTTTCTACCCCGACGGTATCTGGACCGCCCCGTCGGACGACGCCCTGCGCCGCGACATCGAACTGGGACTGGCCGCCGGGTTCAACGGCGCGCGCCTGCATCAGAAGGTTTTCGAGGAACGCTACTATTACTGGGCCGACAGACTTGGCTACATCACCTGGGGCGAAAGCCCCAGCTGGGGAATGGATGCCAACGACGTGGAGACGGCCCGCAACTTCCTCTCCGAATGGGCCGAATGCGTGGTCCGCGACCGGAACCCCCCCTCGCGGCTGACGTGGACGCCGATGAACGAGGAGTGGTGGCCCGACAACACGCAGTTCCCGCGCTTCGCCTCCGACGTCTACGACCTGACGGGACGCCTCGACCCGACGCGCCCCGTCAACACCGTCAGCGGCGGCGCCGTCGTCAGGACCGACATCTGGGCCGTCCACAATTACGAGCAGAACCCGGCCAAACTGAAAGAGAAAATCTTCAGCGACGGCACGTTCTTCCATCCCCGCCTGCGGACGACCCGCGACCAGACGCGCAACATCGGATTCAACGAGGTGAAGGCGACCGCAAACTACGCCTGGCCGCAGTACGATGGCTCGTGCCCCTACCTGGTCGATGAATTCGGCGGCATCAAATGGGTGAAGGACCAGGAGAAGCAGGCCACGGATTCCCAGACCGAATCGTGGGGTTACGGACAGGCGCCCCGTACGCTCGAAGAGTTCTACACGCGGCTCGAAGGCCAGGTAGACGCGCTGCTCTCGCTCTCCGGACAGGTGTGGGGCTATTGCTACACCCAGCTCACGGACGTGGAACAGGAACAGAACGGCATCTATTGCTACGACCGCTCGGCCAAGTTCGACATGGACCGGATCAAGGCCATTTTCAGCAAACGCCCGGAACATCCCGCCCGATAACGCGCCGGACAGCCGCCCGCCCGAATGAAGCGCACCCCGAAAATCCGGAAAGGGATTTCGGGGTGCGCTTTTTATCCGGTTCGTCATCGTCCGCCCGCGGCAGAGCCTCGTGCACGAATGCGCCCGGAAACAGAAGGCGTCGCTGAATTTCTATTCGCGTGTTTTCCCGGTTTCAGAGTCTCGATATAAAGTATTCCTGCATATTCCAACGATATGCCCTTGATGAACGCTGCAATTGGGGATGCTTCATGTCGGTGCGTCGCACGGCGAGTGGCGGACGGTCCGACATGCGACCTTCTGTTTTCGGCACCATGAACTCCCGAAGGCAAAAAGCCACAGCGCCGGCACACTCCGCAATAGCAACCGACGGTTTTTAAATTATTCACGAAATATAAAAAAAGTCTCCACGGAGTACGCGGAGACAATAGGTTGAAAACCTTCGGCATATAGCCTTATTGTGATAAGATGTAGAATTCTTACACCACAAATATAGTAAAAAAAGATGAATTTCTGCAATTTTTTATTTAATTTTACAGAAAACACTTTCTTCATATGGCAAAAGTATTGGGTTTGGACCTTGGCACCAACTCACTGGGATGGGCCCTTGTCGATGAATCGGAGAACGAATATACGCTGATTGACAAAGGTGTAGACATTTTCCAGGAGGGAGTTGCCCGCGACAAAAACAATGAAAAACCTGCCGTTCAGGATCGGACGAGCGCCCGGGCACTGCGCCGCCACTATTTCCGGCGGCGTCTGCGAAAAATCGAACTGCTCAAAATACTCATCCGTTACGACCTTTGCCCGCCGTTGCCCGAGGAGCTGTTGACCGCCTGGCAAAAAGAGAAACGTTACCCGCAGGACAATGAATTCCTCCGTTGGCAGCGAACCGACGACAATGGGGATCGAAATCCTTACCACGATCGTTATGTAGCCCTGTCCGAGCGGCTCGATCTCGGGAATCGCACACAGCGCTGGCTGCTTGGCCGGGCGCTTTATCATTTGGCACAGCGACGCGGATTCCTCAGCAATCGCAAGGAAGCAGGAAATGAGAAAGAAGACGGCACGGTCAAGGAGTGTATCAAAAATCTGTCGGCTGAAATAGCAGCGGCAGGGTGTCGGTACCTCGGAGAATATTTCTACGGACTGTACCAACACAAGGAACGAATCCGCGACAAATACACCTCGCGCAACGAACACTACCTGGCCGAGTTCAATGCCATCTGCGACCGGCAGCAATTGCCCGACGAATGGCGTAAGGCGCTGCATCGGGCAATCTTTTTCCAGCGCGACCTCAAATCGCAGAAGGGGTCAGTCGGCCGATGCACCTTCGAGCCGACGAAGAGTCGGTGCCCCGTTTCGCATCCCCGTTTTGAGGAGTTCCGGATGCTGTCGTTCGTCAACAACATCCGGATTACAGGACCGGGCGACAATGCTCCACGACCTTTGACACAGGAAGAGTTCGAGACGATTCGTTCGCTCTTCTTCCGGAAAAGCAAGCCTTATTTCGATTTCGAAGAGATCGCCCGCAGAATCGCCGGCAAAGGGAAATATGCCTGCAAAGAGGAGCGTACAGAAGCTCCTTATCGTTTCAATTTCGCCCGCACGGCCACCGTATCGGGATGCCCCGTCACGGCATCGCTGCAAGCGATCTTCGGAGACGACTGGATTACGGAGATTCGCAGCCTTTACCTGCTTGGAGCAGGAAAAAACGAGGACCAGATGTTGAATGACGTATGGCACGCCCTCTTTTCGTTCAACGACGAAGGTCGGCTGCGTAGCTGGGCCTGCGAAAAATTGCAACTCACGGATGAACAAGCCAAAGCGTTTGCAGCCATCAAACTCCCGCAGGATTACGCGGCGTTGAGCCTAAATGCCATCGGCAAGATTCTGGTCTATCTGCGCTGTGGCTATCGGTACGACGAGGCGGTATTCCTGGCCAACCTGCGGGCGGCACTTCCGAAGGAGGTCTATGCCGACGAAAGCCGTCGGCATGAAATCGAACAGGACATCGCCTCGCTGCTGCTTGACTACAAGCGAAATCCGTATAACAAGTTCGATTCAAAGGAGCACCGCATTGCCGACTATTTCAGCGATCATGGATTGGATGCCTCTCGTCTGATCCGTCTTTATCATCCCTCGAAAATCGAGACCTATCCGGATGCGCAACCCAAGGCAAATGGCATTCTGCAACTCGGCTCTCCACGTACTGCGACCATTCGCAACCCGATGGCCATGCGGGCCCTGTTCCGATTGCGCAACCTGATAAACACGCTGTTACGCGAAGGCAGGATCGACCGAGACACGAAGATCCGGATTGAATTCGCCCGCGGACTCAATGATGCGAACAGGCGGAAGGCCATCGAGCAGTATCAGCGGGAACGGGAGGTTGAGAATCGGAAATATGCCGAAGAGATCCACAGCCAGTATGCCGCCGAAACCGGCCGCGAGATAAAACCCTCGGACGACGAAGTGCTGAAATACCGGCTGTGGGAAGAACAGCAGCACGTCTGTCCCTATACCGGGCGGCAAATCCGCATTTCGGACTTCGTCGGGTCGGCTCCGGATTTCGACATCGAGCACACGCTCCCGCAGGCTCGCGGCGGCGATGACTCGCAGATGAACAAGACGCTCTGCGAAAACCGGTTCAACCGGGAGACAAAACGGGCGAAACTGCCGGCCGAGTTGTCCAACCATGTCGAGATCATGGAGCGGATCGAATCGTTTGGTTGGCGGGAAAAAATGGAGAGTCTGCAAAAGCAGATTGAAGCCCAGGTTCGCAGGAGCAAAAGCGCAGCGATTAAATCCGAAAAGGACGACGCCATTCAGCGCCGCCACTATTTGCAGATGCAGCTCGACTACTGGCGCGGGAAATACGAACGCTTCACCATGGCCGAGATTCCCGAAGGATTCAGCAATCGGCAGGGAGTCGACATCGGCATCATCGGCAAATATGCACGGCTCTATCTGAAGACGGTTTTTGACCGAATCTATACGGTCAAAGGTTCCACGACCGCCGCGTTCCGCAAGATGTGGGGACTGCAGGAGGAGTATGCCCGCAAGGAGCGCACGAACCACGTCCACCACTGCATCGACGCCATCACGATCGCCTGTATCGGCCGCCGGGAGTACGACCGCTGGGCGCAATATGTCGCCGACGAGGAGCGATACGGCTACGGCGAAAGCGGCAAACCCCGCTTCGAGAAACCCTGGCCGACCTTTACCGAAGATGTCAAGGCGGCGGCCGACGAACTGCTCGTTGCCCACCACACGCCCGACAACATGACCAAACAGACGCGCAGGAAGTTACGGGTTCGCGGCCGGATAAAGTTGAATGCCGACGGGGAACCAATCTACCAGCAAGGAGACACGGCTCGCTGCCGGTTGCATCAGGATACCTTCTACGGCGCTATTAAGCAGGATGGAGAGATCCGCTATGTCATCCGCAAATCGCTCGCGCAGTTACAGCCGACGGACATCGACAAGATTATCGACGATGCAGTCCGGGATCGCGTACGGGAGGCAATCGACGAGGTCGGATTCAAGACGGCGATGAATCCCGATGAATACACGATCTGGATGAACCGGGAAAAGGGCATTCCCATCCGCAAGGTGCGGATCTTCACACCGAGTGTCAAACATCCGATCGCGCTAAAAAAACAGCGCGACCTATCTGCAAAAGAGTACAAGCGGGATTATCATGTCGTAAATGAGGGGAACTATTGCACGGTCATCTATGAGGGCCAGGACAAAAAGGGCAAAACGAAACGCACCTTTGAACTCGTCAGCAACCTCGAAGCTGCCCAATATTTCAAAGCCAGCGCTGACCGGGAAGCCCGCCCCGATCTGGTACCGCAGACCGACACGAACGGTTTCCCCTTGAAATACATCTTAAAAACGGGGACCATGGTCCTGTTTTATGAAAATACCCCGGCAGAACTTTATGAATGTACCCGCAAGGAGTTGGTAAAACGACTCTACAAGGTAACAGCAATGGCTGCAGAAGGACGGGTACAGTTCCTCTTTCATCAGGAGGCCCGAGATCAGAAAACACTTACCTCCTTATATGGAGCTGGGACCTCTCAATTCTGCCAATCCAATCCATCACCGAAATTGCGCCTCAGCGTTTCCAATTTTAACATGTTGGTGGAAGGTTATGATTTCGAACTGACCGTAACGGGCGAGATAAAATTCAAAGATGACCGGCCATGCTGAAACGAACCTTGTTTTTTTCGACACCCTACTGTTTGAGCCTGCGCAACGGCCAGATGATCATCCACACGCGCGAGGCCCCCGACCAACGGAAAAGCATCCCGATCGAGGATATCGGCTTCGTGGTGCTGGAGGACCAGCAGACCTCCATCACGCTGCCGCTCTTGAATGCGCTGTCGGACAACAACGTGGCAGTTATCCTGTGCGGAGAGAACCGAATGCCGAACGCCTTGTTGATGAATTTGGATTCAAACAGAACGCAAGGTGAACATTATCGGATGCAGATCGCTGCATCCGAACCGCTGAAGAAGGGCCTTTGGAAACAGATCGTCGAGACCAAAATCCGCAACCAGGCTGCCTTGCTGCGGAAGCTGGGGTATGACGGAGACAAACTGAAACCCTGCTACATGAATGTCAAGAGCGCCGACGCCGACAACCGGGAGGGCATAGCAGCGAGAATCTACTGGTCAGAACTGTTCGGTGCCGAATTTTACCGTTCCCGCGAAGGTTCGCCGCCCAACAACCTGCTCAATTACGGCTATACGATCCTGCGAGCCGCCGTGGCCCGTGCGATCATGGGCTCCGGACTGTTCCCAGCATTCGGGATCTTCCATCGGAATCGTTACAACTCCTTTCCGCTGGCCGATGACGTAATGGAACCCTATCGACCGTATGTCGACGAATTGGTCTACCAACTTTACAGGAACGGGAATACACAACTGACCAAAAAGGTGAAAGGCGAACTGTTGCGGCTCCTGTTTGTCGATACTCGTTTCGACAAGGTTGTGCGACCTCTCGAAGTAGGACTTATGTTTTCAGCCTCTTCCCTGGCTAAATGCTTTGCTGGAACCCAAAAAAAGATTGCATATCCTTTATTGGAGTAGTCGAATGTCAGAAGTACGCTTGAATGCTTATCGAATCATGTGGTTGTTTGTCTTTTTTGATTTGCCAACCAATACAAAAACGGAACGACGTCATGCGGTGCAATTTCGCAAGGCGTTGGAAAAAGATGGTTTCACAATGATGCAGTATTCAGTCTATGTGCGCCATTGTGCATCGAAGGAGAATATGCAGGTTCACATTAAGCGGGTTCGACGATCGATGCCTCCGACAGGATTTACAAGTATTCTTGCTGTAACGGACAAACAGTATGGAGACATATTAAATTTTTGGGGTAAAAGCGAACGAGCAAAACCGGAAATTCCGCAACAATTGGAATTTTTCTGATAAATCGTTATTTTCGTTCTTTGAAATACGGAAAATGCATCAAACTGGCTTCGTCGGAACACCCGATCGTATTTTTATAGTGGCAGACAGCCCGTAAGTAACACTTTATCAATCAATATGAGGCCCGACGTTGTGGTTTGATGTAGAATTTCAATAAGATACAACGACGGCAAAGAGTACAAGGCGGGGGAACTGTTGTGGTTTGATGTAGAATTTCAATAAGATACAACGGCTGTTTCCTCGCTAATACAGAGGCATGAGTTGTGGTTTGATGTAGAATTTCAATAAGATACAACCGCGTGTTCGGAAAGAAGGCACCGGAATTTGTTGTGGTTTGATGTAGAATTTCAATAAGATACAACACGGAAGAAGTGAACACGGACACCGATAAGGTTGTGGTTTGATGTAGAATTTCAATAAGATACAACGGCTGTTTCCTCACTAATACAAAGGCAGGAGTTGTGGTTTGATGTAGAATTTCAATAAGATACAACTTTGGAGTTTTCTTTGCGGGTGCAGGTTTGGTTGTGGTTTGATGTAGAATTTCAATAAGATACAACTGAACTGTTCCCAGACGGCTTCACAACTGGTTGTGGTTTGATGTAGAATTTCAATAAGATACAACGAATCTTCTGTTAGTTTCATATAAGAGGAGGTTGTGGTTTGATGTAGAATTTCAATAAGATACAACGTCCGGAGAGCGAAAGAGGTTGTAATGTTGTTGTGGTTTGATGTAGAATTTCAATAAGATACAACCTCGCGGATGCTTGTGTATGCCTTCATACTGTTGTGGTTTGATGTAGAATTTCAATAAGATACAACAGGACATCAACGTCCCCTACATCATCACGGTTGTGGTTTGATGTAGAATTTCAATAAGATACAACTCTCGTGTTCTGTTCGGCACGATCCCTAATGTTGTGGTTTGATGTAGAATTTCAATAAGATACAACTCGTAACGTGACGGGTGCGGCATGGTTTCCAGTTGTGGTTTGATGTAGAATTTCAATAAGATACAACGTAGGACCCGCGATTATGAAACAAGCAGTGGTTGTGGTTTGATGTAGAATTTCAATAAGATACAACTCGAGCTCCATGGCTTCACTTCACATCCTAGTTGTGGTTTGATGTAGAATTTCAATAAGATACAACCTCCAGCTCCTTCATCCACTCGACGCTCTCAGTTGTGGTTTGATGTAGAATTTCAATAAGATACAACGACATGCACGTCAAGCATGTAGGCCATGCCGTTGTGGTTTGATGTAGAATTTCAATAAGATACAACATATTGAGCCGCGTTTTGGGCGACGAAGAGTTGTGGTTTGATGTAGAATTTCAATAAGATACAACCCCTGTTGCCCAAGAGGGCCGTTGACAGGGTTGTGGTTTGATGTAGAATTTCAATAAGATACAACTGCGCAAGCGGCAAGAATGACAAGCAATGTGTTGTGGTTTGATGTAGAATTTCAATAAGATACAACCTTCAGCAATTCACGAACTCTTGCAAAAGGTTGTGGTTTGATGTAGAATTTCAATAAGATACAACGCTTATTACTCATACGCAGCCAAGCGAGGAGTTGTGGTTTGATGTAGAATTTCAATAAGATACAACGCCTTGTATTTCTCATTGGCTTTCTCCGGAGTTGTGGTTTGATGTAGAATTTCAATAAGATACAACCTGCGAATAACCATAATAATTTCGAACGAGTTGTGGTTTGATGTAGAATTTCAATAAGATACAACGAAGGGGCGGTCGTGTGGTCGCCAACTATGTTGTGGTTTGATGTAGAATTTCAATAAGATACAACAGCGCCGGGGGAAACAGGCGCACCACCGGAGTTGTGGTTTGATGTAGAATTTCAATAAGATACAACTAAAAAAAACTTTGAAGAGAATCAAACTTGTTGTGGTTTGATGTAGAATTTCAATAAGATACAACTGCAGCAAGCAAGCTCGCGCTCGAGACGAAGTTGTGGTTTGATGTAGAATTTCAATAAGATACAACACGAGAAACGTAGGCCGGCAGGTCTTGCAGTTGTGGTTTGATGTAGAATTTCAATAAGATACAACACCAGCGGAAATCGAACTAGCTGCACGCGAGTTGTGGTTTGATGTAGAATTTCAATAAGATACAACCGCAACGGCATTCCTACTGCATGTCTCATGTTGTGGTTTGATGTAGAATTTCAATAAGATACAACTGCTGAAATCTCCATTGGCGACGAGCGTTGTTGTGGTTTGATGTAGAATTTCAATAAGATACAACCGTGATAAGTATAACCGCCTGATGGAGGGTTGTGGTTTGATGTAGAATTTCAATAAGATACAACTGGACACGGAACTGCTGGTGATCGAACGGAGTTGTGGTTTGATGTAGAATTTCAATAAGATACAACTCTGGCGACGGGAGTTTCGGTCCCGATCGTGTTGTGGTTTGATGTAGAATTTCAATAAGATACAACGACGGAGACAATCCTCGCATTTGCCACAGGTTGTGGTTTGATGTAGAATTTCAATAAGATACAACTGTCAGTATTGGAATGCTGCATAATTGCAGCTGTTGTTTACATTACCCTTTTGACTCAAGAAGATTTCAAACTCCCTTAAACACGTCAAATCCAATTCATCAAAACGCATATTGACCGAGCGGAATTGCGACATAAGGGCAAGTGTTACCTTGTGTTTGCTGGCGGAACCATACTTTTCGACCTTTTCCAATCTGTCGATTATCTGTCTGAAATAATAGCCTACCGTACAATCCATACGCTTACCAATGGTCTCAAACAGCGCTTCAAAGGTTACAGGGATTTCGAGGGCTTCCAGTTTCTTAATCTTCTTCTCGTACTCTTTGATTTTGGCTGTTATCTGAAACTGAATATCGTCCCTGTCAGGGCAGTCGTCCGTTACCTTTTGTGCTTGTGCATCCCAGCAGGAACGGACTACGGAAACACCCAAACCAACCGATTTCTTGCGGTTATCATGGAAGAAAAGCAGGCATAAAGGGCCGGTGTTGTTCTTGTAGATTACGTCCTTGCGGAGTATTACTCTGAAAGTCATTGTTTTGCATCATTAGATACAGGAGAAAAAACACATTTCCAATGGAGAGTTTAATGGAGAGGCAAGGCCGTGAAAAGGCTGTTTCAGCCCTCTTTTTCTACCCTATGTAAACAAAAAATCAGCAACCTCATTTCTGTAAGTTGCTGATTTTTTGAGCGGAAAACGGGACTCGGACCCGCGACCTCAACCTTGGCAAGGTTGCGCTCTCAAGCCCCCAAAACGCTGCGCGTTTAGGGGTAACCAACTGATCTATTTCCTTTTACGACGATTTTCTCGAATGTGTTTTACCATGTTTTTCGCATTGGTTAAACGGATGGTTAAACATTTGCGTCTGTCTACTGGTTTGTAAATGATTGTTAATTAAAGAATTGTTTAATGGGCTAAATAAGTTCTGTAACACGTTCTTTCTTGTTATTCATTGGCATAGTGAATTTATAGTTTTCAAATAAAAATTCCCGACCGTTAAGCCGAGAATTTGTGTCTGTCTACTGAAAGCAAAAGAAAACGCCGCATTTTTTCGGCCCTCTTTCCCTATTCTTTAAGATACGACGCAATTTAACTCCAAACTAATTGCTATTTATTTTTAATTTTATCTCATTCATCGTTTGATAAAATCGGACCAACTTGTGCAGGGGGTCTTAAAATAGACCATCCTGCAAAGTCGGTCCTAATTTTGAAGTCAAAGGAAAACCGCATTTTTTCGGCCTGCCCTTAACCTTTTAAGATATATAGTATATATAACTCCATTTTTTGTGGAGTAATATTCTTTACCTCTTAATACGTGCGTCTGTTCCGTTACTACCGTACGGTTTCTGCCGCTACTTTGCAAATTGCATCAGATAGTTTTCACAGAATCCAGCTAACGGGAATTTCACCATCTCGTCCCGTCCGTCGGGTGTAGTGTAATGAAATAATATAGTGTTCGCTCTGACAAGGCAGTCGAATAAATTTACCGTTTCGCTCATGCCCTCCATCTTCATCTCGTTGGCGATTATTATTCCTATTATATCGTTTATCTCTTCAAGGTCGCTTTTTCACCCGATTATTCATTGTTTGTTCTTTACAAGTGCGATTTCAACGGGTTTATTTATGTCCGCTGTTTCGGGTGAGAAAACAAAGTAAAACATTTCGGGATAAATCTCATTTTGGGGCTTTATGACAATTAAGCCTATTCCCTCTGCCTTGCTCCATTCGACCAACTTGCAAATAGCTTGTTTATCCTCTCATGCTTTGGTCATTTATTCCGTTTTCGGTTGTTTGTATCTGTTCATTTTAGCTAAAATTTAACTGTTGTTTATCTTTATAAAGATAAGATTATTAGTGAGATAAACAAAATAAGAAAGTGACAAACTCTGCAAAAGGGTCTTATAGATTAACCTTTTCACAAAGTCTGTCACTCGGAATAGAAAGGACAAACTTGTGCAAACGGTTTAATTTATAGACCGCCTGCACAAGTTTGACCGATAGTTAATAAAAATTATTCATCTAACCCCGTAATACTTGGAAAACATTTCCACCCATCAGATGCTTTGTAAGCATCTATGCTGTTTAATGGAACTTGAAGCACTGAAAAAGATTCTGGATGAAAAGTATTACTGCCACAACTTGGTGGATTTCTTGTGCCAATTTTGAATAATCGTAGTTTCGAACACGAACTAAAAGCATTATCACCAAGATATTCAACTTGCTTACATTCGGACATATCTACTGTCATTAGATTAGTGGCACTAAAAAATGCACTTGTGGCATAAATAGAACTTCCAGAAATCTTTTTTAGTTGAGAACCTTTTTCAAAGGCAACTGTTGTTAATGATGAACAACCGTGGAATGCCGTAGTTTTAATCGTTTCTACACTTGCGGGTATTTCAATTTCTGTCAAAGAAATACAATTACAGAAAGCTCCGCAATATTCAATAACTTGAGAAGTTCCAGAATTATAATAATAACCACCTTCAATTGTATTAAGTAAAGATCCTACTTCAAAAGAAACCGTACGGAGTGAAAGGCATTTATTAAATGCCTTTTGCCCTATGGTTTCTACACTGGCGGGAATTATAATTGAAATTAAAGAAATACAGCCATTGAAAGCACTTGCACCAATTGATTTCAGTTGCGATCCACTTTCAAAAGATATTGTTTTTAATGTTTCATAATCTTTAAATGTTCCACCTGCAATTTCCGTAACTTTTGCTGGGATTTCAATTTGTTCAAGTTTACTCCCATCGAATGCTGATGCGCTGATTTTTTTAAGTCTAGAGCCTTTTTCAAAAGTAACTGTTGTTAATGAAGAGCAGCCTTTGAATGCCGTCGCTTCGATCGTTTCTACATTTGCAGGTATTTCAATGGATGTTAAAGATATGCAATCTGAAAATACGCCCTGATAATAATAAGCAGTAGAACCACCTGCAATTGTTTTCAATTGAGAACCCTTTTCGAAAGCAACTGTTGCCAAAGAAGAGCACCCCTTGAATGCAGTTACACCGATTGTTTCTACACTTGCAGGTATTTCAATTGATTTCAATGAAATACAGTCAGAGAATGCACCATCATAATGAGTAGTGTCATAGTAACCACCTTTAATTATTTTCAGTTGAGAGCCTATCTCGAATATTACAGAGGCCAATGAGGTACAACCTTTGAATGCTGCCTTGCCTATTGTTTCGACATTAGCAGGTATTTCAATTGTGGTTAAAGCAGTGCAGTCTGAAAATGCCCCATAATAAGAAGAATTATAAGCATCACCGTCTATTGTTTTGAGTTGAGAGCCTTTTTCAAAGGTTATTGTTGCTAATGCTGAGCAACCTTGGAAAGCAGCAGCTTCAATAGTTTCCACACTTGCAGGTATTTCAATTGAGGTTAGAGAAGTGCAACCATAAAAAGCTCCGCAATTTTCTCGAATATATGACGAAGAATATCCTCCTTCAATCGTTGTTACTCCACTTGGGATTACGACCGATTTCAATTTACTTTGGGAAAATACTTTTTGCCCTATCGTGGTTAGTGTATGGGGTAAAATCAGATTTTCAACATTAGTTGAGTTGTAAAATGCGTTTGGGGGTAATGTGGTAATATTTACTTCTGAAATATCAAGGTTTTTTAAATTTGGCATTTTGTTGATGAATCGAAAATCATCACTATTGAGTGAGCCTATTATTTTTAGTGATTTGATGCTTTCGTAAATAGCCTGCAAGTTCGATTCCAAATCGCCACCTTCAGTTTCAACCTGAATTTCAGCATAAGTTCCGACTTGCCGAAAAATAATTGTTTGTAATGTTTCACCCTGCTCATTTTTCAATGCAACGGTTGCAAATCGAGAAAACCCATCATTTTGTGCAATAGAAAATACTAAGGATTCTTCTCTAATAGCAGCTCGTGTTTTTGCGACAGATAACCATGATTTTGCATAGGAGGGAATGTTAATCGTATAGGATAAGTTTGTTTTTAAGTTAACAACTTGTTGTCCTCCTTCTTGCGGTATTTCAATCGAATCGTCAGCAATACTTATTTCTAATATCTGTTTTTCGTAGCATCGAAATGTTGCCATAACAGTACGATAGGAACCGTCATTGGCAAAAACAAGGATTTCGCTCTCAACAATCGGATTGGGTGCAGTAATCGTAATCGTTCCCTTATTCGTAGAGGTAGCATTTATTTTGACTTTCCATCCATCCTGTGCAATGGCTTTGACAACCGTATTTTCCGTTGCACTCGTAATCGTATAGGAAATCGTTTTGCTCTCTCCTCCATTGAGAATGGCTATATCCGTTGTATCGAATGCAATTGCAAACTTTGAATTATCGCTTTTGGGAATCGTAATAACAGAATCGTCCTCCAATGTGAAATAGACATTATCATCATCTTCTCTTACACTTTTGAAGATGCCATTCGTTCCGTCCTTGCCATCGACACCATCTTCTCCATCCGTCCCGTCTGCTCCATCTTCTCCGTCTTTTCCATCAGCTCCCGTTGCTTGCCCTATATCCGTCCAAGTTTTACCATTATCCATTGAAAGCATCCAGCGACCATTTTCTATTTTCAGTTGTGGTGTAATGCCATCTTTGCCATTGGTTCCATCCGTACCATCTTCTCCGTCTACACCGTCATTTCCATCCTCGCCATCAACTCCGTCCTTACCGTCTGTACCTTGTGCTTTTACTTTATTTCCCTTTTCATCAGTCAGCCATTCGCCATCAAGCGTCCAATAATAACAGCCATCTGTATCTTGTTTAACACCAATAACGGGAGCATCACCGCTATCTTTGCCGTTTTTAATAGTAGCAGTAGAACCATCGGAAAAATAGATAATATAACCATCGGAAATTTGTTCAACTTTGGAAATCGACAAATTATCCTGCAATGCTTCTACAATCTTCTGCAACGATGAAATATTCGTGTTCATCTGTTTGCAGAGTTCCTCTAATTTCGCTACGCGATTTTCGAGGTCATTCAAATCATTGCGCAATGCGCTGTCATCGTACTTATCGCTACAACCGAACAGCAATAAACTGCAAAGCAGTAAGGATAGTAAGCTTTTCATAGTTAATCGAAATTATAAAATTGAAATATCATTGATTAGTTCCCTCTATTATCATTTTGAATTTATCTTTTAATTGTTGGATAGCATCATGGCTATTGGACGATTGTTCGGGATATAATTCATAAAGTAATAGTGCTCCAATTTCGGCATAGGTTTGCAACGAACTTTCGGGTAGTTCCCCATCAGGTAAAGACAAAACAGAATTTTCGCTTTCTGTTAATTTGGTAGCAAGTAATAAGATGATTTTTGCTCTTGATAAGATTGTGTTATTCGGCGTACATTCTATTAAACATTGCCGATAGAGATTCTGTTGAATCGGATTCGATTCAATTTGCTTTTCAAGAAGTTCGAAACTTGATGACGGCATAATCATAAATGTTGTACCGTATCAACTCCTGCTGCGGTGGGTTATATGCAAAAAGAAAGTGTGGAGTTGTTCGCTTATCCAAATAGAGGTTCTGACAAAACCTTAGCACAAATAAGCAAATCTCCACACTTGGCAGTATATATCGGGATGATATATAGCTACACAAATGAAGAGTGTCTGTCTTGCTTACTCTCGTGCTAATTTTGAAACTGTCAGATTTCTATTTGAGAGTAAACGCGAAACACTTTCACGTTACTAATATGTCCGCTACCTGTTCGGTAACGACACAAAGATAGAAAATGTTTCTGAA
>OGOH01001245.1_pt1 | contig 18352 bp, 17 predicted proteins | sample 1552571 | NCBI WGS metagenome assembly OGOH01 (sample SAMEA2580170, study PRJEB22360) | human gut metagenome | biome: human gut; feature: human-associated habitat; material: faeces | place: Denmark | collected 2008/2010
TAACATGGCGGCTGGAGCATGAGAGGATCGGCCGGTTGTTGTTGCATTATGCGATACCGGCAGTGATCGGTACAATGGTGAATGCTCTTTATAATATTGTCGACCGTATCTTTATCGGTCAGGGAGTCGGTCCGCTGGCAATGGCAGGATTGACGCTGACATTCCCTATTCTGTTGTTCCTCCAAGCGTTTGGAATGCTCATAGGGGCGGGGGCTGCGACGCGTGTCTCCATCTATCTGGGACGGAGGGAGAATGAGATGGCGGAAAAGGTATTGGGGAATGCTTTCACCTTGACATTCATCATAACGCTTGCGACAGTAGTTCCCTGCATGATCTGGATGAAAGATTTATTACTGGCTTTCGGGGGAAGCGAACAGACCATCCCGTATGCACAGGACTATCTGAATATCGTGGTTCCGGGGACGCTCCTGACCTCCCTCAGTTTTGGCTTCAACGCTGTCATGCGTGCTTCCGGCTATCCGAAGAAAGCAATGTTTACCATGCTGATCGGGGCGATAACCAATGTGATACTTGATCCTATTTTCATTTTCTGGCTGGATATGGGGATTAAGGGGGCTGCCATCGCGACGATCATCTCGATGCTGCTCTGTACTCTTTTTGTCATGAACCATTTTGTCCAAAAAGACAGTATCGTCCGTTTCCATAAAGGGACGTTCAAGCTGGAAAAGCATGTGGTATGGAATATCCTGACGATCGGTGTTTCGCCTTTTGCCATGCAGTTGGCGGGAAGTTTGGTGGTGGTGATCCAGAACTATGCACTCAAACAGCATGGGGGAGACTTGGCATTGGGGGCAAACGGCATTATCACCAGTGTCGGAATGCTTTTGGTGATGCTGATTATCGGGATCGCGCAGGGGATGCAGCCGATTGTCGGTTTCAATTTCGGGGCAAAGAAATACGAGCGTGTCCAGGAAACGCTACGTCTGGTCATTATAACCGCTACCATTATCATGGGAGTCGGCTGCTTTTGTAGCGTGGCGTTTCCGAAATTGATCACCCGTGCCTTTACGAACGATCCTGATTTATTGGATGTGACGGCAAATGGCTTGCGGATCAGTTTGCTGGTATTTGTGGTCGTCGGTTCGCAGATCTCGATCAGCCAGTTTTTCCAAAGCATCGGGATTGCTTGGAAGGCTATGTTTTTGAGTTTAAGCCGCCAAGTCTTGTTCCTGATACCAGCGATGTTGCTGTTCTCCCGCTTTTGGGGGTTGGATGGTGTCTGGTATGCTGCTCCCTTCTCTGATTTTGTTGCGGCTGTAACTGCTTGGCTCTTTTTGTGGTATCATGTTAAAAACATGAAAAGTAAGAATTCGGATTGAACTTTTTAGTATCTTGTTTGTCATACTATATGAAAGTAGATTGATTAGGTTTCAACTAAAAGAATGAGAAGTATGAAAAGAGTATTATTATTACTGGCTGTCCTGCTATTTAGTGCAGGGACAATGATGGCCCAGCAGGATAAAGCTGCCGAGAAGGCCGCCAAGAAAGCAGAAAAAGAAGCGAAGAAAGCCGCCGAAGCAGCTGAACAGATGGCCTTGTTCGAACAAGGTGTACAAGCACTGAAGGAGAAAGATTTTGTATTGGAAGCCGAACGTGTCGAGTTTAAGCGTGGACAATTCGTCTATGTGACCCCGAGCACGAACTTTGTTTCCATGAAAGGTGACCGGGCGACTATCCAGTTGGCTTTCAATACTGCCGCTGCCGGCCCGAACGGGATCGGGGGGATAACGGTCGATGGCAGTGCTTCAAATATAGAGATGAAAACAGACAAAAAAGGAAATGTTACGTTTAGTATGATGGTACAAGGTGTTGCAGTCTCCGCCAATGTGACAATCCGTATGGTAAAAGGCACGAACAAGTGTACGGCAACTGTGAGTCCGAACTTCAATAGCAACCGTATTTCGTTTACCGGTTATCTGTATCCGTCGGATCAGTCCAACGTGTTTAAGGGACGTGCCATCTGACGTGTAGATTCTTTTGTTCAGAAAAAGCTGCTTTCGGAAAGGGAAGCAGCTTTTTTTATGCAACGTATTTTATATCTTTGTCCGTCAAAATATCATAAACATAAAAGTCATGCAATTAGCAATAGATCAGAAAGACATAGATAAGTTCCTGATGGTGGGTGACAAGGTGCTTATCAAGCCGAAGAACCCGCAGAGTCAGACAAAATCCGGATTGTATCTGCCGCCTACCGTCCAGCAGGAGAAGATTCAGAGCGGCTATATCATCAAGGTCGGTCCCGGCTTTCCACTTCCTTCCCAGAGCGAGGAGCATGAAGTATGGGAAAAGAAAACAGAAGGTGAGGTGCATTATCTTCCTTTGCAGGCGCATGAAGGCGATTTGGCTGTATTTCTACAGAATGCGGCTTACGAGATCAATTTTAATGAAGAGAAGTTCCTGATCGTCCCTCATTCGGCTATTTTGATGTTGGTTCGTGACGAAGGTTTGTTCGAATAACTCCTTTTTGTTTGGCAAAATACTGTGCTATCCAGTTTTTTGATGTATTTTTGCAACCAAATCAACAAGACTAACTATCAATAGTAGCGATTATAATGAATAGAATTGTAAGTAAAGAACATTTCTCTGCCAACGTAGTGAAACTGGAAGTGGAAGCACCTTTGATTGCTCGCTCCCGTAAGGCAGGCCACTTTGTTATCGTGAAGGTGGGTGAGAAAGGTGAACGCATTCCCCTCACCATTGCCGGAGCTGATACGACGAAAGGAACTATCACACTCGTGATCCAGGCTGTAGGAGGTTCGTCAAAAAAGATATGCGAACTGAATGCCGGTGATTATATTACCGATTTGGTCGGCCCTCTGGGGCAAGCCACCCATATCGAGAAAGTAGGCACGGTTGTGTGTGCCGGCGGTGGTGTCGGTGTGGCTCCTTTATTGCCGATCGTGGAGGCTTTTCATAAGGCGGGCAACCGTGTGATTGTAGTGCTGGCCGCCCGTACGAAGGACCTGGTTATCTTGGAAGAGCAGATGCGTGCCAACTCCGATGAGGTGATCGTGATGACAGACGACGGTTCTTACGGTACAAAAGGTTTGGTGACGAATGGCGTGGAAAGTGTGATCAACCGTGAAAAGGTGGATTTGTGCGTCACGATCGGTCCGGCCGTCATGATGAAATTCGTCTCTGCCCTGACGAAGAAATACGAGATCCCGACAGTCGCCTCTTTGAATACGATTATGGTGGACGGGACCGGAATGTGTGGCGCTTGCCGTATTACGGTCGGAGGAAAGACGAAGTTCGTCTGTGTGGACGGACCGGAATTCGATGCTCACCAAGTAGATTTCGATGAGATGCTGATGCGCCTCGGTGCTTATAAAGATATTGAAAAGAAATAACGAAACCACAGTAAACAAATGACAACAGAAGAACTGATCGCTGCCCGTCGTGCCGAACCGTGGAGAGAAGCACTGCGTAAAAGCAAAAAAAATAAGGAACGTACGGATATCCCCCGTGTAGAAATGAATGAGCTGGATGCGGAATACCGCAGCCATACCCGCCTCGAAGAGGTAAACCTCGGATTGACGAAGGAGCAGGCCATGCAGGAAGCCCAGCGTTGTCTGGACTGTCCGAATCCGACCTGTATGCAAGGATGTCCGGTAAGTATCAATATCCCGACGTTTGTGAAGAACATCGAGCGGGGAGAGTTTCTGGAAGCAGCCAGAGTGCTGAAGGAAACAAGTGCATTGCCGGCTGTCTGCGGCCGTGTATGTCCGCAGGAAAAACAGTGCGAAAGCAAGTGCATTCATCTGAAGATGGGTAAACCGGCTGTCGCTATCGGTTACTTGGAACGTTTTGCCGCCGATTATGAACGGGAAAGCGGAAACATTTCCATCCCGGAAGTAGCGGAGAAGAACGGCATTAAGATTGCCGTTGTCGGTTCAGGTCCCGCCGGCCTTTCGTTTGCCGGTGATATGGCAAAGCGTGGCTATGACGTGACGGTGTTCGAAGCTTTGCACGAAATCGGTGGTGTGTTGAAATACGGTATTCCCGAATTCCGCCTGCCGAATAAGATTGTGGATGTAGAGATTGAAGGGCTGCGCAAGATGGGTGTGAAGTTCATGACAAACTGTATTGTCGGCAAGACAATCAGTTATGACGATCTGCATGCGGATGGTTTCAAAGGAATCTTCGCTGCCAGTGGCGCCGGGCTTCCTAACTTTATGAATATTCCGGGAGAGAACCTGGTCGGGGTGATGTCTTCCAACGAATACTTGACACGTGTCAATCTGATGGATGCTGCCAATCCGGATAGCGATACGCCTGTCTTGCAGGGTAAGAAAGTGGCTGTCATCGGTGGTGGCAATACAGCAATGGACTCGGTCCGTACTGCTCGCCGCTTGGGTGCTGAACGTGCCATGATCGTTTATCGCCGTAGTGAAGAAGAGATGCCCGCACGGTTGGAGGAGGTGAAACATGCCAAAGAGGAAGGTGTGGAGTTTATGACCTTGCATAATCCGGTCGAATATCTTGGTGACGAACGGGGCCGTGTCAAACAGATGCGCTTGCAGAAGATGGAGCTGGGTGAACCGGATGCTTCCGGACGTCGTCGTCCTGTACCAGTCGAAGGAGCGATCGAAACAATTGATGTGGATGAAGTGATTGTCAGCGTCGGTGTTTCTCCCAATCCGCTTATCCCGCGTGCTTTCCAGGGATTGGAAGTAAGCAAAAAGGGAACGATCGTGGTGAATGAAGAAAATATGCGCTCAGCCTTGCCTGATGTATATGCGGGTGGTGATATCGTCCGTGGCGGTGCAACCGTAATCCTGGCAATGGGTGACGGTCGTAAGGCTGCTGCTGCAATGGATGAAGCATTGAGGGGATAGTGTGGTATTTTTTCAATATTTTGACTTTTGAGGATAGCTTTTCGGGGTTCGGGAAGCTATCCTTTTTTTAGAAACTGTTTTAGTGATTTCTTTATACTTGCACCGATGTATGGTTATGTGGGATGTTGCTGCAATAAGAAATAAAGTGTATACCAAGACATGAAACATCGCCCAGTTATGTCACAATTCATGGTTATATTTGCTGGACGCAGATTACGCAGACAAGCGTATTGATAATAAAATAAGTCTGCGTTAATTAGCGCATTCTGCGACGTCTGCGTCCAGTTTATCTTCTTTATACACTTTTACTCTCCAAGCCAAAATGGGCCTTGAACCAATGTCGGGTCCTTATCTATTTCTGATTGATGTATCGGATACCAATAGAATTTGCGAGGATAAACACGATCCATGTATTTTGTGCGTTTGAAGAAGGCGTTGTCTCCTTGATCTGTATATTCGGTTCCATAATAATTCATCCCATAATCCGGTCCATTGACACCCCAATCTGGATTTTCACCCTGCTCATTTAGGTTTCCGATGCCATAATGGGCTGTTTTCCAGCGACGCAAATCATGGTAACGAACTCCTTCACCCACAAATTCCACTCGGCGTTCTTTGTGTATCAAACGCCTTACCTCTTTCTGGTCTGAGAAGTTGATCTTAATGCGGGTAAAACCATTCTCATCCGTGCCAGTTCCATATTCGGCAATACCAGCCCGATGGCGAATCTTATTCAAATTGTCGAGTATTTCTTGTTTGTGGCTCATGCGTTCTGAACTTTCATTTAATGCTTCAGCATAACTTAAGTAAGCTTCTGCCATGCGGAAAATGATAGCCGGGCGATAAGGGTGATTGTTATCACGAGGTATATAATCCAATGATACTCGACTACGATTTAAATAACCGTTTTGTGGAGCATCGTGTGTTGGTCCTCCGTCCGGTTGTCCATACAAAAAGTTCGTATTACGGTTTTCCCATTTGAACCATTGTCCATTCCATACTACAGTCAGGTAAAAACGAGGTTCCCGATGGCAATACATATTAAATGTGTTGGGTTGTACAATCAGGCGTTTCCCGTCTCGTTCCGGTGTCACGTCAGGGTAATTGCTATCATTGTAACCATCCATTAAATAATAATCGGTTGCCCTATAATCGGGCTTTGTAGAAAATCCCTTTTCACTATATAATGGCGCATTCGGATTGATTTTCGGACTACCGTCTGCATTATATCCCAGTATAGGTTCCGTTCCGTCTTCCATAAAGAAAGCATCTACCAGTGACTGAGTAATTCCTAAGCCTCCATTACCGCCGCAACCGCGAGGAGTCCCGTGTTGTTCCCAATCTCCGTAATTTCCTTTAGGTCGGAACCAAATGATTTCATTGTTACCCTCTCCTTCTGTTCTCATTGTGGCTCCGTAACAGGACATGAAAGGATCCACTTTGCCGTTTTCTTTGTTATTTACGATATACAACCCCTTTCCTTTTTTCTCGGCTTCATCGATCAGCAGCTTACATGCATCAGCAGCTTTTTTCCATTTGTTGGCATCATAAGCTTGGCTGAAACGTTCTTCTCCGTCAGAATTTTTAAAGCCGAGATACCATTCATTTCCATTTACTAACGGACTTGCTGCAAATAGCAATATACGGGCGCGAAGTGCCAATGCTGCCAATTTAGTTGCGCGACCGCCATACAACGTACTCCAACTGTCCGGAAGGACTTTCGACAATTCTAAAAATTGATTGTCCAGCCAGTCGGTCATCCATTCAAAGCTCTTCTGACCGCGCATTAGATCCGGAGAATCCGAAGTCATATCATCTTCAAAATAAGGGACTGCTCCATAAGCCAAGGTCATCATCCAATAGTAATACGCAACCATGAAACGACATTCGTTCTTCATTGTCTCCACGTCACTCTCCGTTACGTTTTGTTTTGGTAAAGCCTTTACGTTATCCATGAAAATATAGGCTTGTCGAATATATTTGGACATTGTCCAATAGGATCCGCTCCAACCTGAATTAGGTTCCCATTGTCCTACGCGAAATCCTAATCCGCAGTCACTACCCCAATATGGTAACCAGCCTTGCGATGGAGTGATATCGTTTGCCAGCATCTCGAACGCATCGTAACGCGTATAATCCCAGTATGGATCCCGAATACCTTGGTATACACCTGCTAGCCAATCTTCCGTACGAGTCTTGTCGTCGAATATCATGTCTATTGTAATAATATCGTCTGGTGCATTGTCTATAAAATCCGTGCATCCATTTAAGCACATACATAATGTCGCTAAACCAATATACTTGCTAAATTTCATTTTTTTTATTTTTAGAAATTAATATCAAAACCTGCTGAAAATGATTTCATTATCGGGTATTTTGTACCTACGGACGTGTCGACCTCAGGATCCCATAAGTCAAATTTTGAGAATGTGAACAGATTACTACCTTTTGCATATAAACGAATGTTCGACAGGCCAATCTGTCGTACCCAAGATTTCGGGAGCGTATAGCCGATCTCTATATCTTTCACTCGGAGAAAACTCATGTTTTCCAACCACCATGTAGAGTTTCGGACATTATTCTCGCTTTTCCCCCATGTCAAACGCGGGTAATATACATCTTGGCTGGGATTTTCAACGGTCCAACGGTCTTGATAGTTAGTCAGGATATTTCCCATGGCACCCATTGTTTCACCGGGGGTAAACTTGTTGCTGCATCCTCCTTTAAATCCGTATGTCATCCCATTCCCTTGGAAGAATATGTTAAAATCCAGATTCTTATAGCGAAAATTGGTACCGAAGCCGTATACGATCTGAGGATTGTATGTTCCTCCTATGGCAGTCTCGTCCAATGAACTGACAACGCCATCCCCATTCACGTCTTTATATTTGATGTCACCGGGGCGAACCGGACCGAATGTATGGGTAGGAATATCCTTGTTTACAACGTAACCGCCATTCTCGGCAATCAGATAATCTCCGTTGGCATCTTTTTGGAAATCATCAAAAGTAAACAGGCCTTCGTCGACTAATCCAAATAACTGGTTGACTTTTTCTCCTGTCCGTTGACGATTCGTCCCCATGACGCCTAATGCCTCATCCTGTTCGATGATTTTGTTCTGGGCGTATGTAAAAGATCCCCGGAAGCCGACGTATAAATCTTTATTGATTTGTTTGTTTACGTTTAATGCTAGGTCGATCCCCTGATTATTTACTTTCCCATAATTAGCCCATGGTGTATTTCTAAATCCTGCTGATGTCGGAATATTATTTCGTTTCATAAAGATATTATATCTGTGTTCAAAGAAATAGTCCACTTGGAAGTCGATCATATTCCAGAGGCCCAATTCGAAACCTGCATTTGTTTTCGATACGGTTTCCCATGTCAGATTAGGAATTCCGAAATCACCTTCAAAGCGAGAATTCCGATGATAATATTGTCCGTTGGTTCCCCAGTCATAACCCGTTCCGTCTTCTCCCAATGTTGTCTGGTAAGCAAAGCGACGTCCGTCTAATTGGTCGTTCCCTGTCAAGCCGAATGAACCACGAAACTTGATTTTGCTGAACGTGTCTTTGTATGGTTCCATGAACTTTTCTTCCGAAAGCAAGTAACCAATTGCTACGGACGGGAAAAATCCGAAGCGATATCCTTTGGCAAAATTCTCTGATCCGTTATAACCGAAATTAAATTCTGCAATATATCGATTGTCATATGTGTAAGATGCTCGTCCGGCGATACCCATGCGGCGATAAGGTACGATGTCGTACGATTCTTCAAATTGCTGGTAATCCCGTTGGTTATACAAGAACAAACCTTCAACCTGATGTTTCCCGAATGTCCTTTCATAATTCAAATTCAGTTCTACATAAGTTGCTTTGTTTCCCCAATCATTATTTTCGGAAGTGCTCAAAAATTGTTGTCCGTAACTGGATATGTTCAAAATTAAATTACCATTTTCATCGCGTTGGGTAGCCGGTTGATACAAGTCTGGTGTTTTTGAACGAGTAACGCCTGACCAAGAATAGCGATCAAATGAGAAAATACCCTTTATTTTCAGTCCAGGAGTAATAAATTTCAAATCTTGCTCTAATGCGAACAACGATTCGATTTTACTTTGAGAGGTCGTTGCATATCCTTTTTGAGTAACCTGTACGTACGGATTCACTCGTTGATTGACTACTGGAAAATAGATATTATCATCTTCTTTATAATAGGCCGGATGTATGAATGGAGGGGTCTCGAATGCTCCCGAAAATGCATCATCGGAAGATATTGCCATTTTATTCATCTCCTGTAAATAGCCACCGACACTGACTGTCAATTGCGTTGTTTTTGTGATATTGATGTCTACATTCGAGCGTAAGTTGAATTTGTTTAGATGTGTTCCACTGTTCCAACTTTGACTCTTGTCGCGTTCGAAAATACCTTGTTCGCCATAATATGATCCGACCACTGCATAGCGTAAAATGTCAGAACCTCCGTTGACAGTAATATCTGCACGTTGATTCATGGCAAAATCTTTCGTAATCAGATCCATCCAATTTACATCTGGGTATAAATCCGGATCAGTTCGATTTATGTAGTGATCAATGGTTTCTTGCGAATAGGGAGATTGCTGTTGACCGTTATCTTTTGCTATTTCATTCAATAATGTTAAATACTCTGCTGAACCGATGTATTGGGGTAATTTTGTTGGTTGAGTAAAACTTTGTTCGAAATGGACATTGACTGTGGGTTTTCCTAATTTCCCACGTTTAGTTTGCACCAAAATAACGCCGTTTGCTCCACGTACACCATAAACGGCTGAAGCAGATGCATCTTTTAACACAGAAAATGATTCGATTTCAGCAGGGTTCAAGTCATCGAGTGTTCGTTCGATGCCGTCGACTAATACTAAAGGACTGGTTCCTGCTCCTTGGAAAGATGAAATACCTCGTATCCAGAAATTTGGAACCGTCCGCTCCCGGTTCTCCTGATCGTTGCACGGCAATTACACCTGCCACATTTCCCGCCAAGTTGTTACTTAAGGCACGTGTTGTCCCTTGGCTTAATACCTGAGGCTCGATTGTTGTAATCGAACCTACTATCGATGCACGTTTTTGAGAGCCATAGCCGACTACTACCACTTCATTCAAGCCTGTCGAAATTTCGTGCATGTTCAAGTTTATGTTGATTTGGTTACCAACAACAATTTCCTGCTCTTCAAATCCAATGTAAGTGAATACTAGTACAGAACTTCGACTTGGAACTTCTAAAAAATAGTTGCCATCTATATCTGTTGTTGTACCTATCGTTTGTCCTTTTATTACAATATTCACTCCAGAAAGTGGTTCTCCCTGGGAATCTCGCACTGTACCATTTATATGGATCCCTTCTTCTGTGAGTTTTTTAACAGTAGGGATTATTCCTTTTTCATGTCTATCTGACCATTTGCCATTGGCATGAAGATAATTTGTACCTGATAGCAATGCACACACGATACATGTTAATTGCAATTTTTGATTTAATTCATTTTTGATCATGCTTTTTACGGAATTATAGATTTTACGTTAACTGTTGTTACTTTTAACTGTGTTCTTTTTTGTTTTTATCCCATAGGCTATTTTTTATTGATTATGAATTTCTACTTTAAGCATATTATTTAACTAATTATCTAAATGATATCTCCATAGTCCTTGAGGAACTATGGAATTCCACCATAATAACAAAAAGCTTTCAGAAAAAAAACTTAATAATAGAGTATATTAAATACTACGTTTTTGCAAACGTAAACAATCCATTTAACATGAGCAACTTTTTTTACAAAATAAATTCAACATTTAAAATAATAGGAATAAAATAATTTTCTCCTATGTCAAAAAAGACATTGTAATGATAACAATTTCCACTCCTCATACATTTAAGACATTGAATAATAAGATTCTTTCTATATATAAGTTCCATAGTTCCTCAAGAACTATAGTTTGTTTATTATAGTGAGATGCAACGTTCTTTTTTGTATTAAAACCACGTATGTTGCCGGATCACCACACGGTCGGTTGTGCAGATATCTGGGTCTGTACATCTCTTACCTCCCGAGTTTCGAGAGGCTGTTCAAATTGTTTTTAATATTCAATACCTATTTTGCATATATCTGTGTGCGCTCGGTATTTAAAAGATACGCATTCATGTGGCAAAAGCAAATGGTAGGAAAGTAAAAAGCCCCGCTATTCCTAAGAATAACGAGGCCTTTTGGAAGCGAGCGGAAGACGGGAGTCGAACCCGCGACCCGTAGGGGAAGAACCAGAGACCCCGAGTCATCCAATCCACGTCAAATCCCCAGTCCGGCAATCGCACTAACCGGTGGGGACAGTGGCCGCAACAGGAGTCGAACCTGTTAGGATTCACGCCAATGAATGATGCAAAACCGTTGGAACCCGACCTGAACGGGTTCACGGCCAACATCACGGCAACAGGAAATGTCAAAACCTGAATGCGAGATGGATAAGGTGATTCATGAGTTGTCAAACTTAAGGAGTCCGGCATGAATCCCACAACCATGTGCGGCCAATGCGCCTACGTGATTTGCTGCGCGGTATTGAGTTCGTAGGCGCGTGGATAATATCGATATTCAGTTATGTTGTCCCGGCTGACGGCTCGCGGATGGTCAACAAGATGAACATCCCCTGACCCATTTCGTGGGGTAATCCCCATTGTTTTTCATACCGTCTGCCATCAGCCGGAAGTCTTTAATCAGATTCCGAAGCCAACGCCAAATACATTGACGAGACAATCATCAGAATCATGCAGACCACGCTCCACCACACGTGTGGAGCGGTGGCCCACGAGAACAGGAGCGTGCCGGTCACGCAGGCGATGGCCAACGCGATCATCTTCGACATGGTTGAAGGCTTCCACGCCTTCCCGTCCTTATCCTTGCGGGAATCATCATCAGTCATTCCAATCAAATCCTTTCGTCGGTTCCAAGCCTGTCGGCCTGAAACAATGTTTTCCATGCATCAGAAACGTTTCCGCAAGCCCACAGGAAACAAGCTTGCGCAAACTTCTGTAGACAACGCTCTGAGCCAATTGCAGGTCTTCCGCGATCTTGTACGAACTGGTACTGAGACCGGTCTCATATTTCGTGCGAAGCGACTCGAACACTCGCTGCAATACCGGCTTATCCCGCTGATAGTCACGTTTGGTCTTATGTCTGACCCGTTCAATCCAATTCGCGTTGGCGGCAAGCATGGCATCCAAGTCGATGCCCGTCTGGACGCTCCACGCGTCAGGTCGAGTGTCGGTCATGCCGAAACCTCCCGTGGACTCTCGCACACCTGGTCGTAACGGTCGAGAAGCTTCGACTTCTTGTACGTGACGGTCTTGCCGCCCTGATAGTCGGCGCACACCCTGTACAGTTTGTCGAACTTGTCCGATCCAAGCTTGAGGAACCTGGCAGCTTCCTGCCTGTCGAAAATCTCCTCTTCGACAACAACCTTCCTGTCTGTCAAAACCTGCTCCTATCTTGATTGGCCGTGAACGTCAGCGGCCCATTGGATGAACGCGCCTAGTTTCGATTCGGGAACCTCATACAACGTGCTCGTCTTGAGTCCGTCCTTTTCGACGATGGATGCGCCTTTCCGCTCGTTGACACGGAAGACGCAGTGCCCACCCTCGTCAAGAACGAACTCATGCGGTGGCGCGGGAGGATTTAGCAACGTCATGCCGCCACCTCCGCGTCAAGCGCCTTGTCCAATGTGATCTCGCCAAGACGCTTGTGCAGTAGCGCCAACCCCTTGCGGGTTATGCGCACGGTGGGAGGGAAGGCGAACTCCGTGCCATCATCCTTGACTCCATGCTTTTGGGACATGACCATCACGAGATGACCGGCAGCGCAATGCTCTGCGGTTGCCCGCCAAGAGCCACCGGATTTGAAAATCCAGTTATGGTCGGCCATCCATTCGCGTAACTGTTTTTCCTTGATGGGGGTTCCGGCGTTCGACAGGACCTTTGCCGCGTCGCGGACAAGCAGCCTGTCTTCCACGTTCGTGAAATCATCAAGCGCTTGAGCCTTCGGTTCCAGTTCCCTGATCTGCGCGTCCTTGGCTTGAAGCTGCTGGTTCTTGCGTTCGATGGTCTTCTGCGCGACGAGCACGGCACGGGCCATAATGTCTTCATCGGAATCAGCATCGGAAACACGGATTGCGCCACCCTCGTTGAAATACTTGTCAAGGGCTTCGGCGGCTTCCTGCTGGTAGACGGTCACGTTGTGGCGTGCCTGTTCGTCGCTGAGTCGGTTCGTGTCGATGGTGGGGAGCCACATGGTCAACGTCTTGCGGCTGATTGCCACCATGTCACGTTGTTTGCCGTCTGCGCCAACTGTTCGTATCATACGAATGGTTGCCCATGGCGTTCTGTTGAGTCGTTCCCACTGTCCGTTGTATGCGATGCCGATGTTCTCGCAGATAGGTTTCAACGCAGTGTAGATTTCACCGTCATCGAACCTTTGAGCGATCATCGCACTCCCATTGAACGGGACTTCGACAATATCGTTGCTCATTTGGTTGCCTCCGCGTAGAGAATGTCGATCATGTCGGTGGTGTTGTATTTGGCTTGGAGTTCCTTGGAGCCTCTGCGCATGGCTTTCACTGAATCTTCTGGAATGTTCACCGTTCCTGTGGTTCCGTCTTCCATATCATCGGGGATGAAGGTGGTGAACGTATCCTCTGGCAGTTTTGTGAGGAGGCTTAGCGCTTTAGTGGATAGGTACCCTTCTCCTCGCAGATTGTGCAGGTAGCCGTTGTCGGTGAGGTATTCAAGCTTCTGTTGTCTGGTTTCATTCATTTGGAGCCTCCTTAGTATTCGGCTGCTTCGATGCGGGTGATGAAGAAGTGGATGCCTGGAGCGCATTCTTTCCACCGGTTGGTGTCGAAGTTTTCGACGTGCACGGTTTCGCCTTTTTTGTAGGTGAAGTCTGTGTCGTATCCGCTGTATGCTGTGGTGTCTGGCGGGAGGCTGTTGCCTTGCTTGTCTTGCAGGTCGAGCACTCGTGCTTTGCTGGCGCGGCATTTGCGCCCCGTGGCGTTGGAGCGTTGCGCGTCGGCCGGAATGAGGAGTTTCACAATGACTGGCGTTGGCGGCATTTCATTATCTGTCCATGCTTTTTTCCAGCCGATGATGTCGCCTTCGTCCGGAAGGATGCTGATTTTGGCGATGCTGAGTTTTACATCGTAGGCACCGCGCAGGTCGGCACGATACAGGTCGGCACCATACAGGTCGGCACCGCGCAGGTCGGCACCATGCAGGTCGGCACCATACAGGTAGGCACCATGCAGGTCGGCACCGCGCAGGTCGGCACGATACAGGTCGGCATCGCGCAGGTCGGCGTGCATCAGGTAGGCACCATGCAGGCTGGCGTGGCGCAGGTCGGCACCATGCAGGCAGTGGAATCCATGATCTTTGAGGATGGCTTCGATGCTGTCGCCTTCGAGAGTGCCGTGTGGTGTGGTGATTTTCATTGGTTGTCCTTTTGCTCGTTGGTGTTGTGTGGTGTGGTTAGGCGGTTTGTTTGATTTGTGCGATTTCTCCGGGTTGGAAGCCGAATGCTTTGTAGAGTCCTATGAGCATGAGTGGTGTGCATTCGTTGGTTTTTTTGGCTCTGGCTAGGACGCTTTCGCTGACTCCTATTGCTCCGGCGAAGGCTTCGTCTGTTTTGAGGCCGCTCATTTGTTTGGTTCGGTCTAGGAAGCCGTCTCGGAACTGCATTTTGTATTCAGCCATCAGCACTGTTCCTTTCATTGTGAAGCATTTTGTTTTTCAACCTGAAAAGTAATATACCACGGTGAAAAGAGATTTTTCAAGTCGAAACACCTTTTCGACGTGTTGACATGAAAGAGTTTTTATTTCATAATGAAATACATGGATAAGAAAACATATTTCGCACAGCTAACGCATGATGCGGCGATCAATGAAATCAGCAACAAGACCGGACTCAGCGTCTCAACCCTCTGGCGTCAATACAACAAAGGATGCGAGTTCAGCGCCGAGTCGGTAATCATCATCGCTAGAGCATATGGCGAAAATCCCGTAGAAGCTCTGGTTGAGTTCGGATATATAAGGGCCGACGAGATGGATAACGGAAAGACCGTCGCAAGGCTGCATGACGCTTCGGATGACGAGCTGCTCCAGGAACTCGCACGCCGTCTCAAGGAGAACGCGGACGCCGACTGGGTGAACAGTCCGATCATCTACCGTGAAGAGTTCGACATGGCCGCGAACGACGACCCGAACGCGAGGCTTGAGGCCGAAACGCCGGAAGACTGACGACAGTAATGAATATGGCGGCGGTATTCACTCGTGATGCCGCCGCCTAATAATACGAAGGGAACAATGTCTCGAATCACCATCGACGTTTTGGAACGTCAGGCCGAAGCCATGCATGTGAGAATATTGGAGACGGACATGCCTGGCACCACCTGCGGCCTGTACTGCGACCGGTTGAACACGATATGGCTTGCGGATTGGTTGAACGACCGGCAGAGGCTCTGTACCCTGTGTCATGAGCTTGTGCATGCGAAGTATCGTGATCTTGGCTGCGGCACGCGGTTCGGCGTGAAGTGCGAGCGTAGGGCGCGGCGCGAGACGGCTTTGATGCTGATAAACCCGTCCGAGTTCGCCATGGCCGAACGGACGTGGGACGGCGACACCTGGCATATGGCGGCGGAGTTGGACGTGACCATGCAGGTTCTCGCGGATTACAGGCAGATTCTCAAGGATGGCTTGTTTGCAAAACGCCCATGATTCATCAACCGGTCGATTGGGGGGATAATCCTTGTTGAGACATATTGCAGGATAGCAAGGAGGACATCATGGAAATTATATGCGTTATCGCCGGTATCGCCATCGGTATGGCCGCGTTCGTTCTGCTGATCCAGACGGCGGTGCGGAACGGCATTCGCATGTCCGGGTTGATTGACTGGCGTACCCAGTATGAGTTGGAACGCATCGACGATGCGGACGGCGGCAAGCCGACGTTGCATGAATTGTATGAGATTACGGCCAAGACCGATTCCGCACCAGATGCCATCGAGCGGAATGTGAGGGCGAAGGCTCTGGACTATATCGAGTCGCGTAATTCCATTCATGTGCGAAATTGCTGGATTGTGATTGGAGTCGCTGTCGGCGTATGCTTCCTGACTATGATTATCACTCTCGCCAGCAATCCTATGTGAGTCTGTTTTTCTCGTGCCCGTCTGTTTTGTTGCAGGCGGGTTTTTCATACCCTCTTTCTGACCGTTTGTGCTTTTTAATTGGCAAAATCATGACAAACGCACAATGTAAGAAGAATGTATAACCATGTACATACTTATATACATGTAACTGGAGCTACACCGACAAACTATCAGTATCTACTACCCGACAGTAGTTGTAATTATATCCATGTGTAGAGTTAGAGTTATAGGCGAAAGTAGCAAAAAGCCCTTGCCGCTCTCGAACAGCGACAAGGGCAATCGGAAAACCAGTTTGCATAGATTCTCCGTGCATCAGCATAGCGCTAGGCATGGAGGGAAAGACACGTGGAAAATATGGGCTACAAGAACATGCAAGCCGTATACGACGTCAACCGTGCCGGACGCATGGCGATACGACGCGGCGACAACATGACCCTCAACAAGAACGCCGAACTCGTCCTCATGTTCATGGCTTCGCAAACATATGATTGGGATAGCGAGAACAATTGTCCTCCGAAGAAGCTCATGGATAAGAAAGTGCCATGCCGCTATTACACGCTTGGATGGCGTGCTATCTCAGACTCGCTTGGAATGGTGATGCTCACTCCCGAACAGGCGATGGGCGGTAATGCGGAAGCGAAGATGAAGACCCGTGAGAACAGTATCCAGAAGAGCATCAGCGATGCCTGGGTGTTCCTGCGTGATCGCGGCATCATTAAGACCATCGAACCTGCTTCGCTTGGTAAGAACGCTGGGTTTCTGCTCCTACTGGGCGACGATGCGGAGAATGCCGCAGTGGAACGATGGGCCAGGGAGTGCCTTGGCGTCTGATTCGGCCATGATGACGGTTGTGCCATTCGACCTTTTTTGACCGTTTTTTGACCGCGTTTTCGACCACGATGGTCGAATGTCCTCGTGTTCGGTCAACATGATGACGCAATCCAAATAAAGAAGATTATTAGGGTTGTACCTGCTTGATTGGGTTTTCCTGAGATTGCTGATTGCGGTTATGTCTATGAAGGCCGCCACATGGTTCCCTATGCCGTGTGGCGGCCTTCGTGGTTCCGGACGGCTCATGCATCGTGTTCTCTCCCTATTTTGGAGAGAACGGCATGGGCGTGTCGGATTTGGATGGTTCCGCATGATACCGGCTGTTATGCCCTATGAGACGTTTGGATGGCGTTCTCTCAGGGTTTCATGAACCTTCCCACCTGACGTGCGAATTTGCTGTTACGGCGTGTCGCGACCCTTTTTCGTGTGTTTTTTGGGCTGGTTTTTCGAGTTTGTCTGAGAATCGGAGAGAATGACCATTTCGGACGCTTCCGCAACCGTTCCCGCAACTGCGGCTGAACCCTACTCGCGTAAGGGTTTCCGCCTTGGCTCCTGCGACTGGGCTTGAACCAGTGACCGTCCGATTAACAGTCGGATGCTCTGCCAACTGAGCTACGCAGGAATGCGCTGTGCACAAGACATGAATCATACGCGGTAAAACGCAAAATGCAAATCCCGCGCGTGTCTCCCCTGCTGCGGCGGGACTACCGTCACATGCTGATCTTCGTCAACGGCATGGCGGAATCGATTGCGAAATCCGGTTCGGACGGTTTCACGCCGCTCTCCACCAGGTTCACGCCCAGCATGGCCACCATCGCGCCATTATCGGTGCACAGTTTGATTTGCGGGATACGCACTTCGACGCCATGCTTGGCTCCGACCTCCAACAGTTTGGCGCGCAGTTGGGAGTTCGCGGAGAAGCCGCCGCCAACGATCAGGGTCTTCGAACCGTACTGCTCGCAACCGCGCATCGCCTTCTTGGCGAGCACCGTCGCGACGGAATCGGCCAGCGACGCGCACACGTCGTCGATGGGAATCTCATTGCCTTCCGCCTGCTGCTGCTCGATCCAACGCGCCACGGCCGTCTTCACGCCGGAGAAACTGAAATCGTACGGATGCTGCTGCCCCGCCTTGCCTTGTGTAAGGCCCTGAGGCACTTTGATGGCATGTGGGTTGCCCAGCTGCGCGTGACGGTCGATGTGCGGGCCGCCGGGATACGGGAAACCAAGCAGACGCGCCACCTTGTCGAAGCATTCGCCGGCAGCGTCGTCGAGCGTGGTGCCGACCACGTCGATATGCCGCGCCACGTCTTCGACATGCAGCAGCGAAGTGTGCCCGCCCGACACAATCAACGCAAGCGTGTCCTTGGGGAACGGTCCGAACTGCAGCTGCGTCACCGCGATATGTCCGATGACGTGGTTGATGCCGTAGATCGGCTTGTTCGCGGCCCAT